>Ga0209181_10001748_pt1 | contig 37127 bp, 29 predicted proteins | sample MAT05_FD_187208 | JGI IMG/M metagenome (GOLD analysis project Ga0209181, IMG submission 187208) | Freshwater microbial communities from Lake Fryxell liftoff mats and glacier meltwater in Antarctica - MAT-05 (SPAdes) (version 2) | ecosystem: Environmental > Aquatic > Freshwater > Ice > Liftoff... | reverse complement strand
GAGTGGACGGCTAAATCGCCCTCAATCCGGGGTTTGGCGGTAGCGTGCCAGCGCCAGCCCGGCCGTAGCGGCCAAAAATGCCCGCATCGGCCACAGCCCGGCCAGCCCAGCCCAGCCTCCAGGCTACGGCGCGCTGAGCCGGCGGGAGTTGGCAGGGTCGCGGAACACCAGCGGGTGTTCGGTCACCTTCGGCGTTGCCGCCTGAGCCTCCGCCTGCGCCACCGCATCCTGCACCAGGTGGTGCTGCGGGCTCAACCGGCACGCCGGGTCGGCGGCGGCGGCGTCCTGTGTCAGCAGGTAGGCCTGGCAGCGGCAGCCGCCCAGGTCCTCCTGTTGATGCACGCAGCTGGCGCAGGGCTCCTTCATCCAACCGGTGCCGCGGTAGCGGTTGAAGCCCTCGGAGTCGAACCAGATCTCGCGCAGCGCCATCTCGCGCACGTTCGGGAAGGCCAGGCCGGGCAGCATGCGCGCGGTGTGGCAGGGCAGCGCGACGCCGTCGGGCGCCACCGTCATGAACATGTTGCCCCAGCCGTTGACGCACTTCTTGGCTTTGCCTTCGTGGTAGTCGGGTGCGACGAAGAAGATGCGCATGGCCTCGCCCAGCCGGGCGCGCCAGGCATCGGTCACGGCTTCGGCACGCCGCAGCTGCGCATGGGTCGGCAGCAGCTGGTCACGGTTCAGGTAGGCCCAGGAGTAGTACTGGGTATTGGCCAGCTCCAGGTACTCGGCACCCATCTCGTGTGCCATGCCGATGATGCGGTCGATGTGGTCGATGTTGAGGCGGTGGATCACCACGTTGAGCACCATCGGCCAGCCCTGGCCCTTGATGATGGCCGCCACCTTGTTCTTCAGCGCGAAGGTTTTGGTGTGCGAGAGAAAGTCGTTCATCTCGCGGGTCGAGTCCTGGAACGACAGCTGCACATGGTCGAGCCCGGCCGCCTTGAGCGCGGCGGCGCGCTGCCCGGTCAGGCCGACGCCGGAGGTCAGCAGGTTGCTGTAGAAGCCAAGCCGGCTGGCTTCGGCGACGATGATTTCCAGGTCGTCGCGCACCAGCGGCTCGCCGCCGGACAGGCCGAGCTGCACGGCACCCAGCTCGCGGCCCTGGCGCAGCACCTGCAGCCAGTCCTCGGTGGACAGTTCGTCCTGCTGCTGCGCAAAGTCGACCGGGTTGTAGCAAAACACGCAGTGCAGCGGGCAGCGGTAAGTCAGTTCGGCCAGCAGCCACAACGGTGGGCCGGGTTGCGGGCCGGCGGCCGTCAGGTCGGGCTTCATCGCATCAGCCCCAGACCAGCCAGCGCTGCTGGCCCGCCATCTGCACAAAAGCGATCACGTCGGCGTCGAGCGCGGGGGTCGAAAACGCCGCTTCCAGGTCGGCCACGATCGCCGCCACGCTGCGCTGGCCGTCGCAGCGTTTCATGATCTCGCCGGCGCTGGCGTTGAGCTTGACCATGCCTTCAGGGTAGAGCAGCACATGGCAGTCCTGGGCTGGCTCCCATTGCAGGCGGAAACCCGCGCCTACGCGGGGCACCGAATCAGCAAGTACCGCGCGCATCAGGTCACCCCGTAGCGGGTGGCGAGCCCGTCGTTCAGCGCCCACAGGATGTCGAGCTTGAATTTCAGCACCTCGAGTGCACGCTCCTGCATGGCGCGGGTGCTGAAATAGTCCAGCGTGATCGCCAGCCCTTGCTCGACGTCGCGGCGCGCCTGGCTGACGCGGTTGCGGAAGTAGCCCAGGCCGTCGCTGTCGATCCAGGGGTAGTGCCCGGGCCAGGTCGCCAGGCGCTGCTGGTGGATCTCGGGCGCAAACAGCTCGGTCAGCGACGAGCAAACGGCCTCCTGCCAGGGCGCCCGGCGTGCGAAGTTGACGTAGGCATCGACCGCAAAGCGCACCGCCGGCACGACGTGGCGCAGGTCGAGCACCTCGTCGCGCGACAGCCCCACCGCACTGGCCAGCCGCAGCCAGGCCTCGATCCCGCCTTCGTCCCGGATGCCGCCCAGCTCGAAGCCGTCGTGGTCCAGGATGCGCTGCACCCAGCCACGCCGCACGGCGATGTCGGGGCAGTTCGACAACACCGCGGCGTCCTTGATCGGGATCGCGATCTGGTAGTAGTAGCGGTTCGCCACCCAGCCGCGGATTTGCTCGGGCGTGGCGCGCCCGCTGTTGAGCATCGCGTTGAACGGGTGGTGGATGTGGTAGCTGCGCCCGCCCTCGCGCAGCTTGGCCTCGAAGGCCTCGCGGGTCCAGGCGGTCCCGGCCTGGCCGGGGTGGCGCATCTCCTGGTTCATGTCGGCACGCATCGTCACAGCACGATCTCCTGGCGGTCTTCGCACACTTCGATCTGTTCGCGTGCCAGCGCGGCGCGCTGGGTCGAGTCCTCGTCGAGGATGGGGTTGGTGTTGTTGATGTGGATCAGCATGCGCCGGGTGCGCGCAGGCAGCCTGCCGAGCCACTCGACCATGCCGCCCGGGCCCGACTGCGGCAGGTGGCCGATGCTGCGCGCGGTCTTGGCGCTGATGCCGAGCCCGACCATCTCGTCATCGGTCCAGAAGGTGCCGTCGACCATCACGCAGTCGGCGCTGGCCATGGCCTCGAACACCGCCGGCTCGATGGCGCCCAGCCCGGGGGCGTAGAACAGCGTCTTGCCGCTGCGGCTGTCGGTCACGCTGATGCCGATGTTGTCGCCCGCGACCGGTTGCTCGCGGTGCGGCGAATAGGGTGCGGCCTTGCTCTTGAGCGGCAGCGCACGGAACTGCAGGCCGACGACGCCCGGCACCTCGAAGGCGCTGCTGTCGAGCGGGATGCGGGCGCGCTGCACGCCGCAAAAATGGCCCAGTACCCGCAGCACCGGGTTGCCCAGGCTGAGGTCTTCGAACACCGGGTCGGTGCACCACAGCGGCAGTGGCGCGCCGCGCTCGCGCAGCATGAACAGGCCGGTGGTGTGGTCGACCTGACCGTCCATCAGCACCACGCCGGCAATCGCCGTGTCGCGCAGCGCACGTGCCGGTTGCAGCGCCGGGTTGGCGCGGATCTGCTCGAGGATGTCGGGCGAGGCGTTGAACAGCACGCCGTTGTCGCCGTCGTCCGGGCGGATGAAGATCGACGACTGGGTGCGCGGCTTGGCACGCAGCGTGCCGGCACGCACACCAGCGCAATTGGCGCAGTTGCAGTTCCATTGCGGAAAGCCGCCGCCGGCGGCGGCGCCCAGGATCGTGATGCGCATGGCTTGGGTCGGGGGGACGGCTGAACAAAAAGAACGCCCCGGGGGAAACCCAGGGCGTTGATCGGGTCGTGAGGCTCAGCGTGCCGCGACGTACATCGTGATTTCGAAGCCGAAGCGGAAGTCACAGGCCTGGGGGGTGGTCCATTGCATCAAGATCTCCTTGGAGTGGGACAGTGCCGCACCGGTCGGTGCAGCCGAGAATCTCTTCTCCAAGCGGATGTTGCGCGTGCCTGCCCCGGCCAACCAGTCCCCGCATCATGATTGCACCCTCATGATTTTCATGAATCATCGGCCTGCGGCCAGCGCGGCGCGGGCGGCCGATACGATGCCGGCACCGCGCCGACCTGGTGCCCCCCGAATGCCTGGTCCCGAATGCCTGTTGTGAACCTCTACCCCGAAACCCCCGCGCGACGCAGCCGCCTGGGCGTGTCGGGCGGCCACCAGCTGCAGCTCTACGAGTGGGGCGACCCACAAGGCCAGCCCGCGCTGCTGCTGCACGGCGGCCCGGGATCGGGGCTGTCGCTGGCGCTGGCGCGCTGCCTCGATCCAGAGCGCTACCGGATCATCGGTCTCGACCAGCGGGGCGCCGGGCTCAGCACCCCGTCCGGCGGCACCGCGCACAACGGCACGGCCGAGCTGCTGGCCGACCTGCGGGTCCTGCGCGCGCACCTCGGCATCGGCCGCTGGCTGGTGGTCGGCGGGTCCTGGGGTGCCACGCTGGCGCTGCTGCACGCGGCCGACGAGCCGGCCGCGGTGGCCGGGCTGCTGCTGCGCGGGGTGTTTCTGGCGCGCCAGCAGGATGTCGACGCTTTTTTTGACGCCGAGCCGCCCGGCTTCGGCGCCGCCTGGCAGCCGTGGCGCGAAGCCGCGGCGCGCGCGGGCCGGCCGTGGGTCGAGCAGCTCGACCACTGGATGCAGCACGGCACGCCCACCGAGCAAGCGGCATTGGCGCAGGTCTGGTGGCGCTTCGAGCAGGCAATGGACGGTCCGGCGCCAAGCCAGGCGCCAGATGCCGCGACCCTGCTGCCGCGTTACCGGGTGCAGGCGCAGTTCCTGCGCCACGGCTGCGGCCTGCGCGACACACCCCTGTTGCAGCGCCTGGCGGCGCTGCCGGTGGTGCCCACGCTGCTGCTGCACGGTGAGCACGACCGCATCTGCCCGCTGGCCGGCGCCGTGTTGGTGCAGGCCGGCCTGCCGCATGCCGACCTGCGCTGCATTGCGCACGCCGGCCATGCACCGACCCACCCGGCGCTGGCCGCGGCCTTGCTGCAGGCGCTGGCCGCCTTTGCCGCCCATGGCCGGTTCGACGCGGCGGACACGCGATGAGGCTGCGGGCCAAGATCAACCTGATCGTCGGCGCGCTCACGCTGCTGTTCGTCGCTGCGCTGCTGGCGCTGCAGATCCAGAACATGCGCGATTCGGTGCATGAGGAGGTGGTCGCGGCCAACCGGGTGGCCGCGCAATTGCTCAACCGCACCGTTCGGGGCTATGCCAGCCGGGGCACGGCGGCGGTGCAGGACTTTCTGCAGGGCCTGGGTCGGGTGCGTTCGAACGAGATTTCGCTGTTCAACGACCGCGGCGACGAGCTGTACCGCTCGCCGCCGTCGGCCTACAAGCTGGGCCGCGATGCGCCTGAGTGGTTCAGCCGCCTGCTGGCGCCGGGCCCCAGCGTTCAGGCCATCACCTTCCCCGACGGCCGGCTCGAGGTGCGCGCCAACGCCTCGCGTGCGGTGCTCGACGCCTGGGAGGACTTCAGCCACATCGCGCTGGCCTCTGGGGCGCTGTTGGTGGCGGTCAACCTGATGGTGCTGTGGCTGGTGGGCCGCGCAGTGCGGCCGTTCGACCAGATCGTTGCCGCGCTCAACCAACTGGAGGCGGGCCGCTTCGACGTGGCGCTGCCGCGCCTGGCCAGCAGCGAGGCGGCAGCCATCGGCTCGGCCTTCAACCGCATGGTCGCCAGGCTGCAGCACCACCTCGAGACCGAAGGCCGCGCGCTGCGCGCCGAGCGCGAGCTGTCGGCCAGCCGCGAGCTCGCGCGCTGGGTCGACCACCACATCGAGCAGGAGCGCCGGGCCATCGCGCGCGAGCTGCACGACGAGCTGGGCCAGTCGGTCACCGCGATACGCAGCATGGCGCTGTCGATCGCGCAGCGCATGGGCCCGCTCGATGCGCAAGCGGAGCAGGCCGCGCGGCTGATCGCCGAGGAGTCGTCGCGCCTGTACGCCGCGATGCACGGGTTGATCCCTCGCCTGGCGCCGATGGTGCTCGACACGCTGGGCCTGGCGGCGGCGCTGAAGGATTTGGTCGCACTCACCCAGCGCAGCCACCCGGGCGTGCAGATCGACCTGCAGCTCGATCTGGCCGATGCGGTGCTGCCGGCCGACGCTGCGCTGGCGCTGTACCGGGCGGCGCAGGAAGGCATCACCAACGCCTTGCGCCACGGCCACGCCAGCCGCCTGCGGCTGCGCCTGCAGGCCGGCACCGATCCGGTCACGCTCGATCTGACCGACGATGGCATCGGCCTGCCGGCCGCAGCGGCGCCCGGCGCGGTGGCGGCCGGCCCGGGTGGCGCGCACTATGGCCTGCGCTGGCTGGCCGAACGTGCCGAAGGCCTGGGCGGCAAACTCAGCGTGCACAACGCGCATCCGCACGGCGTGCAGCTGCGCATGAGCTTGCCTGCCCAGCCGGCAGCCCCGGTCGCCCCCGGAGGCAAAACATGATCCGCGTGATGCTGGTCGACGACCATGCCCTGGTGCGGATGGGGTTCTCGATGCTGCTGGCGGATGCGCAGGTCGAGGTCGTGGCCGAAGCCGGCAGCGGCGAGCAGGCCTGCCAGGACTACGCCCGGGTGCAACCCGACGTGGTGGTGATGGACCTGTCGATGCCTGGCATGGGCGGGCTCGAAGCCTTGCGCCGCCTGCTCGCCCAGGACCCGAAGGCGCGGGTGCTGGTGCTGTCGGCGCACGAGGACACGGCGCACCCGCAGCGTGCGCTGCGCGCCGGCGCGCTGGGCTACCTGACCAAGCGCAGCGCGCCCGATGCCTTGATCGCCGCGGTCGGCGCGCTGGCGCGCGGCGAGCGTTATGTCGACGCGCAGACCGCACAGTCCCTCGCCCTGGCGCAGATCGACGGCGAATCCTCGCCCGCTGACACCTTGACCGAGCGCGAGTTCTCGGTGTTCCTCCAGCTGGCGCGCGGCCTGAGCGTGGCCCGGATCGCCGAGAACCTCAAGCTGTCGCCCAGCACCGTCGGAACGCACCTCTACCACATCAAGCAAAAACTCGGCGCCGGCAACCAGTCGGCGTTGACGCTGGTGGCGCTGCGTTGGGGCCTGATCGAGTCCTGAGCGGCGCCAGGCAACCCGACGGCTCGGCCACGTGCAACACGGCCTCCCGCGGGCTGCACGCCTGCGCCTCGCCGGCTGCGGGTCGGGTGGTCGGCAGCGCCCAGCCCGGGGATTGGCCCGAAGATGGGCCCGGGTGTCGGTCGCTATACTGACTTCACAGCGCCGATTTGCTCCAGATTGCGGGCGCTTTAAAAATGCCGCTAAAAGTGTGACGCCCCACTGGCCGTCCAGCGCTTGCAGCGGTGCCCCGGTTTTTTCCATCGCCTCGCACCCATGGCCTCGATCGGCAACGTCACCCCGCAAACAATGGTTTTTGATGCGCCGCTGCCGCTCAAGAGCGGCGCGACGCTGGCCGGCTATGCGCTGGTCTACGAGACCTACGGCACGCTCAACGCATCCCGCAGCAATGCGGTGCTGGTCTGCCATGCGCTCAACGCCAGCCACCACGTCGCCGGCACCCATGCCGACGCGCCCCGCAGCGAGGGTTGGTGGGACAACCTGATCGGCCCGGGCAAGCCACTCGACACCGATCACTTTTTTGTCATCGGCGTCAACAACCTGGGCTCGTGTTTTGGCTCGACCGGGCCAGCGGATACCAACCCGGCCACCGGCAAGCCCTGGGGCGCGGATTTTCCGGTCGTCACGGTCGAAGACTGGGTCGATGCCCAGGCCCGCTTGCTGGACGCACTGGGCATCCAGCGGCTGGCCGCCGTGCTGGGCGGCAGCCTGGGCGGCATGCAGGCGCTGAGCTGGACCTTGCGCCACCCCACGCGGGTGGGCGAGTGCATCGCGGTGGCCACCGCGCCCAATTTGTCGGCGCAGAACATCGCCTTCAACGAGGTGGCGCGGCGCGCCATCATCACCGACCCCGACTTCCACGGCGGCCACTACTACGCCCACGGCGTGGTACCCAAGCGCGGCCTGCGGGTGGCCCGCATGATCGGCCACATCACCTACCTGTCGGACGACTCGATGGCCGAGAAGTTCGGCCGCAGCCTGCGCAAGGCGGGCGAGGGCGGGCGCTCGGCCGAGCCGGGTTATTCGACCCAGGACGTTGAGTTCCAGATCGAGAGCTACCTGCGCTACCAGGGCGACAAGTTCAGCGAGTACTTCGACGCCAACACCTACTTGCTGATCACCCGGGCACTCGACTATTTCGACCCCGCGCGGGCGTTTGGTGGCGACTTGTCGGCGGCGTTTTCAGCCGCGCGGGGCATCCGCTTCTTGCTGGTGAGCTTTTCCACCGACTGGCGTTTTTCACCGGCCCGCTCGCGCGAGCTCGTCAAGGCGCTGGTGGACAACCGCATCGACGTGTCGTATGCCGAGATCGACGCGCCACACGGCCACGACGCGTTTTTGCTCGACGATGCGCGCTACCACGGCGTGCTGCGCGCCACCTTCGACCGCATCGCCGGCGAGCTGGCCGCCCTGCCCGCCATCACGCCCGAACAGGCGCTGATCGCCGATCTGGTGCCCGCCGGCTCGCGTGTGCTCGACCTGGGCTGCGGCAACGGCGCGCTGCTGGCGCACTTGCAGCGCAGCAAGGGCTGCAGCGGCTACGGCGTGGAGATCGACGACGCCAACCTGCTGGCCTGCGCGCAGGCGGGTGTCAACGTGGTGCAGCTCAACCTCGAAGAAGGCCTGGCGTTGTTCGAAGACCGCAGCTTCGACGTGGTGTTGCAACTGCAGACCCTGCAGCACCTGCGCAACACCGAGCGGATGCTGCGCGAGACGGCACGTGTCGGCCGCATCGGCATCGTCAGCTTCCCGAACTTTGCACACTGGCCGAACCGCTGGTCGGTGCTGCAGGGGCGCATGCCGGTCACGCGGGCACTGCCCTACGAGTGGTACGACACGCCCAACATCCGGGTCGGCACGTTCACCGATTTCGAGTGGCTGGCACGGCGCAACGGGCTCAACATCCTGGACAGTTTTGGCCTGCAGGCCGGCCGCCCGGTGCGGCGCTGGCCCAACCTGCTGGCCAGCGTGGCGGTGTTCAAGTTCGACCGCGGCTGAGGCAGCGCCGCAGCCTGCTTTGCGCGTAAAAAAAAGGCCACCCGAGGTGGCCTTTTGCCTGCCCGATGGCCGGGGAATGATCAGGCTTGGCGACGGCGCTGGCGGGCCGCACCGGCGGCCAGCAGGCCCAGGGCGACCAAGGCCAGCGAGGCCGGCTCGGGCACGCGATTGCCCGGGTCGCCGGGGGTGGCGCTGCCGAAGGTGATGTCGTCGAACACGATCTGGTTGGCCACGCCGCCAAAGGACACGGACTTGGCGGTACCGGCAAAGTTCACACCGGCTGCGGTGAAGGGGCAGAAGCCGGCGCCGCCGTAGGCCGAGCAGCCGACCAGGTTGGGCGTCAACGAGACGCTGGTCAGCAGGTTGCCGGCGCCGTTCACACCGTCGTAGACATCGACGCTGCCGGTGAAGCTGCCGACATAGTTGAACGAGAACCCGGTGTCGAAGCCCGCGGCCACGTTCATGTAGGTCTGGTTGCCGCTCAAGAAGAACAGGCTGCCTTCCGACGAGGTTGGCGCCAGGCCGCCGCGCGAGGTGTTCGAGCAGGACACGCTGGTCGAATTCAGGCAGATCAGCAGCGCGTTGCTGCCGAAGGACACACCGTAGTTGGTGCCGGCAAAGCCGTTGCTGGCGGTGCCGCCGTTGTAGAAGTCCTGGATCAAGACGTTGTTGCCGTTGGGGTAGACCGCGACTTTTTCGAAGTCCAGCGTGAAGGGCGAAGCCGAGGCGGCGGTGGAGAGCACAACAGCGCCGACGGCGGTCAGCAGGGCGTGGAGCTTCATGGTGTTTCTTCCTGAGGGGTAGGGGTGATGGGCGACCAATGAATTCTTCGTTTTGGCCCGCGCGCCGGCCATCCCCGCGGCACGGGGTCGCCGCGTGCAAAAGTCACGCCCCTTTCGCCTTTGATGCCGTTTTGATCAATTTTCTGAGGCGTCAAAGCGGGGCAGCAGCCCGCCCTACGCGGCAACGGCACGGTCTCGGCTGTCGTGTTTGCCGCATAGGGGTGGCGCCGGCGCCGCATCGGCCTAGAGTGCGCCGCAGGGTCCGGGGTCTCTGGCAGAAAGGACGCAGCCCATGGCTGATCGGCTCGGTGGCAACAGCATTCCCTGGGGTTCGCTGGCAGTGGTGGCGGCGTTTGTGTCAAGCACGCTGCTGGTGCAGCACGCCTTCCAGCCGCTGCGGCCCAGTGAAAAAGGCAGCGCATTGCCGCAGATCGGTGCCGAGCTCGAGGTCGAGGCGCGCTTGTGGGAAGACCCCTTCATGGCGTCCCGCCGCTTTGAATCCGAGCGCATCGCCCGCTGCGACAAGCTGGCCGCCAGCCAGCGCAACCTGCCGGTTGCGGCCGGCGGGGCCACGCCCGAAGCCACTGATCGGCCCAAGGACTGCGACACCGCCCGCCTGGCGCGCCGCCGCGACCCGGCCAGCCTGGTCAGCAACCTGGACCACCAGGGCGACCAGGACCTGGCCGACGCGCTGGTCATGATGGTGATGGTGCCAGGCAATGCCTTTGTCGGCGCCGAAGAGGGGCGGCGGCGTACCCGCTATGCGGTGCTGGCCGGCCTGCAGGCCCAGGGCTATGTGCCCGACGATGCCGAGCACTTTGGCCTGCTCGAGGCCAGGAGCCTGCCGCCGGTCAGCGCAACCGCCGAGCCCTGGATGCTGCGGCTGCCCTACGAGAAGCTGTCGCAGCGGCCGGCCCTGCGTGGTGCCGCTGCCAACGCCGTTGGCGACGGCAGCTACAAACGGGTTGCCGTGCTGTGGGTGGACGAAACCGCCTTGCCGCAGCCCAAACTCGATGCCATGGCCGCCCTGCTGGGCACGCTGATGAAGCGCCCGGCCGGTTGGCCCGCGGTGCTGCAGCGCCCGTCGGGCCCGGTCGTCAACCTGCCGCATCTGGCGCTGATCGGGCCGTCCAGCTCCGACGGCCTGCGCACCGCGCTGGTCGATCTTCAACGCACCGCCGACCGCTGCCAGCCGCCAGCAGGCAGCCCGCCCGACACCGCGCGCTGCGCCGCCATGCCCGACGCGGTGCGCCAGGGCTATGCCCAGCTGGCCCGCGCCCAGCTGTTCAACGCCACGGCCACCGCGCCGCTGGCCGCACTGCCGATCCCGCAAGCGCCCAAGCTCGATACCCGGGCCTTTGTCAGCCAGCAGCTGGCCCGCATCAACGGCCTGCCAGCCGGCAGCGAGGTGGATTACCGCAGCACCATCGCGTCCGACGATGCGGTGCTGGGCAGCCTGGTCAACGAGCTGAAACTGCGCCTGCCCAAGCGCGACAAGCAGCGCGTGGTGCTGGTGGCCGAGCGGGATTCGCTTTATGCGCAGTCGCTGGTGGGCGAGTTGCAGTTCCGCCTGCAGGGCACGCCGGGCGACGCGTCGCGCGGCGAGCTGATCTTCGAGCCGCACTACTTTTTTCGCGGGCTGGACGGCGCCACCACGCTGGACGCCGGCACCGACAAGCCACCGGCCGGCAAGGACAAGGACAGCGGCGGCGGCCCGCCGGTTGAATGGCCCGAGGCCCGCGACCAGCTGGACTACCTGCGGCGGCTGGCCATCGAGCTGAAGGCCAGCGAGGCCAGCACCAGCAAAAAGGACGGGCCGATTGCCGCCATCGGCATCCTGGCCAACGATGTGCACGACAAGCTGCTGGTGATGCAGGCGCTGCACGACAGCTTTCCGGACAAGGTGTTTTTCACCACCGACCAGGACGCGCGCTACGTGCACCCGCGCACGCTGGGCTACACCCGCAACCTGGTGGTGGCGTCCAGCCTGCCGCTGGCCTTTGCCGATATCGACATCCAGCAGGGCACACCGCCGTTCCGCGATGTCTACCAGACGTCCTTGTTCCTGGCCGCGCAGCTGGCCGGCTGCCGCCGCGACGCGGATTGCAAGGCGCTGCGCGAAGGCAGCGACGCGGCCCTGAAGAGCCCTTCGGTCTATGAGATCGGCCGGCGCCAGGCGGTGCCCGTGGCCGGCTACGACTACGGCGAGCGCGTGCTGGACCAGCATTGGGCCCGCACCGCCACCGCGCTGCCGATCTGGCTGCTGCTGGCCGGCGCGCTGCTGGTCTGGCCCACGGTGCCGGCGCTGCGGGCGATGCGCGCCTGGCTGCAAGGCACGCCGCTGCCGCCACCCGGCGGGGTGGGCCGGGCGCCCTGGCTGGCCACGGCCACGCTGGCGGTGATGCACCTGGCGGTGCTGGCCTTCGCGCTGGGCACCACGGTCGAGTTCTGCACACCGGGCCGGCTGGGGCTTGACGGCATCTTGCTGCTCACCGCAGCGGTGGCGGGCGGGGCCATATTGCTGCTTGCGCTGCGGCGCTGGCTGCGCTTCGGGCCGCAGCGGGGCAAGTGGTTGGCGCCGCCCTGGCTGGCGCGCGGCGGCACCGGGCTGCTGATCTTGGCGGCGGCGGCCTGGGTTGCCTGGGTGCCGGCCAGCAATGCGCCCTGCACCGATTGCGAGCCCGCCGCCTGGCTGGAGGGCGTCAGCGCCTGGCCGTCACAGATGCTGCACCTGCTGGCGCTGGTGGCGATGGTCTGCATCCTGGACCTGCAGTGGAACCGGGTGCGCGACCGGTTCGAGCGCGACACCCGCTGGCTGGCGCTGCCGGTGGGCGGGGCTGTGGCCAGCAGCGTTTTCAGGCCAGGCTGGCTGCGGCGCCACACGATGGCGGGCTGGCGGCGCACGGCCAGCCAGACCGACACCGACACCGTAGTGATCGCCACGCTCTGGGGCGAGACCGCGCAACGCGCCGAAACCGGCGCCCGCATGCTGCGCACCTTCACCGCCTACGTCATCACCCTGGGGGTGATGGTCCTGTTGTTCACCGCGCTCAGCGCCAACCAGGTGCCCGAGGTGCCGGTGCGCGGTCTGGATCACCGTGCACTGGTGCGGCTCACCTTGTACCTCGTGCTGTTGCTGCTGCCGCTGCTGATGGTGGCGGTGGCTGACGCTACCTTGTTGACGCACCGCTTCATCGGCCACCTTGATCGGGCGCGCAGCCAGTACCCCGATGCCACGCTGAAACGCTTTGCCGATGCGCTGGGCGGCGCCGAGGTGGCCGAGCTTTGGCAGCGCAAGTTCGCGGCGCTGCCCTGGCGCCGTGCCGACGCCTTGGCGCCGCGGGACCACACCCTGCTGGACTGCTGGATAGACGTGCGGCTGATCGGCCGCCGCACCGCCGCGGTGGGGCCGCTGATCGTCGGGCCGCTGGTGATCGTGGCCTTGCTGGTGGTGGCGCGCAGCCGCCTGCTCGACAACTGGGCCATCACCTTCCCGGTGGCGCTGGCCATCTGCGCCTACCTGAGCTGGCTGGTGGTGCTGGCGCTGCTGCTCAAGAGCGCTGCCGAGCGCGCCCGCGACAAGGCGCTGCGCCAGATGCAGGCCGACCTGCTGTGGCTGATGGGCACCGGCGACTACGGCAAGCCGCTGGTCGAGCCCTTCAAACGCCTGATCGACGAGGTGCGCAACAGCCAGCACGGCGCGTTTGCGCCGCTCTTCGAGCAGCCGCTGTTCCGTGGCCTGATGGTGCCGCTGGGTGGCATCGGCAGCACGCAGCTGTTCGATTACTTCCTGCTGGCCCACTGATCGACAGGTCCAACCGTGGCGTGGCCGCGTTCCGGCGTTCAGCTGCGCCTGCGCGCCGGCCATAGACTGGCAGGCATGACCACGCTCACCACCGCCGACGGCCTGCCATTGCACCTGCATATCTGGCCGATGCCCGTCGCACCGGTTCGCGGCAGCGTGCTGATCGTGCACGGCCTGGGCGAACACGGCGGCCGCTATGCCCATGTGGCGGCGCACCTGGCCCGGGCCGGTTGGGCCGTGATGGCTTATGACCAGCGTGGCCACGGCCGGTCCGGCGGCCCGCGGGGCGGCATCGCCAGCGCCGACAGCCTGCTGGCCGACCTCGGGCTGCTCGTCCGCCATGCCCGGCAAACCCTGCCAGGCCCGCTGGTGCTGCTGGGCCACAGCATGGGCGGGCTGGCGGTCGCGCGCTATGTGGCCGAAGGCCTGTCGACACAGCCGGCGCTGTGGTGGCAGCCAGCGGACGCGCTGGTGCTGTCGTCGCCCGCGCTCGACCCCGGCATGGGGTTGGCGCAGAAGCTGTTGCTGGCGCTGGCCGCGCCGCTGCTGCCCACCCTGGCACTGGGCAACGGCCTGAAGCCCGAGTGGGTCTGCAACGACCCGGCGGTGGTGCGGGCGTATGTGGCCGATGCGCTCAACCACGACCGCGTCACACCCCGGCTGGTGCGCTTCATCGTCGATGCCGGTGCGCTGGTGCGCGGGTTGGCCGCGCGCTGGACCGTGCCCACGCTGCTGCTCTACGCCGGCGCCGACCGCTGCGTGGCGCCCCGGGGCAGCGCCGCATTTGCCGCGGCCGCGCCGCCCGCCGTGCTGCAAAGCCGGTGCTACGACGGCCTGGCGCACGAGATCTTCAACGAGCCCGAGCAGGCCCGGGTCTTGACCGACCTGACTTCAGGGTTGTCAACCCTGCTGCCGACGCCGGCCTAAACTGGCGGGTCCGGTCCACCACGGGATCGCACCACCGAAGGCCGCCCCATGAACGCACGCGATCCCCTGCTGCCGCTGCAGCCCGATGAAGCCAGCGCACTCGGCGCTTTTGCCGACCGCCGCTGGGACGAGGCCATCGTGCCGGCGCTTGTCGATTACATCGGCGTGCCGGCCAAAAGCCCGATGTTCGATGCCGACTGGCAGGCCCACGGCTTTATCGAGCGTGTGGTTCAAGACGCCGCGGCCTGGGTCGAGTCCCGCAAGGTGCCGGGCCTGACGCTGGAGGTGGTGCGCCTGCCCGGCCGCACGCCGGTGATCTTTTTCGAGATCCCGGCCACCAAGGCCGGCAGCAGCGACACCGTGCTGATGTACGGCCACCTCGACAAACAGCCCGAGTTCACCGGCTGGCGCAACGACTTGGGGCCGTGGACGCCCAAATACGAAGCCGGCAAGCTCTACGGCCGCGGCGGTGCCGACGACGGTTACGCGGTCTACGCAGCGATCACCGCGGTCGAGGCGCTCAAGGCGCAGGGCCTGACCCATCCGCGCATCGTCGGCCTGATCGAGACCTGCGAGGAAAGCGGCTCACACGATCTGCCGCCCTACCTGGACGCACTGCGCAGCCGGCTGGGCGAGGTGACGCTGGTAGTCTGCCTGGATTCAGGCGCCGGCAACTACGACCAGCTCTGGCTGACCACCTCGTTGCGCGGCATGGTTTCGGGCGTGCTCAAGGTCGAGATCCTGACCGAGGGTGTGCACTCGGGCGACGCCAGCGGCGTGGTGCCGTCGAGCTTTCGCATCCTGCGCAACGTGTTGGACCGGCTGGAGGACTCGGCCACCGGCCGCTTGCTGCCCGCAAGCTTCCACTGCGCACTGCCGGCCGGACGTGCGGCGCAGGTGCGTGCCGCGGCCACCATCCTGGGCGCGCAGGCCTGGAAGACCTTCCCCTGGGCCTGCGGCGCGGACGGCGGCAACACCCTGCCCACCACCACCGATCCGGTCGAGGCCCTGCTCAACCGCACCTGGCGGCCCACGTTGTCGGTCACCGGGGTGGACGGGTTCCCCGAGATGGGCAGCGCCGGCAACGTGCTGCGGCCTTACACCGCGTTCAAGCTCAGCCTGCGGCTGCCGCCGCTGGTCGATGGCCACGAGGCATCGCTACAGCTCAAGGCCTTGCTGGAGGACAACGCGCCCTACAACGCCCGCGTCACGTTCCATCCCGACGGCCGGGCCGGCGCGCTGGGCGCCAGTGGCTGGAATGCACCCGACCTGGCGCCTTGGCTGGAGTCGGCGCTGAACACCGCGTCCCAGGCCCAGTTCGGCGCACCGGTGGCCTACATCGGCCAGGGCGGCACGATCCCGCTGATGAGCCTGCTGCAGAAGGGCTTCCCGGCGGCGCAGATGATGGTTTGCGGCGTGCTGGGGCCCAAGAGCAATGCCCATGGGCCCAACGAGTTCCTGCACGTGCCGTATGCCAAACGGTTGACCGCGGCGGTGGCACAGGTGATCGCGGCCTGCCCCTGAACCGGTTGCGCCGCGCGCGCCAGCCATGAAAAAAGCGGGCCACTGGCCCGCTTTTTCGTCGGTCGCTGCTCGGCTACCCGGTGGTGGCCATCGGCGGCCACCACCGGGCGCGCAAGCTCAGCGGCTGGCGGCAGCCAGCACGGCCGGCCGCGACGAGCCCATGACGAACATCTCGCCGGCGTCATTGCGGGCGGGGTCGTTCAGCGCACGCATCGTATCGGCCTTGACCGCGACACGCTGCTGCGGCGACGCCACGCTCAGACTGCGCAGGCCGAACTTGCTGGACCAGGGGCTGGGTTCGCTGCTGGCACGGAACGCCGTGGCTTCGGCCTGCACCGCAACGCGGCTGGTGGTGCTGACGGCGGTCTGGGCGCGGGCGTAGTCCGGCGTCGCGTCCTGTGCAAAAGCGCTGGCAGCGCTCAACACGGTAGTCAGTGCCACGGCGGCAACCAGCAACAACGGCTTTTGGGTGGTGATGAAGTTCATGTGAGGCTCCTGAGGGTCGATAAAAGCACCGGCGGCGATCTGGGCAAAGCCCTTCTGGCCGGTGTCGGTGGGCCGTCTGGCCCGTCGATGGAGTGAACTGTAGGGAGTTACCCGCCATCCTTCCAGCCGTGCCAGTGGAATGAATCATTGCTGTTTTGGCAACGATCATCCGCAACCCTGTCATCTGAACCCTGAATTCGTCCTGTAATTCAGTTCAGCGCAATAATCCCGCATGGACCTGTTCAAAGCAATGCGGGTGGTGGTGCGGGTGGCCGACGAGGGCAGCCTGGCGGCGGCGGCGCGGGCGCTGGACCTGGCGCCCGCCGTCGTCACCCGGCTGGTGGCCGACCTGGAGCAGCACCTGGGCACCCGCCTGATGCACCGCAGCACCCGGCGGATGACCCTGACCGAAGCCGGCGACCAGTACCTGGCGCGCGCCCGCCAGATCCTGGCAGACCTGGACGAGGCCGAGTCGCTGGCCATCGAATCAACTGCCGAGCCGCGGGGCCATCTGAAGATGCTGGTGCCACCCGCGCTGGCGGTGCACCAGCTGGCCAAGCACCTGCCGCGCTTTCACAAGCAGTACCCGCTGGTGACGGTGGAGCTGCACTCGCCCGGGCCGGTCGAGACCCTGGACGAGGCCTACGACCTGACGCTGCTGTCCAGCCGCCTGCCTTTGTCGGGTGAATTTGTGGCGCGACGGCTGGCGCGCACCGAGGTGGTGTTGTGCGCCGCGCCCGAGTACCTGGACCGGCGTGGCCGGCCGGTGCATCCCGATGAGTTGATGCAGCACGACACCTTGCTGCCGCCGATCAGCAGCCTGCAGCGGGGCATCACTTTTGTGGCCGGCCACAACGGCGAGCTGCCTGGCGCGACAGTGACGCTGGTGCCCCGGCGGCCGCTGCTGTCGACCAGCCACATCGACACCAGCTACGCCGCTGCGCTGCACGGCCTGGGTGTGGCCGGCTTGCCGTCCTACGTGCTGGAGGACGCGCTGCTGGAGCACGCGCTGGAGCGGGTGCTGCCGGCGTGGCGGTTGTTTTCGCTGGACTTGTGGGTGGCGCTGCCCACCCGCAAGCACCTGCCGGCGCGCACCCGGGCGATGCTGGACTTTCTGGTGGGGGTGTTCGGCGGCGAGGACCGCGACCCCTGGCTGGCCGCTGCAGGCTGCGAGACCCAGGCCTGGCCGCACGGCGCCTCAGCGCATTGAAAAGGCGGTGGTGGTCAGGGCGCCGGTCATCGGCTCGATCAGCGCCACCAGCGGTTTGAGGTCACGGTAGCGCAGCGCCACCTTGGTGACATAGCCAAAAAAGCGCGGCAGGTCGGCACTGTAGGCGGGCTTGCCGTCGCGGTGCTTGAGGCGGCAAAAAATGCCCAGCACCTTGAGGTGGCGTTGCAGGCCCATCCACTCCAGCGCGCGCCAGGTTTCGCCAAAGTCGCCGGCCATCGCATGATCGCCAAAGGTGCCGGCGGCACGCGCCTGCTGCCACCAGCGGGCGGCCCAGTCGATCTCCCGGGCTTCGTCCCAGGACAAGTAGGCATCGCGCAGCAGCGAGGCGATGTCGTAGGTCACCGGCCCGCGCACCGCGTCCTGGAAGTCCAGGATGCCCGGGTTGGGCGTGGCCACCATCAGGTTGCGGGGCATCCAGTCGCGGTGCACCGGCACCTGCGGTTGGGCCAGCGCGCTGGCCACCAGGCTGTCGCACAGGCGCTGCCACACCGCCGTCTGGGCAGCGGTCCAGGTGATGCCGTGCTCACGGCCCACGCACCACTCGGGGAACAAGCCCAGCTCGCGGCGCAGCAAGGCCTCGTCATAGGCCGGCAGGCCGGCGCTGTCCACACGTTGCTGAAACTGCAGCAGCGCGGCCACCGCGCCCTTCATCAGCCGGTCGGCCTCGTCGGGCTCGGCCTGCTGCAGCGCGGTCAGGTACAAGGCCGAGCCCAGGTCGGTGAGCAGCAAAAAGCCCTGGGCCTCGTCGGCCGCCAGCACCTCTGGCACATGCAGACCGGCCGCGCGGATGCGACCGGCGATGTCGATAAACGGCCGCACGTCTTCTTGCGGCGGCGGGGCGTCCATCACGATGCGGCTCACGCCGCCAGCACCCTGCACCCGGAAGTAGCGCCGAAAACTGGCATCGGTCGAGGCCGGCGCCAGCGTGCCGGCGTCCAAGGACAGCGATTGCGCCAGCGGCGCAAACCAGCGGTGAAAAGCGGCTTCGCGCACGGCGTCGGGCCAGGTGATGGTGCAGGGGGCTGGGGTCATGGGGACAGGTTGTGGCGCCAGCGGCGGCGCTCGGCGGGGCGCGTCGGCGGTGCGGGGGCTCATGGATAATCCACCGATTCTACGAACCGCAGGCTCCAGCAGCGCCCGTCGCGCAGCGGCCCGAAACCGCTTGCCCGTGTGGCGCAGGCCTTCCCCCAAGATGGCGCAGGCCACCCGGGGCCCGCCAACCGAAACCGGCTGCCGCACCTCCATTCCTACGCCGTGCCCGCCGCCCCCCGACTTGCACCCCAAACGCCCCGCCGCGGCGTCGCGCCCGGCTGCGTCCGCCAGGTGACAGCGCCGCCGTCGCCGGTTTTTTGCGCCCTGCTGGCGGCACTGACGGTAAGCGGCACAACGGCGGCCTGGGGCGCCGACGCCGGCACACCGTCCAGCGTGTCGGGCACGGTGGTCGGCAGCCCCGCCCCGGCGCTGGCGGACCAGCGGCTGGTGCTGCAACCCAGCACCACGCTGGGGCCACCCCCCACCGGTGACCCCGCCCGGCAGCGGCCGATGATCCTGCGCGCCGAGACGCTGCGTGTCAGGCCCGAGCTCGACGCGGTGGCCGACGGCGATGTCGAGTTCCGCCGCGCCGGCACGGTGATCCGGGCCGATCACTTCCGCTACGACAGCGCAGACGACCTGGCCAGTGCCCGCGGGCAGGTGGTGGTGACCCGTGACGGCGTGCGTTACAGCGGCCCTGAACTGCAGTTGCAGGTGCAACGCTTCGAGGGCTTTTTCCTGCAGCCCGAGTTCGAGTTCACCCGGCTGGGTGCCGGCGGCCATGCCGAGCGCATCGACTTTCTCGACAGCGACCGGCTGCGCGCCCAGCGCCTGATCTACACCAGCTGCCCGCGGGATGCTGGCGCCGACCCCGACTGGCTGCTGCGCGCCAAACGCGTCAAGCTCGATTTCGCCACCAACGAGGGCGTGGCCGAGGGTGCGGTGCTGCAGTTTCTGGGCGTGCCTATCCTCGGCCTGCCGGTGCTGAGCTTCCCGCTCAGCGACGACAGGAAGAGCGGTTGGCTGCCGCCCACCGTGGTGCCGATCGACAGCCGCAACGGCTTCACGCTGGCGGTGCCGTACTACTGGAACATCGCCCCCAACCGCGATGCCACGCTGACCCCGACGCTGCTGACCCGCCGCGGGCTGGCGCTGGACAGCGAGTTCCGCTACCTGGAGGCGCAGCACAACGGCCGGGTGCGCCTGAACTGGCTGCCGCAAGACCGCACCACCAACGGCCAGCGTTATGCCTGGGAGCTGGACAACGCGGGCCAGTTGCCGGGCGGCGTGGGTTATGCCGCCCGCTGGCGCCAGGTGTCGGACGACGCCTACTGGAAAGACTTTCCACGCGCCATGCCGGACTCGACCGTGCAGCGCCTGCTGACCCAGCAACTCGGCGCCGAGCGCGAATTCAATACCGTCTTCGGCGCGGTGACGCCTTACGCCCGCGTGCAGCGCTGGCAGGTGCTGCAGACCGGCAGCGGCAGCGACCTGATCGTCTCGCCCTACCAGCGCAGCCCGCAGCTGGGCCTGCGGCTGGTGCCGGCACTGGGTGCCGGCCTGCATGCCTCGCTGGAGACCGAGGTCAACCACTTCACCCGGCCCGATGCCTCCGTCAGCGTGCTGCTGCCCACCGGCTGGCGCGGGCATGCGCTGGGGGCGATCAGCCGGCCGTTTACGCCGCCCGGTGGCTGGATCACGCCCAAGCTCAGCTTCAATGCCGCGGCCTACCAGGTGGATGGCCCCACCACGGGCGTGCCAGACCGGCGGGCGCAACGTGTGATCCCCACCGCCAGCCTGGACGCCGGGCTGGTGTTCGAGCGCCAGACCAGCTGGTTCGGCCGGGCCCAGCGCCAAACACTGGAGCCGCGCCTGCTCTACGTCAACACGCCGTACCGAGAGCAGGCCACGTTGCCCAACTTCGACTCGGCCGAGCGCGACTTCAACATCGTCTCGATCTACGCCGAAAGTGCCTTCACCGGCATCGACCGGGTGTCGGACGGGCACCAGGTCACGACCGGCTTCACCACCCGCCTTGTCGATGCCGAAAGCGGCGCCGAGACCCTGCGCCTGGGCGTGGCGCAACGCATCCGGCTGCGCGACCAGCGCGTGGTGCTGAGCGGCGCCACGCTGGACCAGCGCTTCTCGGACGTGCTGATCGAAGGCGCCAGTTCAGTCTTCAACCCCTGGGCCCTGGACGCCGCGCTGCAGTACAACCCCGATAACCGCCGGGTCGTGCGCTCGATCGCCGGGGTCCGGTACTCGCCGGCGCCGTTCCACACGGTGAGCCTGCGTTACCGGCTGGCGCAGGGCTTGTCCGAGCAGGTCGAGATGGGTTGGCAATGGCCGGTCTACCAAGGCGCGGCCCGGCCTGTGGGCGGGGCCGGGGGTTGTGGCGGCACCTTGTATGCCGTGGGCCGGCTGAACTACAGCCTGAAGGACAGCCGGGCGACCGATTCCACTGTCGGTATGGAGTACGACACCGGCTGCTGGATCGGCCGGGTGGTGGCCGAACGCCTGTCGACCGGCCGCGCCGAGGCCACCACCCGTTTGCTGCTGCAGCTCGAGCTGGTGGGCCTGTCGCGCCTGGGCGCCAACCCCTTGCAGGTGTTGAAGGACAATATCCCCGGATACCGGCTGCTGCGCGAGCCCGGCAACACCCCGTTCCCCACCCCCGAGCCATGACCCATACCCCCTTGATCCCCCGTTTGCGCGTCGCCGCAGTGGCCTTGGCCGCGGTGGCCTGCCTGGGGACGGCCCCGACGGCGGCGCTGGCCCAGACCGCCGGTAGCAACAACCGCAGCACCAACCGCAGCGCCGACTTCATCGTCGCGGTGGTCAACACCGAGGCGGTGACAGCGGTCGAGGTGACCCAGCGTATCGAGCGGCTGAGCGCTGAGGCCAAGCGCGCCGGCAGTCCGCTGCCCAACGCCGACGTGCTGCGCCAGCAGGTGCTGGACGCACTGATCGACGAGCGGGTGCAGATCACCTTTGCACGCGAGGTCGGCCAAAAAGTGGACGACGCCGACATCGACCGTGCCGTGGCCAACGTGGCCGCCCAGAACCAGATCAGCGTGCCGCAGCTGCGCGACCGGATGCGCGCCGAGGGCATGGAGATGCCCCGCTTCCGCAACAACCTGCGCGACCAGCTGATGCTGGAGCGGGTGCGCGAACGCGAGGTCAACGCCCGCATCCGCGTCTCGGACGCCGACATCGACAAGCTGCTGGACGGATACCGCGCCAAGGCCTCGACCGAAAGCCAGCTCAATCTGGCGCAAATCCTGGTCACCGTGCCTGAAAACGCCAGCGCCGAGTTGCTGGCGCAGCGCCAGCTGCGTGCCGACCAGGCGCTGGCCCGCGTGCGCGCCGGCGAAGACTTCACCGAAGTGGCGCGCGATGTCAGCGAAGACGGCAACCGCGAGGCCGGTGGCGAGATCGGCATGCGCCCGGCGGGCCGGCTGCCAGACCTGTTTGTGGACGCCGTGCGCGGCCTGGCCGTCGGGCAGGTGACGGCCCAGCCGCTGCGCAGTCCGGCCGGGTTCCACATCCTCAAGCTGATCGATCGCCAAGAGGGCAACGCCTTCCAGATTACCCAGACGCGTGCTCGGCACATCCTGCTGCGCTCGACCGACAAAACCCAGGGCGCGGCAGTGCTGCGCCGGATGGAAGACCTGCGGCGCCAGATCGAGCGCGGCGACAAGAAGTTCGAGGACCTGGCGCGGGAAGTGTCCGAGGACGGCTCGGCGTCCAGCGGCGGTGACCTGGGCTGGGCCTCACCGGGGCAGTTTGTGCCCGAGTTCGAGGAGGCGATGCTCAAGTTGGCGCCGGGCGGCATCTCGCCGCCGGTGGTGTCGCGCTTCGGCGTGCACCTGATCCAGGTGCTGGAGCGCCGCAACATCACGCCCGACCCCAAAGAGGTGCGCGACCAAGCCCGCGCCCAGTTGCGCGAGACCAAGTTCGATCAGGCCTACGCCGATTGGGCCAAAGAGCTTCGGCTGCGCGCCTATATCGAGCTGCGCGAGCCGCCGCAGTGAGCCACATCGCGCGCAAGCGCTTCGGCCAGCACTTTCTGGTCGACCACGGCGTGATCGACGCGATCGTGCGGGCGATTGCCCCCAAGCCGGGCGAGGCGCTGGTCGAGATCGGCCCGGGCCTGGGTGCGCTGACCCAGCCGCTGCTGGAGCGCAGCGGTGCGCTCACCGTGGTCGAGCTCGACCGCGACCTGGCGGCACGCTGGCGCGAGCGGGCCGGCGTGACCGTGATCGAGGCCGACGCGCTCAAGGTCGATTTCGGCGCGCTGGCGGCCAGCGCAGGGCAGCCATTGCGGCTGGTTGGCAACCTGCCCTACAACATTTCCACGCCGATCCTGTTTCACCTGCTGGCGGTGGCACCGCAGGTGCGTGACCAGCACTTCATGCTGCAAAAAGAGGTGGTGGACCGCATGGCCGCAGCGCCGGGCTGCAAGGATTTTGGCCGTCTGACGGTGATGCTGCAGTGGCGCTACAGCGTCGAGTCCCTGTTCGACGTGGCGCCCAGCGCTTTTGATCCGCCGCCTCGGGTGCAATCGTCGATCGTGCGCATGCGGCCGCTGGCCCAGCCGCCGCTGCTCGACGAGCCCCGGTTGCAGGCCCTGGTGGCACTGGCGTTTTCACAGCGACGCAAGCTGTTGCGCCACACCCTGGGTCGCTGGCTGGACGAGCACGGCTTTGCCGGCAGCTTCGATGTGCAACGCCGTGCCGAGGAGGTGCCAGTGGCCGAGTACGTGGCGCTGGCCCAGGCGGTGGGCCCGGCGGCGCCTGCCGCGGCCAAGCTCGGGCACGGCCTCGGCGACGACTGAATCAAAAAGGCGGCCCGCAGGCCGCCTTTTTTGTCCCACCCACCCGCAAGGTCGGTGGCTCAGTCTCAGGCCGCGTTGAGCCACATCGCGGTGTCGAACGCGCTGCTCATCATCGGCATGTTCATGCCGAAGTTGGGGTTGATGCCGGTCTTGGTCACGGTCTTGGCGGGCGGCTTCTCGGGCACCTGCGCCACATCGCCTGCCCGCTCCCAGGCATTGGCCTCGGCGCCACGGGCCACGGCAAACGAGTAGAAGCAGCGGAACGCGATGCGCCGCTCGGCCCAGAAATCGGCGGTGTCGCGGAAGACGTCCAGCAATTGCTCACGCGCCTCGCGGTCGAACTTGCTGCCGTCGGGGATTTGCTCCAGCACCACCACGAAGCCGGGTTGGCTGCCGGCGCGGTGCACCAGATCGGTCATGCAATCGAACAGCGCGTCCAGATTCTTGCCAAAGTGCACCGGGAACAGAAAAGACTCGGCGATCTTGTCCAGCACATCCTGTTTGGTCTGCGCCTCGGTCAGGTTGGCATACAGGAAATGCTGGCCCGCGCCCTCGGCAGCGGTCATCAGGTCTTCGACGCGGTATGCGCGAATCGCCTGCACGATATTGGGACGGACGGTCTGCAGCAGCATGGTCACGTTCCTCCAGAGTCAAAAATGCGTTTCCGAATCAGTCACTGCTCACGGCGCGATGTGTTTGAAGCTCGCGTAATGGTCAGCGGTGTAAAAACAGGCATCAGGCTGCGTGGGCGGGTGGCCGCCACACACAATGCGGCGAGCCCCCCGGTTGCGCGAACCCGGTGTAGGCACGGTGTACTCGCGGTAAAAACCGCGCTCACGCCGTGGCAACACGCGCTCGAAATTGCCAAAAACCACGCCATCCTTGGCATAAGGAAACGGGCCGCCGGCAAGTATCAAACGCTGGGTTTGCTGGGCCTCGGGCGGCAGCACCGACAGTGCCACCGACCCCAGACCGTCCACCGGCCCCTTGGCTTGAGCCAAAGCGCCGACCAGCAAAAACCCGACGACCACCGACTGAAGCCCCTGCTTGCACAGAGAGCGCCAAATCGATGCACCACCGGCTCTTTCCACTGGTTTACCCTGAATTCTGAGCTGCCAATGCTACCGGAACAGGCCTGAAAACTCAAGCGGCTGCCTCATATTTGGGCAGAAGTCTAAGGATATGAGTGGGTACTCACCTTCGCGGAGGGCCTTTTAATCCTGCGTTTTGACGCCTGTCAACAAGAAATTGACATCTGTTCGATGCAAAGTTTTGTGTTGCGCCGCCCAGCGCACCGGTTTGGGGCTGTTGTGGGCGGGCCGGTCGCCGGCAACAACCCCGCCCTCAGCGCGCCGCGTTGGCGTCGGCCACCGTCAGCGCGGTCATGTTGACGATCCGGCGCACGGTGGCCGAGGGGGTCAGGATGTGGGCCGGCTTGGCCGCCCCCAGCAACACCGGGCCGATCGCGATGCCGCCACCCGCCGCCGTCTTGAGCAGGTTGTAGCTGATGTTGGCCGCGTCGATGTTGGGCAGTACCAGCAGGTTGGCCTCGCCGACCAGGGTCGAGCGCGGCATCAGTTCGCGCCGGTAATCGGCATCGAGCGCGGCGTCGCCGTGCATCTCGCCGTCCACATCCAGCCACGGTGCGCTGGCCTGGATCAGCGCCAGCGCCTCGCGCATCTTGATGGCCGACGGCTGGTTGCTGGAGCCGAAGTTTGAATGCGACAGCAGTGCCGCCTTGGGTTGCACGCCAAAGCGCAGCATCTCCTCGGCCGCCAGGATGGTGATCTCGGCGAGCTGCTCGGCAGTCGGGTCGTAGTTGACGTGGGTATCGACCAAAAATATTTGCCGGCCCGGCAGGATCAAGCCGTTCATGCAGGCGTAGGTCTGGACCCCGGCGCGGCGGCCGATGATCTGGTCGATGTGCGCCAGATGCTGGGCGGTCGAGCCCCAGGTGCCGCAGATCATGCCGTCGACCTCGCCCTTGTGCAGCAGCATGCAGGTGATCAGCGTCAGGCGGCGGCGCATCTCGATCTTGGCAAACTGCTCGGTGATGCCCTTGCGCTCGGTCATCTGGTGGTAGGTCTGCCAGAAGTCGCGGTAGCGCGGGTCGTCGTCGATGTTGACGATCTCGTAGTCGCGGCCTTGCTGCAGCCGCAAGCCGAGTTTTTCGATGCGCGCCTGGATGACCGACGCCCGGCCGACCAGCCAGGGCCGGGCCAGGCCCTCGTCCACCACCACCTGCACTGCGCGCAGCACCCGCCGGTCTTCGCCCTCGGCATAGGCCACGTTGCGGCGCAGCGCGCGTTTGGCCTGGCTGAAGATCGGCTTCATCGCGTTGCCCGAAGCGTAGACAAAGCTTTGCAGCTTTTCCTCGTAAGCCTCGTAGTCGGTGACCGGGCGCGCGGCCACACCCGAATCGGCCGCGGCGCGCGCCACCGCCGGCGCAATCTTCATCATCAACCGCGGGTCGAACGGCTTGGGGATCAGGTATTCGGGGCCAAACACCAGGGTGGTGCCGGCGTAGGCAGCGGCCACCACGTCGTTCTGTTCGGCCTGGGCCAGCTCGGCGATGGCGCGCACCGCTGCAATCTCCATCGCGTCGGTGATGGTGGTGGCGCCGGAATCGAGCGCACCGCGGAAGATGTACGGGAAGCACAGGACGTTGTTGACCTGGTTCGGGTAGTCGGTGCGGCCAGTGGCCATGATGGCGTCGCCGCGCACCGCCTTGACCTCCTCCGGCATGATCTCGGGCGTCGGGTTGGCCAGTGCAAAGATGATCGGGTTGGCGGCCATGCTGGCCACCGCCGGGGCCTTGAGCACACCGCCGGCCGACAGGCCCAAAAAGACATCGGCACCGACCATCGCGTCAGCCAGGGTGCGGTAGGCGGTGTCCTGGGCAAACTCGCTCTTGTCCGGGTCCATCAGCTCGACGCGGCCCTGGTAGACCACGCCCGCCAGGTCGGTGACAAAGATGTTTTTCCTGGGCAGGCCCAGCTTGACCAGCAGGTTCAGGCAGGCCAGTGCCGCCGCACCCGCGCCCGAGGTGACGAGCTTGACCTCGTCGATCTTCTTGCCCACCACTTTGAGGCCGTTCAGCAGCGCCGCGCCGACGACGATGGCGGTGCCGTGCTGGTCGTCGTGGAAGACGGGGATTTTCATGCGCTCACGCAGCTTGCGCTCGACGTAGAAGCAGTCGGGCGCCTTGATGTCTTCGAGGTTGATGCCGCCGAAGGTGGGCTCCAGCGCGGCGATGATGTCGACCAGCTTGTCGACGTTGAGCTCGTTGATCTCCAGGTCGAAGACATCGATGCCGGCGAACTTCTTGAACAACACGCCCTTGCCCTCCATCACCGGCTTGGACGCCAGCGGGCCGATGTTGCCCAGGCCCAGCACCGCCGTGCCGTTGGTGACCACCGCCACCAGGTTGCCGCGCGAGGTGTAGCGCCAGGCGTTGGCCGGGTCGGCCACGATCTCCTCGCAGGCCGCCGCCACGCCGGGCGAGTAGGCCAGCGCCAGGTCGTGCTGGTTGACCATTTGCTTGGTGGCATGGATGGCCACCTTGCCCGGGGTCGGGAACTCGTGGTATTCGAGTGCAGCACGGCGCAGTTCAGCGCGCTTTTCGTCTTGGTTGGGCATGGATCGGTCCTGGGCGGGGGGAGATCGATTTTAGGCGTCGGGTAGGTCGGCAGAGCGGGCGACGGCGGCAATGGCTGACGGCGGGCAGGCCGCACTGCAAGTCAGTGACCGGGCCTGCGCAGCGCAGCGCATCCGGCCTGTCGGCAGTGTGAGGCCAGTTGCCCCGGGTGTTCATGCGCGAAACTGCGTAGCGGTTTTAACCCCGGACCGCTGAATACTGGGCTCCACCATGGCCGCGCCCGATCCTTCCTCAACCCAGCCCGCCCCGGCGCCGGCCCCGACCCAGACACGGGCCGCGCCGTGGCGCTGGCTGGCGCGGGCCCGCAGTGTGCGCCGCACCCCGCGGGCGCTGCTGTGGGTGGCACTGGTGGCGCTGTTGGGGGTGGCGCAAACCCTGCTGGTGGTGCTGACGCTGCGTTATGAAGAGGCCCGCGCCCAGGAGCGCAGCGACGACGTGGCCGCCGCTGCCGTGGGCGAGCTGCGGCGCCGCACGCAAATGGTGTTGCAGGCCCTGCAAGGTCTGCAGGCGTACAGCACCGACCCGCTGGCGTGGCGGCACGACGCCGATGCCCTGCTGCGCAACCAGCGTGAGCTGGGCCGCATCGAGCGGCGCGACGAGGCGCTGAAGATCCTGGAGGCGGCGGAGTCCCCGTTCCACGAGCCGCTTTTTCTGCGCTGGCCGCGGGCCGAGATGGACCTGGAGACCGAGGTCGCCTGCAGTACGGCACGCCGCGTGATGTCGCCCGTCTTCTCGCGCAGCCAGTTTGTGCCGATGGCCGGCGGCCAGGGCGCCGAAGTGCTGGACGTCTGCGTGCCGGTGCAACTGGCCGGCCGGCTGGTGGGCTTCACGGTGGCCAGCATCGTGTTGCCGCTGCTGCTCGACGAGGTGCGGGTGGCCGAGGTGGGCCGCAGCCACGAGCTGTCGTTTGTCGAGGCCGACGGCACCCGGCTGGCGCGCAGCGGCGCGGTTCGGGGCGGAGGGGTGTTCATCGCCGACCGGGTGGTCGATCTGCCGGGCACCACCTTGCAGGTGCGGGTCGATGCGGTACAGCGAGCGCCCAGCCTGATCCCCAACCTGGCCACCGCGCTGGTGCTGGGCCTCTCGATAGGCTTGTTTGTGCTGGTGCTGCTGCTCGTGCGTGACGGCCGCCGCCGCGCCAGCGCCGAAGACCGGCTGGCCGAGGCGCTGGCCTTCCGCAAGGCGATGGAGGACTCGCTGCTGACGGGCCTGCGCGCCCGCGACCGCAACGGCCGCATCGTCTATGCCAACCCGGCCTTTTGCGCGATGGTGGGCTATTCGACCGACGAGTTGCAGCGCGCCACCCTGCCGCCGTACTGGCCGCCCGAGCAGGTGCCCGAGTACCAGCGTCGCCAGGCCGAGCGGCTGGCCCCAGGCGCGGTGATCGAGGCCCGCCACGAGGGCTACGAGACGGTGTTTCTGCGCCGCAACGGCGAGCGCTTTCCGGTCATGATCTACGAGGCGCCGCTGGTCACCGGCACCGGCAAGCACAGCGGCTGGATGAGCGCGGTGCTCGACATCTCGGCCCAGCGCCGGGCCGAAGACCTGTCGCGCCAGCAGCAGGAGCGGCTGCAGGCCACCGCCCGGCTGGCCAGTGTGGGCGAGATGGCGTCGCTGCTGAGCCACGAGCTGAACCAGCCGCTGTCGGCCATCGCCAGCTACGCCACCGGCTCGCTCAACCTGCTGGCCGACCCGCAGCCCGAGCCCCCCGCGCAGACGCTGGCACTGATGCAACAGGCGATGGGCCGCATCGCCGAGCAGGCCGAGCGCGCTGGCCGGGTGATCAAGAGCGTGCACGACTTCGTGCGCCGACGCCACCAGGCGCACGAGGTGATCGCCGCCGACCTGTTGATCGAATCGGTGCTGCCGCTGGTGCGCATGCAGGCCCGCAAAAGCGGCGCCCGCATCGAGCTGGATGTGATGCAGCCCGTGCCACGTGTCAAGGTGGACCGCACGATGGTCGAGCAGGTGCTGCTGAACCTGGCGCGCAACGCGCTGCAGGCAATGGAGGGCGACACACCGCTGGCAGAGCGGGTGTTGACGCTGCGGGTGCGGCTGGCGGCGGGCGCGCAAGGGCGCTGGGTGGTGTTCTCGGTGGTCGACGCCGGCCCGGGCATCCCCGCCGATGTTGCGCAGCGCTTGTTCACGCCGTTTTTCACGACCAAGGTCGAGGGCATGGGCCTGGGCCTGTCGCTGTGCCGCACCGTGATCGAGCAACACGGCGGGGCGATGGACTTCCAGAACCTGCCGGCGCGGCCGCTGACGCCGCCGGGGACGGCTGTGGCCGAGCGGCCGGCCGGCTGCGAGTTTGCCTTCACGCTGCCGTTGAGCCTGCCGCGCGGCAGCACGCCATGACCGGTCGGCGCTATGCCGGCACGACCCCGCGGCCACAGCGCACGATCACCAGCCGGACAGCAGCTTGCACCATACTTCGCCCATGACGCCTAGCCATGCAAGCCCGCCCCTGGGCATCCCGGTGGTTTACCTGGTCGACGACGAGGCCGTGGTGCGTGATGCGCTGGCCTGGTTGCTGCGCTCGCGCCGCCTGCTGTCCGAGGGCTACCCCCAGGCCGAAGCCTTCGAGGCCTTTCTGGCCACCCGCGACCTGGTCTCGGGCTGGCCCGATTCGCCGTCCTGCCTGCTGCTGGACGTGCGCATGCCAGGCACCAGTGGGCTGGTGCTGTTCGAGCGGCTGGTCGAGCGCGGTCTGACGCAGGCGCTGCCGGTGATCTTTCTGACCGGCCACGGTGACGTGCCCACCGCGGTGGCCAGTGTCAAGCGCGGCGCCTTCGACTTTGTCGAAAAGCCATTCTCGGACAACGCGCTGGTGGACCGGGTTGAGCAGGCGCTGGCCCAGAGCGCTCGGGCCATCCTGCGCCGGCGTGCCCAAAAGGTGCTGGTGCGTTCTCTGGCCGACCTGACCGACCGTGAGCGCGAGGTGATGGACCGGGTGATCGCCGGCCTGGCCAACAAGCTGATTGCCGACGAACTGGACATCAGCGTGCGCACGGTGGAGGTGCACCGCGCCCGCATGTTCGAGAAAATGAACGTGCGCTCGGCGGTGGAACTGGCCAACCTGCTGCGCGACCCCCCCTGAACCGATAGCCCCGAGGCGCCTTTGGCGTCGCCCCGCAAGGGGTGGCTCGGGCGCGGGCCCGACCCGCTCGGCGACAATCCCGGGCATGGCCCTGGGCGAGTTCGACCTGATCCAAAAGTACTTTACCCGCCCGACCCGGCAGGCGGTGCTGGGCATCGGTGACGACTGTGCCCTGCTGCAACCCACACCCGGCATGCAGTGGGCCATCTCCAGCGACATGCTGGTCGAGGGCCGGCATTTTCTGGCCACCGTGCCGCCCGAGCGGCTGGGCCACAAGGCGCTGGCGGTGAACCTGAGCGACCTGGCGGCCTGCGGCGCCAAGCCGGTGGCGTTCACGCTGGCGCTGGCCTTGCCACGGGTGGACGAGACCTTTCTGGCCGGTCTGGCACAAGGCCTGTTTGCACTGGCCGACACCCACGGCATCGAGCTGGTCGGGGGCGACACCACTGCCGGGCCGCTGAACCTGTGCATCACCGTGTTTGGCGACCTGCCACCCGGCCAGGCCTTGCGGCGTGATGGCGCCCGGCCGGGTGATGCGCTGTGGGTCAGCCACCCGGTGGGCGGTGGCATCGGCGACGCCCGGCTGGCACTGGAGGCGTTTCGCGGCCGTATCGCGCTGTCCGGGGACGACTTCGAGGCGGTCCGGCGGGCGATGGAGTTGCCTCAACCGCGGGTAGCCTTGGGCCTGGGGCTGCGCGGTGTGGCCAGCGCGGCGATCGACCTGAGCGACGGCCTGGCCGGTGACCTGGCTCATGTGCTGCGCCGCTCCGGCGTCGGCGCCGTGATCGATGTGCACACCCTGCCGGTCAGCCCGGTGCTGGCGCGCCAGCCGCTGGCCGTACAGCGCGACTGCGCGCTGGCCGGCGGCGACGATTACGAGTTGCTGTTCACCGCCCCGGCCAACGCCGAGGCCCGGGTGCTGGCTGCGGCAGCCGCCGCCGGCGTGGCGGTGCGCCGCATCGGCTGGATCGACACAGGCACCGGGCTGCGCCTGCAGGACAGCCAGGGCACGGCAGCGGGCCTGGCGCCGCTGGGGTTCGACCATTTCACGGGCTGAGGATCAGCGGTGAAACCCATTGTCCAGTCCACCGAGGACGCCGTGGTCCGGGGTGACACCGAGCCGAACCGCGGCGCGCGCAGGCCCGGTGTGCGTTTCATGCTCGGCCATCCGGCGCACTGGCTGGCGCTGGGTTTTGGCAGCGGTTTGTCGCCGCGTGCGCCCGGCACCGTGGGCACCTTGTGGGCCTGGGCCGCGTTTCTGGTGGCCAGTGCCTGGCTGAGCCCGGCGCACTGGGGCTGGGTGATCCTGGGGTCGCTGCCGCTGGGCTGGTGGGCCTGCACCCGCACGGCGCAGCACCTGGGTATCGCCGACCCCGGCGCCATCGTCTGGGACGAGGTGCTGGCTTTCTGGCTGATCCTGTGGCTGATCATGCCCACCGGGTTCTGGGGCCAGGCCGTGGCGTTTGGCCTGTTCCGCTATTTCGACGCCGCCAAGCCCGGTCCGGTGGGTTGGGCCGACCGGCGCTACAAGCTGCAACCCGGCCAGGCCATCGGCTGGCGCCAGGGCTGGGGCATCCTGTTCGATGATCTGGTGGCCGCGCTGTGCACGCTGTTGGTGATCGCAGTCTGGCAAAGGACGATGGCATGAACCCGACCACGCTGATGATCAACCTGGTGCATGCCGATGTGGCCATCCTGGCCGATGGGCTGCGCGCCCGCGGCTGGCGGATCGCCACCGCCGAGAGCTGCACCGGCGGGCAAATCGCCGGCTTCTGCACTGACCTGGCCGGGTCCAGCGACTGGTTCGAGCGCGGCTTCGTGACCTACAGCAACGCCGCCAAGACCGAGATGCTGGGTGTGCCGGCCGGGCTGATCGCCGCCGACGGCGCCGTCAGCGAGGCGGTGGCGCGGTTGATGGCCACCGGTGCGCTGCAGCGCTCACCGGCAGATTTGTCGGTGGCAGTGACCGGTGTGGCCGGCCCGGCCGGCGGCAGCGCGGCCAAGCCGGTGGGCACGGTCTGGCTGGCCTGGGCCTGGCGCAGCGCCGCCGGCCAGATCGATTGCATCACCTCGGTTCAGCGCTTCGACGGCGACCGTGCCGCGGTGCGCCTGGCCACTGTGGGCTGCGCGCTGCAGGGCCTGATCGACCGCCTGGACGGCCCGCCGGGCGCAGCGTGAACCTGCTGTTGGCGGGCGAGTTTGGCGACGGCGAAGAGGCCGAGTGGCTGCAGGCACTGCGTGCAGCGTTGCCGGGGCACACGGTCCGGTCGGCACAGGACGCGTCGGGCAGCAGCCCTGGCATCGACCGCAACAGCGTGGCCGCCGCCATCGTCGCCAACCCGCCCGCTGGCAGCCTGTCCGGCCTGCCCGGGCTGCGCCTGATCCAGTCGCTTTGGGCCGGCGTGGACCGCTTGCTGGCCGACCCGACCCTGCCGGCCGGCGTGCCGATCGCCCGCATGGTGGACCCGGCCATGACGGCCGCGATGGCCGAGAGCGCGCTGTGGGCCACGCTGTCGCTGCACCGCGGCTTTTTCAGCTACGCGCAGCAGCAGCGGGTAGGGCTGTGGCGGCGCCAGCCTCAGCAGCGTGCCGACGAGGTGCCTGTGCTGGTGCTGGGCCATGGCCAGATGGGCCGCGCCGTGGCACAGCGCCTGGCCCAACAAGGTTACCCGGTGACCGCCTGGCGGCGCGGCACGACGGCGCTGGACCGTGCCGATGCCGATGCCAGTACCGGCGCCGGTGTTCGGCTGGCGGTCGGCCCGGCGGCGCTGGCGCAAGCCCTGTCCGGCGCCCGTATCGTCATCAACCTGTTGCCGTTGACGCCAGACACCCGCGGCCTGATCGACGCCCGCTTGCTGGGCGCGCTGCCCCACGGCGCCGGCCTGGTGAACCTGGCGCGCGGTGCGCATGTGGTGGATGCCGACCTGCTGGAAGCGCTGGACAGCGGGCAGATCGGCCAGGCCGTGCTGGATGTGTTCCATGCCGAACCGCTGCCACCAGCGCACCCTTTCTGGCAGCATGCCCGGGTGACGGTGCTGCCGCACGCCGCCGCAGCGACCGATGCGCGCAGTGCCGCCGCGGTCGTGGCACGCAACATCGAGGCACTGGCCGCCGGCCTGCCGCTGGCCGATCTGGTGGCCCGCAGCACGGGCTATTGACCCGGCACGGACCCTGGCCGGCGCCGGCGCATGGCGACAGGGCGCGTTACGGCGCTTCCAGCGCCAATCGCGGCGCGGTGCGCAGCGGCTGGGTCTTGCCACGCTGCACCGGTGGCAGCGCCACCGCCTGCACCAGCAGCAGTGCCAGCCGGGTCAGCGCGGCCCAGGGGTCCAAGGGCCACTGCGGGTGTTTCAGGCCCTTGATGATGCCGTCGCACACACTCGCGGCTTCGACCAGGTGGTCGAGCTGATGCGCCGCCAACAGCGGCAGCACACGCTCGAACAGCCGCTCCTTCTGGCCCCAGGCCCGGGCCTCGCGCAGCGCCATCGGCAGCGGCCGGCCCTGGTCCAGCGCATCTTTGGCGCGCTTAAGGCCGCGGATGTCCTCGGCCAGGCTCCAGTGCACCAGTACGGCCGCCTCGCCCTCGGCGCGCAGGCCGTCCAGCATGCGCAGCACCCGGGCGGTCTGGCCGGCCAGCACCGCCTCGCCAAGCTTGAAGACGTCGTAGCGGGCGACATCGAGCACGGCCGACTCGACCTGCTCGAACGCCAATTCACCGGCTGGAAACAGCAGCGCCAGCTTCTGCAACTCCTGGTGCGCGGCCAGCAGGTTGCCCTCGACCCGGTCGGCAAAAAATGCCAGGGTCTGCTGGCCGGCTTCGCCCTCGGCCACACGCTGGTTCTGGGTGGCCAGACGCTGGGCGATCCAGGCCGGCAACACACGCCGATCCACCGGCAGCACCTGCAGCATCACGCCGGCCTGGTCGAGCGCAGCAAACCACGCGCCCTGCTGCTGCTGGCGCTCCAGCTTGGGCAGGTGCACGAGGGTCAGCACGTCGTCCGACAGGTGAGCGCAGTAGCGCTGCAAGGCCTCGGAGCCGTCCTTGCCGGGCTTGCCGCCCGGGATGCGAATCTCGATCAGCTGGCGCTCGGCAAACAGGCTCATCGCCTGCGCTGCACCCAGCAGACCCGACCAGTCGAAATGCGCGCCGCTCACCGCAAACACCTTGCGCTCGGTGTAGCCGGCGGCGCGCGCTGCAGCGCGGATGGTGTCGCCCGCCTCTTGCGCCAACAGCGGCTCGTCGCCGTGGATGGTGTAGATCCGCTGCAGGCCGCGGCTGAGGTGGGCGGACAGTTGCTCGGCGCGCAGTTGCATGGCGGTGCGGCGTGTTGGGCTGGGGCGGGTCAGCCGGGGACGGCGCTGGCGGTGGTGGCCGGCGTCGGTGCCGGCGTCGGTGCCGGTGCCGGTGGCGGTGCCGCAGCCGGTGCGCCGGGGGCAAACCTGGCCCGCGACAGCCGGCGCAGCACCTGCTGCACGGTGTCGGCCTGCATCGCGGCGTAGATCTCGGCCTCTTCCTGGGCCTTGCCCAGCGCAAAGGTCTCGCTGTAGCTCATGTCGCGGGACTGCAGCAGCTCGGTGGGCGGCACCAGTTCGCGGCCACCGGGCGTGACCAGGCGGAACTCGAACCTCAAACGCAGTGTCAGCTCACGCACCTGGCCCGCCGCGGTGGACGCCACCACGCTCTTGGACCGGGCCTCGGTGCGCGCCTGCAGCACCACCTCGGCCTGGCCTGGGGTGTCCACCACTTGCACGCTGGCAGACAGCCGCTCGCGCAACTCGGCCGCCATCGGCGACTTGGCCGGAAACCCGGTCAGCGCGATACGTGAAAACGGCAGGGGCGGCGTCTGCCGCAACTCAAAACCACAGCCTGCCAGGCCGGCGGCAACTGCCAGGCCCGCCAGGCCCGCCACCACGGCCAGCACCGGCCAACGGCGGCGCGGGTCGAGGCTGGGCCGGGCGCGCCGCAGCGGTAGCGGGTGTGCTGTCATGCAGACGATCAAACCACCACGTTGACCAGCCGGCCCGGTACGACGATGACCTTCTTGGCGGGCAGGCCGTCGGCGAACTTGGCAAACTCGGGCGAGGCCAGCGCCGCCGCCTCGATCATCGCCTTGTCGGCGCCGGCCGGCACCTTGATCGCGCCGCGCATCTTGCCGCTGATCTGCAGCACCAGCTCGATCACGTCTTGCTGCAATGCGGCCTCGTCCACCACCGGCCAGGGCGCATCGAGCAGGTCGCCCGACGCCGCCGCAAAGCCCAGCTCGGCCCACAGGTGGTGGGTGATGTGCGGGCAGGCCGGGTAGAGCCCGCGCAGCAGCACCGAAAAGCCCTCGCGCAATACGGCGGCATCACCGGCAGCATCACCTGCGGCATCACCGGCAGCACCCCTGGCGGCAGGCACACCGTCATCGAGCTTGAAGCCGTCCAGCGCGTTCAGCAGCTTCATCGAGCCCGAGACCACGGTGTTGTACTGCATGCGCTCGTAGTCGTAGCTGATCTGGCGCAGCACGCTGTGCACCTCGCGGCGCAACGCCTTGGCCGGGGCGCGCAGCTCGGCCGGCACCGGCCCGGCGGCCTTGATACGCGCCGCGTGCCTGGCACCAAAAGCCCACACCCGCTTCAAAAAGCGGTGCGCACCTTCGACGCCGGCGTCGTTCCATTCCAGTGTCTGCTCGGGCGGCGAGGCGAACATCACAAACAGCCGGGCCGTGTCCGCGCCGTACTGGTCGATCAGGGCCTGCGGATCAACCCCGTTGTTCTTGGACTTCGACATCGTGCCCACGCCCTCGTAGTCCACCGCCGAGCCGTCGCTCTTGAGGCGGGCGCTGACGACCTTGCCGGTCTCGTCGCGCACATCGACCACGTCCTGCGGCCAGAAGTAGTCGATGCCGCCGGACGCGGCGCGCCGGCTGTAGATGTGGTTGAGCACCATGCCCTGGGTCAGCAGCTTGGTGAAGGGCTCGCTGACGGTGACCAGGCCCAGGTCGCGCATCACCTTGGTCCAGAAGCGGGCGTAGAGCAAATGCAGGATGGCGTGCTCGATGCCGCCGATGTACTGGTCCATCGGCATCCAGTACTTCGTGCCGTCGCCCACCATCGCCTCGGTGTTGGCCGGGTCGCAATAGCGCATGAAGTACCACGAGCTGTCCACGAAGGTATCCATCGTGTCGGTCTCGCGGCGCGCCGGTTGGCCGCAGCGCGGGCAGGCCACGTTCAGAAAGTCGGCGCGCTTGTTCAGCGGGTTGCCGCTGCCGTCGGGGATGCAATCCTCGGGCAGCACCACCGGCAGGTCGGCGTCGGGCACCGGCACCACGCCGCAGCCGGGCTGGGACTCGCTGCCGCAATGGATGATCGGGATCGGCGTGCCCCAGTAGCGCTGGCGGCTGACGCCCCAGTCGCGCAGGCGCCAGGTCGTCTTCTTCTCACCCAGACTGACGCCGTTGTGCAGCCTGGCCGCCAGCAGCTCGGCCACCCTCGCCACCGCTGGTTTGAAGGCCAGGCCGTCGAGAAACTCGAAACCCGCACCTGAGTTGACGCAGCGCCCACGCTGCTTGTCGGCATAGGACTCGGCCCAGGCGTCGGTCGAGAAGGTCTCGCCATCCACCGCCACCACCGGCTTGATCGCCAGCCCGTACTTCTTGGCAAATTCAAAGTCACGCTCGTCGTGCGCCGGCACGCCCATCACCGCGCCGTCACCGTAGCCCATCAGCACATAGTTGCCGACCCAGACTTCGACCGCCTCGCCGGTCAGCGGGTGTTGCACGGCGAGGCCGGTGCACACGCCCTTTTTCTCCTGCGTCGCCAGTTCGGCCTCGGTCGTGCCACCGCCCTGGCAGTCGGCGATGAAGGCTGCCACCGCGGGATGGGTCGCGGCGGCGTGCAGCGCCAGCGGGTGCTCGGCCGCCACGGCGCAGAAGGTCACGCCCATCACGGTATCGGCGCGGGTGGTGAAGACCCACAGCCGGCCGTCGCCGATCAAAGCGCCGCCTGCGCCGCGGATCTCGTGCGGGAAGGCAAAGCGCACACCCTCGCTCTTGCCGATCCAGTTCTCCTGCATGAGGCGCACCCGGTCGGGCCAGCCGGACAGGTAGTTCGGGTCGTCGGGGTTGTTCACGGCCGACAGAAGCTCGTCGGCGTAACGGGTGATCTTGAGGTAGTAGCCCGG
>Ga0209181_10001747_pt1 | contig 37133 bp, 37 predicted proteins | sample MAT05_FD_187208 | JGI IMG/M metagenome (GOLD analysis project Ga0209181, IMG submission 187208) | Freshwater microbial communities from Lake Fryxell liftoff mats and glacier meltwater in Antarctica - MAT-05 (SPAdes) (version 2) | ecosystem: Environmental > Aquatic > Freshwater > Ice > Liftoff... | reverse complement strand
ATCGGCGTGCGCCCGAGCCGCGTCGGCCAGCGGGTAACGCGCATTCACCGTCACCTTCAGCACACCCCTGGAAATCAACCCGAACACCGCCGCGGCGGAAGCATCGAGTTCGGCACGCGTCGCGGTATAGGTCACCAAAGTCGGTCGCGTGAAATACAGCGAGCCGAGTTTCTGCAGCGTGCCGGCCTCAACCGCCGGTGGCGCGCCGGTGGTGGTGCCGAACGAAACAAACATGCCACGCGGCGCCAGGCACTTCATGGTGGTCTCGAAAGTGGCCTTGCCCACCGAATCGTAAGCCACCGGCACGCCGGTGCCGCCGGTGAGCGCCTTGACCGCTGCCGCCACATCCTGCGACCCGCGGTCGATCACCTCGGCATAGCCGTTGGCGCGGGCCAGCGTGCACTTGTCCGCGCTGCCGGCCACACCGATCATGCGCGCACCGAGGTGGCGCCCCCACTGACCGGCGATCAGGCCCACCCCGCCGGATGCGGCATAGAACATCACCGACTCGCCAGCCTTGACCGGATAGCAGCGATTGAGCAGGTATTCGACCGTCATGCCCTTGAGCAGTACCGCCGCCGCGGTCTCGTCGCTCAAGCCGGCGGGAATCTTTACCAGGCGCTCGGCCGGAAAGTTGCGATAGTCCGCGTAGGAGCCAGGCGCGCCGCCGGCATAGCCGACGCGATCGCCGACGCCCAGGCCGCTGACCCCGGCGCCCAGCCTTTCGACCACGCCCACGGCTTCAGTGCCGATGCCGGAGGGCATCGCCAGCGGATAGAAGCCGGAGCGGTGATAGACATCCTGAAAATTGACGCCGATCGCGGTATGGCGGATCAGCGCCTCGCCTGCGCCTGGATCAGGCAACTCGATGTTCTCGGCAGTCAGGACTTCCGGACCGCCATGGGAATGGATGCGGACTACACGAGCGTTGATCATGTTGCGCTTTCGAAAGTACGTGGGAGGGTTTATGGCACGACGGCCAGGTTGGACAGGGAATCCAGAAGACGGTCTCGCGCTTCCTCGACGTGGGCCGCAGCGATTGCGCGCGCGCGCCGCTTGTCACGCCCCTGCAAGGCATCGATCAGGGCCACATGCTCGTCGACCAGCGCCTTCAGGCCGCGCGTGTCGAATGCCGCGATACTCATGTACGTGAGGCGATCGAACTCCTCGATGATGTCGCAGGCCGCGCGCGCCAGGCGCTGGTTGGCGCCGGCGCGCGCCAGCGCCACATGAAAGGCACGGTTATAGGCAATCCACGACGGCAGGTCCGGCGTGCGGCCGCTGTTGCGGAAGGCATCGAGGGCCGCCAGGGTTGCATCCGGCGCCTGATCGACCGCGCGATCGATGCAGGCGCGTTCCAGCAACAGGCGCATTTCATACATCTCCGCGGCATCGGCCACCGAAATCGGCTTGATGCGATAGCCCTTGCGCGGCAGTACTTCGACCAGGCCCTGTTGCGAGAGGCGCAAAAAAGCGTCACGCACCGGAGATTTGCTCACGCCGTAGCGCAGCGCGAGGTCGTTTTCCTGCACCATGGAACCCGGCTTTAGCGTGCATGCCAGGATTTCCGCACGCATGCGTTCATGCACGTCGTCGCGAATCAGCGAAACTGGTGCGGCGCGGGAAGAAGCACTGGAGACCATGATGTGAATGCTAAGCTTGAAATATCAGCTTTGAAATTGACTTTCGACAATTTCGGACAGGAATAGCGTTTCCCCAACAACCGCGGCAATCAAAAAGCCGCCATTTTCTGACATAAATGCACTGCTTTTCGCGAAAATTGACATTGCTCAATTTTGCTGCAATGCGATTTATTGGAATATCTGGCTTCTTTATTGGTCAATCGATCAACTGCATCAAGGAGAAAGCGCATGTCTCGCACACTAACTTCACTAGTTGCCGCCCTTGTCGTGGGCGTTGCCGCGCCGGGTGCCCTGGCCGACGATATCAAGCTGCGCATCGCCTCCGGCCATCCGGCGGTCAACACCTACGTCAATTTGATGCAGACCTTTTTCGTGCCTGAAGTGACCAAGCGGGTCGCAGCCAAGACCAAGCACAAGGTCGAGTTCGTCGAGGGTTACGGCGGCTCGATGGTCAAGGTGGCCGATACGCTCGAAGGCGTGCAGTCCGGCATCATCGACATCGGCGCCTACTGTTTCTGCTTCGAACCCTCGAACCTGCCGCTGCATGCATTCCAGGTGATGCTGCCGTTCGGCACCATGAGCCCGGACCACAGCGTGAAAATGGCGCGTGCGGTGTACAACAAGGTGCCCTACATGTCCAAGGTGTTCGAGGACAAGTTCAACCAGCGTTTGCTGGCCCTGATCGCCGACAACGGCTACAACCTCGGCACCAATTTCGACTGGAAAACCGTCGCCGACCTCAAGGGCCAGAAACTGGCTGGTGCCGGCCTCAATCTTAAATGGCTGGAGTACGCCGGCGCGGTTCCAGTGCAGGGCTCGCTGCCGGAAGCCTATACCGGCATGCAGACCGGCATCTACAACGGCTGGATCATGTTTCCCTCGGGCTGGATCAACTTCAAGCTCTTCGAGGTGGGCAAGTTCTACACCGAGGTCGGTTTCGGTGCCATCACCTGGCACGGCCTGACCATCAACAAGGCGCGCTTCGCCAAGCTGCCCAAGGACGTGCAGGCGATCATTGTCGAGGTGGCAAAGGAGTACGAGGCGAAGACCGGCACGGTCAACGAAGAGAATTACCCGAAGCAGCTTGCGCAATTGAAAACCCTCGGTGCGACGGTCAAATCGGTGCCGGATTCAGTCAAGCTCGATTGGGCCAAATCGCTTGAAAAATGGCCGCAGGAAAAGGCCACAGAACTTGACAAGGCTGGCCTGCCGGCCAGCACGGTGCTCAAGGCCGCATTGCAGGAAGCGGAGAAGCTCGGCCACAAATGGCCGGTGCGCTACTCGGTCAAATAGCGCGCGGCGGTAAGCCGGCGGTGTTCGCGCCGGCTCACCGCAAACCCCTGAAGCGAGGAGCATGCACTTGCTGGACCGCCTCACCGACTGGAGCGCGCGCGCGATGCTGGTATGCGCCGCCGCGCTCGGGCTGATTCTGAGTTTCATCGTCTGCGCCGACGTCATCGGGCGCACCGTCTTCAACAGCCCGCTGCGCGGCACACCGGAAATGGTGTCGTCGGCGATCGTCATCATTTGTTTCATGCAGGCGCCGTATGCAATCCGTTCCGGCGGCATGATCCATGTCGACTTCCTCATTACCCACCTGTCGGGTCGCTCGCGCTCCATACTGGCCATGCTGGGTGCGCTGCTCGGCGCGGCATTCTTCGCCTTCATCGTGTCGGGCACCTGGGAGCCCGCCATCAACGCCTGGACCGAGGGCGAGTTCGAAGGTGAGGGTGCGATGCGGGTACCGGCCTGGCCGGCGCGCGCAACCGTTGTCCTGGGTGCTGCACTTGCCACACTCAACTACGTCCTGATCGCCATCGCCTGCCTCTTCGCTGCACGCGCCGGTGAGCACCCGCCTGCGGCAAGCGGTTCGGCCCACTAGACGCGGTCCTGGAGCGCGCGCTTTCATGTTTGACGCCCTTGATCTGACCATCCTGGTAAGCGTGCTGCTGGTGGTGGTGTTCGCCGGGGTGCACATCGCGGTGGCTCTGGGCGTCACCGCGGTACTGGGCATCTACCTGATGACCGACGACATCGCCGTGGCCCAGCAGTTTGTGGGCAACACTGCCTACGAGGCGCTGCGCGACTACGTGTTCGCCGTGATTCCGCTATTCATGCTGATGGGCGAATTCCTTGCCAGATGCGGCGCCGCGCGCGACATGTTCACCCTGGTCACGCGAATGACGAAAATGATTCCGGCGCGGCTTGCGGTGGCCACCGTGCTGGCCAACGCGATCTTCGCTTTCGTCACCGGTGTCTCGATCGCCGCAGCTGCGGCCTTTTCGCGCATCGCCTACCCGGAAATGAAACGTGCGGGATACTCGCGCCAGTTTTCCCTGGGCTGTATCGCCGGCAGCGCCTGCCTGGGCATGCTGATTCCGCCGTCGGTACTGATGATCGTGTGGGGCGTGCTGACCGAACAGTCGATCGGCAAACTGTTCCTGGCAGGGGTGCTGCCGGGTTTCCTGCTGGTGTCCTACTACATCCTCTACATTCAGTACGTCGCCTTCACCAATCCGCAGGCCGTCGGCGAGCAGGTGCGCGGCAGTGTTCCCTTGCCAGTCGATCCGGGCGCCGATGCGCATATCGAAGGCGCGCTCCTGTCCACCGTGCTGGTGATCGGCCTGGTGATCGGCGTGCTGTGCGGCATCTGGATGGGCGCTTTCACCCCCACCGAAGGCGCAGGCGTCGGCGCGGCCGCCGGCCTGTTGCTGGCGATAATAAAAGGGCTGCGCTGGAAAGAGATCGTCGAGGTGGTGATCGCGGTCGGACGTACCTCGGGGCCGCTGCTTTTGCTCCTGTTCACCGCGCAACTTTACTCGCGCGTGCTGGCAATGACCGGCGTGACCAAGGCGGTGCAGGACCTGATCATCGGCGCCGGCTTGTCGCCGTGGGCCATCCTCGCCCTGATCGTGGCCATCTGGTTCGTTCTCGGTTGCATCATCGATTCGATCTCGATCATCCTGCTCACCGTGCCGGTGTTCGCGCCGGTGGCCGCCGCCGCCGGATTCGACCCGCTGGCCTTTGCCATACTTGGTATCCTGGCGATCGAGGCCGGGCTCCTGACCCCGCCCTTCGGCATCCTGGTATTTACCGTGCAGGCGGCATTGCCGGAGGAAAAAGGCGCGGTGGGCGAAATTTTCAAGGGATCAATTCCCTATTGGATTGCGCTCCTTGGCGTGATCGTGACCATCGCGGTGTTTCCGCAAATCGCCACTTGGCTACCCAACCTCGCATTTTCAGCCAAGTAAAACCTCCGGAGACCCGACATGCCGTTAAGCCATCTGGAACACGTGCTTGTGCAAACCACCGATATGGAAGGCACGCGCGATTTCTATACCCGCGTGCTGGGCATGCATGTGGGCCCGAATCCGGATTTCAAGTTCCCGGTGTTCTGGCTGTATCTGGGCGAGCGCGACGTGATCCACGTCACTTCAGGCGGCGCCAATACCAGCGAGAACCGCAAGCAGTACCTGGGTCAGCAATCCGACGCGGTGTCGGGCAGCGGCGTGATCGACCACCTCGCATTTCGCTGCACCGGATTGTCCGAGATGATGGAGCACCTGACCCGCCACAAGGTCGCGTTCACCAAACGCATGGTCAACGACCAGGGCTTGTTCCAGCTGTTCCTGATGGATCCCAACGGCGTCAAGGTGGAACTCAACTTTTCCAACAGCGAAGTGGGCGCAGTGCGAGCGGAACTGATGGCCTCCGAGTTGCCGGCCTGATTTGCGCGCCAAATTGACCGTGTCACGCGCCCGCGGCCAATTCCGCGAGCGCGTCTGCGGGCCGGCAAGCCGCCCATCCGCAACGACACGCGCGGTCTACCCGGCGCCGGACAGTGGCGCCAACGCACGCACCCGGCGCATCACGGAGCGATGCGCATGTCGGTCGCCGCATGCAGCAAAAGGTTCGCCGGCACGCTGCCCGGCACGCGCTCGCCGAGTGCGGACTTCGCATCGCGGCCCAGCGCCAGCAGATCGAAACCCCCGCTGCCTCACCCGGCCTGCCAGATCACCTTGCTGCTCGAAGACTCCCAGCGCACGTAATGCGCCGAGTAGATTTCCTCGATGCGGTTGCGCTTGACCTTGAAGGTCGGCGTGATGATGTCGTTGTCCACCGTCCAGGCGGTGGTCACCACCACCAGGCAGTCCAGCTGTTCGTGCGGGTCCAGCGTCGCGTTGACGGCCTGCAGGTGCCGGCCCAGCGAAGCTTCCAGCTCGGAGCGCGCCGCGCCCTCGCCTGCGCGTGTGACCGCCTCGGCATTGAGCATCACGATACCCAGCGGCTGACCCAGGTTGGCGCCGGTGACCACGCAGGCTTCCACCGCTTCGTGCATCACCAGCTTGTCCTCGATCGGCGCCGGCGCGACGTACTTGCCCTTGCTGGTCTTGAACAAATCCTTGATGCGACCGGTGATATGCAGGTTGCCACTGCCATCAATGCGCCCCTTGTCGCCGGTGCGCAGCCAGCCGTCGGCCGTATAGGTATCGCGGGTCTGCTGCGGCTCCTTGTAATAGCCCAGCATCAGGGCCTGGCTGCGCATCTGGATCTCGCCGCTGTCGGCATCGATGCGCACCTCGACACCTTCGTAGGCCGGACCCACGCTGCCTTGCTGGTCCTGGCCCGGCAGCGTCAGGTGCGACAGCGCCAGGTTCTCGGTCATGCCATAGCCTTCGTTGATCGGCAGCCCCAGCTTGCGGTACCAGGCCAGCAGTTCCACCGGCATCGGCGCGGCGCCGCCGGCGGCGATGCGGCACTGATCCAGGCCCAGCGCCCCCAGCACCTTGCGCCGCACCAGGCCACCGATGAGCGGAATCGACAACAGGAGCTTGAGCCTGGCCGGCGGCAGCTTGTGGTGCACGCCATGCTGGAACTTGACCCACAGCCGCGGCACCGAGAAGAAGATGGTCGGGCGCGCGCGCTGCATGTCGGCGGCGAACGTATCGAGCGACTCGGCGAAGTACACCCGCATGCCGATGCGCAGCCAGCCGTGCTCTACCAGCACCCGCTCTACCACATGCGCCAGCGGCAGGTACGACAGCATGCGGTCTTGGGCGCTCATGGTGATGCGCTTGATGCCCTTGTCCAGCGCCCAGGCGAAATTGCCGAAGCTATGCATCACGCCCTTGGGCCGGCCAGTGGTGCCCGAAGTGTAGATCAGCGTCGCCAGTTCCTCGGCGCCGCGCACCGGCTGGCCGGCAAGCGGCGCGTTGCGCGCGCAGATGTCGTCCCAGCCTTCATGGCAGTTGATCGCGTCCGCCGGCGACAACGGGTAACTGATGCACGGCAGTCCGGCAGGCACACCCGGCTTCATGCCTTCCCAGCCGTCGAGCTTGCCGACAAAGCAGGCCCGCGCCTCGCTATGGGTCAGGATCTGCTCGACCGTTGCGTGCGCCAGCGTGGGGTACAGCGGCACCGAGACATAGCCGGCCATCCAGATCGCCAGGTCGCTCATCATCCACCAGGCGCAGTTCTTCGACAAAATCGCCACCTTGGAGCCTGGCTCCCAGCCGCAGGCCTTGAGGTGTGCGGCCATGCGCCGTACCTGGTCGGCCACCTGCGCCCAGGTGAAGTCGCGCGTCACGCCCTCACCCATCGGCTGGGTCAGCGCAATGCGCCCGGGCGCGGTCTTTTCCCATTCATAGAGGCGTTGCAGGGCCAGCATTTCGGGGGCAACGATGCTCATGATTTGGTCCTCCGGAGTTGGGAAAACGGCTGTGCGAGCAGATCTCTCGACACCGACATCACGCTGCCAACTCTACTGAACGGCAAGTGGTCATGCTTGAGCTAGATCAATCATGGCGTTCTCGCGGGGCCACGCCGCTTGCCATGCCGGCGGCGCTGTTGAAAAACGCGCGCCGGCTGATACCGTGATGGCGCGCCATTGCGCTGCCGATCGCACGCGCGCCTCGAATTCGCGCTGCCTGGGCGTTTGCGGCCCGGGCATGAATTCGTCGGAAGAAACCGCCTGCACCGGGATCGGCGAAGGAAACAGGGCCGATTCAGCCGGCGCCAGCAGCGCCAGTTCGTCAAGCGAAAGCATGCTCGTGATTTCCTGTCCTCACGGGTTGGCGCAACCTGCGAAAAACATCGCTGGCGTGTCCGAAAAGTGTATCTCAGATCGATGCGTCATCGGCTGCCTGCGCGGCCGGCGCATCCGGTTCCAGAAGCCACTCGCGCCACACCGCCATCAGCACCGCCAGAATCACCGGGCCTATGAACAGGCCCACCAAACCGAATGCCGCCAGCCCGCCGAGCACTCCGAACATCACCAGAATGAAGGGTATGCGGGTGGCGCCGCTGATCACCAGCGGCCGGATCACGTTGTCCACCCAGCTCACCACCAGCGTGCCCCACAGCAAAAGACCAATGCCGGCCCCGGTCTGGCCGTTGAGCAGCAGCCAGACGCCGATCGAGCCCCAGACGAAAGGTGTGCCGAAGGGAATCATCGCGATCAGCACAGTAAGCGCAGCCAGCAACGCGGGCGCCTTGACGCCCGCCGCCCAGTAACCCAGGCCGGCGAGCGCCCCCTGCGCCAGCGCGGTCAACACCAGCCCGACCACCACCGCACTGGTGGTCGCGCCCACCGCCGCCAGATAGGAATCGACCCGCGTGCCGATCAGGCGGCGCAGCACGCGCCGCACCTGGTCGAGCAGGATCTCGCCGTCACGGTAAAGGAAGAACAGGGCCAGCAATGCAAAGCCGAGCTTGGCCGCGTTGCGCCCAACCCCGCCCAGCAGGTTGAGCAAATCATCGATGCGCTCTGCGCCCCAGACAGCGATCTGCGCGCGCACCGTTGCCGGGTCGCCGGCGATCTGGTCAAAGATCTGCTGCAGCCAGTCGCCCAGCCAGGGAATCCGGGTGATGATCTCCGGCAGCGGATGCGGGCCCTGCGCCAGATAGGCCAGCACGGCCGCATAGGCCGCAGTCAGTTCGCCGCGCAGCAAGGCCGTGAGCGACAGCACCGGGATCACGAACGCCGCGGTCAGCAACAATGTCATGACAAAGGCACTGACGTTGGGCCAGCCACTGGTGGCGCGGCGCACCTGCCGGTACAGCGGCCAGGTGGTGTAGGCCAGAATGCCGGCCCAGGCCAGCGGCACCAGGAACAACTGCAGCACAGTGAATCCCAGAAACAGCAAGCCGCCTGCCAGCAGGGCTACGATCAGGCGGCGAGTCAGGGGCGCGGTCGGCATGGTGTTCATTGAATGGCTGGTCCGATCATGCATCGGCATGCGGCGGCGATGCTCTCACGAATTAAGCCCGAAAGTTCGCGCGGAAAAATGAATGCACGGATATCAGGCGCTTGAAAAAGGACGTTGTCGCTAAAGTGCCTTGTGATTTTAGTGTCTTGAAGGATGCTTGGGTTCAGGTGGCCACACAGGTGGCGACCAGCCGCTGGAATATCGCTTCCATCGACGCTGGACGCTTGGATGCTCGGTTGGTTGTCGAACCAGAAGGTCATCGATGTCATCCGTCGCAGATTTGGCGCGGCACGTAGACTTGGCACGGCGCTGTATCTGCATACGCAGCAGTTCCAAGGCGTAACGACACTTCCATTGCCGGCTGTTTGCGCATCACCGGCGGCGCCTTTCAGATCGGCGCGAAAGCGGAACGCCGGCGCGGGCAGCCGCTCAGGTCATTGGATATAGTTGACGATCAAATACGCCAACAGCACCAACATCGCCCAAAACGCCATCACGCTGGTGGGCCGGCTGCGCATCAAAAACCCATCCGCGCGCTGATGGCGCCGAATCGCGATTGACAAGCGCGCGCCGATGGCCGCCCCACCCCGCAGCATGCCTTTCTGGATACCGCCAATGCCGCGCCCAGCCGCCATTGCCAGCGCCGGCAGGAACACTCGATAAACCCAATCCGTATCCAGCGTGATGGTGAGCGTGCGCTTGAGCCAGGGCAGCATCACGAAAAACGCCAGCCCGGAAAACAACAGAAGTTGCAATTGCGTCAGCACGTGAGCCGCGGTGTACGGTTCATAGGCAACAGCGTGCGGCAGCAGGCGATAAAGAGCTTCCGGCCAAACGCCGATGGCCAGGCAGAGAAACGAAAATCCGTACATGGCCCAGCGCATGTTGGCCGGCGGGTCGGCCGGGCGCAGCCCGGAATCCTTCTGAAAAAAAACAAACCACGGAAACTTGATGCCGGCGTGCAGGAAGACGCCGGCGGATGCCGCAGCCAGCGCCAGCCAGACCCAGGTGAGGTGGCCGTCGGCCGCCGCCTGGGACACCATGCTCTTGGACACGAATCCCGAGGTCAGGGGAAACGAGGAGATCGCCAGCGCCCCGATGATGCCGCAAATGGTGGCCGCCGGCATGCTGTGGAACAGCCCACCCAGCTCGGAACACTTGCGCTTTCCGGTGGCGAACAACACCGATCCGGCCGACATCAACAACAGCCCCTTGTAAATGATGTGCGTGAAGGCATGTGCAGCGGCGCCGTTGAGCGCCATTTCAGTGCCGATGCCGATGCCCGCGATCATGAATCCGACCTGGTTGACGATGCTGTAGGCAAGGATGCGCCGCATGTCGTTTTCCAGCAGCGCGTAGACAATGCCGTAGAACACCATGAAAAGGCCAATCCAGATCAGGAATTCCGTGCCCGGGAATCCGCGCAACAAAACATAGACCGCCGTCTTGGTGGTGAACGCGGAAAGAAAAACGGTGCCACTCCACGATGCTTCCGGATACGCGTCCGGCAGCCACGCCGAAAGGGGCGGCGCCCCGGCGTTGACCAGAAAGCCGATCAGGATCAGCCAATGCGCGATCGAATCCGGCGCCATGCGCTCAAAAGCGGTATCACCTGTGCCCAGCACATGCCCGCTTATGCCGGCGAACAGGATCACGCCACCGAGAAGGTGAATCATCACGTAGCGCCGGCTTGCGGCCCAGGCGGCAGCGGTTCCGGCACTCCACAGGACCAGCGTCGAGCCGACGGCCATCAGCTCCCAGAACACGAATACGCTAATCAGGTCGCCTGCCAGCACCACCCCGATCGCGGCACCGGCATAAAGATAGGCCGCAGGCAACTCCAGGCGACTAGGCTGGGCCAGCGCGAACAGTCCGCCGCCGAACGCCATGATGGAAAAAATGGTGGCAAACAGGCGCGAAAGCTTGTCAAGGCTGATCGGCGTGAGCTGGTAGCCGAGCCATTGCGCGCTCAAGCCGGCGCCGTCCGGCAGCCGCCAGACCAGGATCAGCGCCAGCAGCGGCAGCACCAGGACTGCCGCCGCACGCGCACGCGCGCGCAAGAACGGCAGGAGCATCGCTCCCAGCAAAAGAACCAGGCCCGGATGCGCCAGCCATTCAATCATGGTCGCTCCGGTCGTAGTAGGAGTCGCGCCGCTTCAGCAAGAAAGCCAGCACCCGGGCGACGATGATCATCAAAGCGCACGCCAGAAATCCGTACCAGGCGTGAAAAGCGAATAGCGACTCGATCTCGAAATGCGGATGCAGGTGCACCAGAAACTCGGCCAGCACCGTGGCCACCAGCACGCCGAGAAAAGCCCGCCACAGGAGTCGGACGTTGCGCGGTTGGTCCAGCCAGTGCTTTTGCATCAGCCACCTCCGAGCATCTGGCGGGCGAGCGCGAGTGGCACATCGGGCCAGAAAAACATCGCAAGCGTGCCGCCTGCGGTGATGCTCAGGGCCAACACCATCGGTAGTGGCGCCTCGCCGTGGACCGCGCCCGCATCCCCAGGCGCGGGCGCACGAAAGAACGCACGATGGACGATCGGCAGGAAGTAGGCGGCATTGAGAAGCGTGCTGGCCATGATGACGGCCACCGCCAGCCAATGCGACGCCGCCATGGCGCCGGACAGCATGAACCACTTCGACACGAAGCCGGCTGCAGGCGGCAAGCCGATCATCGACAAGGCGCCGATGGCGAATGCCGTCATGGTCCATGGCATGCGCCTGCCGATGCCGTCGAGCTGACTGACTTCCGTCTTGTGACTGGCGGTATAGATCGCCCCCGCGGCAAAAAACAGGGTAATTTTCCCCAGCGCATGGGCGGCGATATGCAGCACCGCACCGACGACCGACAGCGGCGCCAATACCGCCACTGCGAGCACCACGTACGACAACTGGCTCACCGTCGAGTACGCGAGTCGTCGCTTCAGGTTGTCCGCGTTGAGCGCCACAACGGACGCCGCGATGATGGTGAATCCGGCCACCAATGCGAGCCAGTCGGTGCTGCCGGCGAGCAACTCGAGGCCGAACACATAGACCGCGACCTTGAGCACGCAAAACACCCCGGCCTTGACCACCGCGACGGCGTGCAACAGTGCCGACACCGGCGTTGGCGCCACCATCGCAGCCGGAAGCCAGCGGTGGAACGGCATCAACGCCGCCTTGCCGATCCCGAACATGTACAGCACCAACAACGCCAGCAGCGCACCGGCGCTGACGCCCGCAGGCATGATCCCGCCCGGGCGAAAGTCGGTGCTGCCGGCGAGATGCCAGGTGTAAACCAGCGCAGGAACCAGAAACAGGATGGACGTGCCCAGTAGCAGCCCGACATAAACCCGGCCACCGTTGCGCGCCTCGGTCGAGCCGTGATGGGTGACCAGGGGATAGGTGACCAGAGTGAGCAGTTCGTAGAAAATGAAGAGGGTGAATACGTTGGCCGAAAACGCAATGCCCATCACGGAGAACAGTGCCAGCGCGAAGCAAACGTAGAAGCGCGTTTGATGCTGTTCCTGGTTGCCGCGCATGTAACCGATCGAATACACGGAATTGACAATCCACAACGAGGAGGCGAGGCACGCGAACAGCATGCCCAGGGGTTCAACGCGGAAGGCGATGGCCAGGCCCGGCATAGCCTCAAATCCCCGCAGCTCCGGCCGGCCGCCCGCCAGCACCAGCGGCACCAGGAGTGCGACACATCCGAACAGGGCACAGGCACACCACAGAGTGGTCGCCTCGCGCAAGTTGGGTCGCAGGCGGGCAGCAACGATGCCGGCGGCGCCGGCCAGCGGCAGCGCCAGCGCGATCAGTAGCAGGTATGCCCCATTCATTTCGCTGCACCGAGAAGTTGGGCCGCTGCCGCACTTGCCGAGCCGGTAATGAACGAAGTGTCAAGCCCGAACCAGATCACCGCCCCGATCGCCAGGCAAGCCGGTACCAGCATCGACGGCGGCGCTTCGCGCGGCGCGCTGCGCTCGCCCTGCGGCGCCTTGAAATAGGCCACTTCGACAAAGCGCCACACATACACCACTGTCAGCAGCGAACTTGCCAGAATGGCCAGCGCCAGCCACCAGCTATGCTTTTCAAACGCTGCCAGCAGCAGATACCACTTGCTGACAAAGCCCGCGGTGCCCGGCCCGCCGATCAGGCTCAAGCCGCCCAGAACCATGCAGAAGGAGGTCAGCGGCATGCGCCGCCCGAGCCCGGTCAGTTGCGACATTTTGGTCCCGCCGACGGCCACGACCACACCTCCGCACAGCATGAACAGCGCCGCCTTGGTGATGCCGTGATTGAACATGTGCGCGATCGCGGCGGTCAGGCCGGACTCGGATGCCAGGGCGATGCCCAGTGTGATGTATCCGATCTGCCCGATGCTGGAGTAGGCCAGCATCCGCCGCAAATCATCCTGAAAGATGGCCGTGGCCGATGCCACGAATATCGCTGCGAGCGAAAGCACCAGAAGGATTTCGGACCAGGGCATGCGCTGAAAAAAAACGCTCTGGTCGAACACGGAGAAATAGAAACGCAGCAGCACGTAAATCGCCACTTTGGTGGCGGTACCTGCGAGAAACGCCGACACCGCCGAGGGCGCGAACGTATACGCATTGGGCAGCCACTGGTGCAGCGGAAACAGTGCGAGCTTCAAGCCGATGCCCACAGTGAGGAACGCCATCGCTGCCAGCAGCGGCCGGGACTCGCGCACCGCCGGCAGGCGTGCGCCCAGATCGGCCAGGTTGAGCGTGCCCGTCATGAGATAAAGCAGGCCGATGCCGATAACGATAAAGGTGGCGCCGATCGACCCCATGATCAGGTAGCGATAGGCGGCAAGCAGCGCCCGGCGATCACGACCGAGTGCGATCAGGGCATAGGTCGAGAGCGAGGATATTTCGAGAAAGACGAAAATATTGAATGCGTCGCCGGTAATGGTGATGCCAAGCAGTCCGGCAAGTGCCAGCGCGAACAATGAGTAGAAAAGATAATGCTGCTCGCGCGGAATCTCCGTCTCGATACTGCGCCTGCTGTAGGGCACAACCACCGCGGCGACGCCGGCCACCAGCACCAGAATGAAGCTTGTCAGGCGATCCACGCGATATTCGATGCCCAACGGCGGCGGCCAGTTGCCGATCGCATAAGAAATCGTTCCGCCAGCATCAACCTGCCGCCACAAGGCGATGGCGATGGCGAGCGCAGCCCAACTCACCAGCGTAACCAGCGCGAAGCCAGGGCCACTGCGCCTGAAAAGCACGACCAGCGGCGCCGCCATCAAGGGCAGGACCACCTGCAACGCCGGAAGATGGTGCGCCAGACTCATGAAGCCGCGCGCTCGACCTGCTCAGCGGCGAGAATCTCGTCTTCCTCGATGCTGCCATAAGCCTCGTGGATGCGTACCACCAGTGCCAGCCCGAGCGCCAGGGTGGCGACACCTACCACGATGGCCGTCAGAATCAGAACATGCGGCAATGGATTCGAGTAGAGCGTGAAGCCATCGGCGAGGATGGGGGCGGTACCGCCGATGATCTTGCCTGGCACGATGTAAAGCAGGTAAACCGCGGTCTGGAAAATGCCCAGGCCCACCATCTTCTTGATCAGGTTGCCACGCGCCATCACGATGAACAGGCCCGTGACCATCAGGAACACCGTGATCCAGTAGCTGAAATGGCTGGCCGGGTTCATTGCCCTGATTCTTCCCGCGATTCGTCGTCAAAGCGCCCGCGCGCGGCAAACATGTAGAAGATCTTCAACATCACGCCGGAAACGGTCACCGCGACGCCGACCTCGACCCAGAAAATGCCACGGTGCTGGCCGACGACAGGGTTGGCGTCGAGCACGAAATAATCAAGGAAATTTCCGCCTAGAACCATGCCGGCAACCCCCACTCCGGCATAAATCAGCACACCCAGGGCGACCATCCGCTCCACCAGCGGCTCGGGAACCACGCGACGCGCCTTGTCGAGGCCGAAAATGAGTGCATAGAAAACCACCGCTGCGGCGGCGATGACGCCCGCCTGAAACCCACCGCCAGGGCCGAAGTCGCCATGAAACTGCACATACAGCGCAAACAGAATGATGAACGGCAGCAGCAGCTTGGCGATCACCCGCAAGACAATGTCGCCCTTCATGTCTTGCCTGGCTTTCTCTTGCGGCGCAGCAGCGCGATCACGCCCACGCCAGCGGTGAACACCACCGTGGTCTCACCCAGGGTGTCGTACCCCCGGTAGCTCGCCAGGACCGCGGTCACCACGTTCGGCACCCCGGTCTCTTTCATCACTTCCTGCAGATATCTGGGTGCGACATGCGTATGGATCGGCGCGGCGGGATCGGAAAACGCCGGCAATTCGAGCGTGCCGTAAACCAGCGCGACACCGGTACCGATCGACACCAGCAATGGCAGCCAGGGCCGCTGCAAAACCTTGGCTTCTTCACGCTTGCACAAATGCAGCGCACCCAGAAGCAGTACCGTCGAAATGCCGGCGCCCACCGATGCTTCAGTCATCGCCACGTCGACGGCGTCGAGCGCGACCAGAACAGTGGCCATCAGGAAACTGTAGACGCCACCCAGCACGATGACCGCGAACAAGCTGCGGGTCGAGGTGATGACGAGCACGATCGCAGCCATCATGAACAGCAGCGCATTGATGATCAGGGATTCGATGACTCTTCTCCTTCGGCATGAAGTTTGGGCGCCAGTCCGCGAACCATGGCGGCCCGCGCCAGCGCGTGTGTGGCGGCCGGACTGGTGAAAAATATCAGCAGCCCGATCATCAGGAGCTTGGCACCGACCAAGGTGAACCCTGCCTGCAGCAGCAATCCCAGCAGAATAAAGCCGGCCCCCAGGGTCTCGGTCACGCTGGCCGCATGCATCCGGGTATAGAAATCGGGCATGCGCAACAGACCTGCCGCACCAACGATGCAAAACAGGCCGCCCACGACCAGGCAAATCCAGCTCAGGATGTCTACAGCGCCGCTCATTTTCCGCCCTCGCCCTGCGCTTCGCCTGCCGATCCCAGGTCGCCTTGCCTCACATACTTGAGGACGGCGATGGTTCCGACGATGTTGAGCAGGCCGTAGACCAGTGCGAGGTCGAGGAACTCCGGACGCCCAGTCAGAAAGCCGATCACCGCCAGCAGGAGCATCGCGCAGGTTCCGACGGTATTGGCGGCTTGAAGCCGATCGAAGATGGTCGGCCCCAAGGCGGCGCGAACCAGGGCCAGCGCAACGGTCACCAGCAGCGCAACGGCGGCCGCGCCGAACATCAGGCGCTGCCTTCCATGGCGGCGACACGACGATCCATCTCGCTGCCGGCGAGACCGGCCCCGGCCTCGCGGGTCAGCGCATGGACCAGAAACTCGCCGTGGCCCACCTCGATGGCAATGGTTCCGGGCGTAAGCGTGATCGAATTCGCATGGATAACAAGCCCGAGATCGGTCTTCTGCGATGGCGTGAATCGAACCAGCGTCGGCGATATCGGCAACCGCGGATCGATAATCCGGCGACTCACGTCCCATCCCGATTTCACGATTTCCTTGAGCAGCCAGGGCCAGTACGACACCAGCACCTTCAAGCCAAGATCGATCGGATGCGCCTCGCGATCAATCACCTCCATGCGATGGGCGAACCAGACCACAGCCAAGGCACAACCCGCGCCGGCGGCAAGCAGGAAAGGCGTGAAGTAGCCGGACAACAAGACCCAAAACACGCACAACGCAATCAGAAGGCTGATTGACCTCAACACGACTCCTCCTCCCCTGGTACGACATCGCACTATTGCGAATTGCAAATTGACGACAAAAACGTGCCTCCGGCGAGGCCGTCATTTTTTTGGCAACAATCAATGGTTAAAATAATCCGATCAATGCTCATCCAGGTCAAGAAAACGCTGCAAGCCCGGAATCGCCAAGCCCTGACGCAGTACGCACAACCACGCGGGAAACGGCGCACACCAGCGTCAGCGTACGCTCTTGGTACTGTTCTCCCGAACCCACTCGGCGATGCGCGCCACGCCATCCCTGATCGCCTGCTCGGAGGCCGCATATGAAAAACGGATGTGCTGCCCCTCGCCCGCCACCCGGCTGCCAAAATGAATGTCGCCCAACACCGCGACTCCCGCTTGGTTGAGCAATTTCTTGCGCAACTCTTCCGAGTCGGCGCAGCCGGTCATGCGGCAGGCTTCGGTGACGTTGGGCCAGGCGTAAAAGGCGCCACCGGGCACCAGGCAACTCACGCCGGGCACTTGGTTGAGCAATCCCACGATCAAGTCGCGGCGCTTCAGGAACGAGGCTTTCATCATCTCGGCTGCGTCTTGCGGACCATTCAGCGCCTCGACCGCCGCCCACTGGCTGATGTGCGAGGCGCAGGATTCGGTGTTGGTGACCCAGCGCGTGAAGGTCGGCGCAAGGGTGCGGTTGACCGCGTAGCCGATGCGCCAGCCGGTCATGGCCCAGGTTTTCGATGCGCCGTCGGAAATGATGCTGCGCTCCAGCATGCCGGGCAAGGCGGCGATCGACTGGAAGGCACCGTCATAAATCAGGCGCGAGTAGATCTCGTCGGCATAGATCCACACCTGCGGGTGACGCCGCAGAATCGCCGCGATGTCCGCCAGGTCCTCGGCACTGAGCGAGCCGCCGGTCGGGTTGTGCGGCGTGTTGAGAATCAGCATGCGGGTGCGCGGGGTGATCGCGGCTTCGAGCTCGTTCGGGTCGAAGGCGAACTTGCGCGCCTCCTTCAGGCCCAGAGGCACCGGCACCGCGCCATTGGCGACGATCTGCGACTCGTAAATCGGGAAGCCCGGATTGGGGTAGATCACCTCGTCGCCGGCACCGAAATCGGTAGTCGACAGGATCGCATAGGCGATGAAAGGCTTGGCGCCGGAGCCGACCACCACATCGTCGGCCGCTACATCGAGGCCGCGCATGCGGTTGACTTCGCGCGCGATCGCTTCGCGCAATTCGGGAATGCCGTTCGAAGGCGTGTAGCCATGCCGGCCCTCGCGAATCGCCTTGACGGCCGCGTCCTGGATATTGACCGGGGTCGGGAAGTCCGGCTGGCCGATGCAAAAGGAAATGATGTCGGCACCGGCGCGTTGCAGGGCGGTGACTTCGGCCAGAACGACGAAGGCGTTTTCGGTGCCGAGGGCGGAAGCGCGGCGCGAGAGCTGGGGTGACGACATGGCTGGACGGGTGAAAATGGTTGGAGATCGCAATTGTAGTGCGGTAGTGCGGCGGCCATGGATGCCCGGTGATGAGCGCGCCGCTTAGGGTCCCGTGCGCCTCATTGCATTCAAGCAGGCGGAGAATGGTGCCGCAAATTTTGCGTCCGCGCCAAACCGTTGTTGCCGATCGGGCCCGCCATGTCGTCGGCCGTGGCGCATGTCCAGCATCGAAAAGTGATCGTCTATTGCAGGCATGGTGCCGGCTTGAATCGGTCAAAGTCACAACGTTTTCTATTCATTATCTATTCATTCTCTATTCATTATCTGTTCACAGAAGGCCTTCCTCGGTGCATAATCGATTGTTCCAAAACCATTTTTCTTACACATTTGACGTCCGATATTCTAATCGCCGCTCTCCGCTCGGCCGGTGTTGCGTCGTCCGCCGAACTGCAGCGGAGAATGGGAAAAAGTCAACCCACACTATCGCGTCTGCTAAGGGAAGCGGACGCCGACATCGTGCGCCTGGGGCAAGGTCGCGCGGCACGCTACGCGATCCCTGAACTCATCTGGGGACTGCCATCGCAACAACCCCTGCACTGGAATGACCAACGGCGCTGGGGCACCCTGACTTTTCTCGCCGGAAACCGGATTCACGTAAGTGGGCCGAAAATCGATGTGGCCACGCAAGGCGAACTGCCATGGTTTCTCGACAATTTTCGGCTTGAGGGTTTTATCGGGCGAGCCTGGGCGAAAAAACTGGCCTTTGATCACAATCCGGAGAAATGGGCGCTGGCACAGTTTCTTTACGCAAATTGCCACTTCGCCTACGACCCGCCGGGTGCCATCTCAATCGGTGAACCTGCCGGCGACTTGGTCAATAACGTACCGTCAAGCCCTGTGGCGAAAGCCCTTGCATACGACCGCCATGCCGATGATGTCGCCAGCACTTTGCCGGCGGGCTCATCGGCCGGCGGCGAGCAACCGAAGTTCCTGGTTCTGCAAGACGCGAACGGTGATCCATCCGCCGTGCGGCACCTGATCGTCAAGTTCTCGCCACCACGCGGCACGCCATTTGGAGAGCGCTGGCACGACTTGCTGTGGGCCGAGCATCTGGCGCTGCAGGTGCTGGCGACAAACGGATTTGCCGCCGCGCAAACGCAAGTGATCCAAAGTCGACACCGCACCTATCTTGAGTCCGTGCGATTCGACCGTGCCGGCCTGCGCAACAAGATACATACCGTTGCGCTATCGGCAGTACATCGCGCTTTCGTGCACGGCCCGCAGCGCAACTGGGCTGAAACCTGCGGCACCTTGAGCGCACAAAAAAGGCTGCCGCAAAGCGATGCGAAAGCGGCTCGCGTTCTGCTCGAATACGGCCGCCTGATAGGCAATTCGGACATGCACTTCGGCAATCTGTCGCTGTACGCTGCCGATCCGGCAGCGGGCCGATTCAGCCTCGCGCCTGCCTACGACATGCTGCCAATGCGCTATCGGCCGGACATTCATCACGGCGATACCGACTACTCGTTCATCGAGCCCTCGCGACCCGCGCGCGGGCATCAGGCAGAGTGGCATCAAGCCATTCGAATGGCACGTGAATTCTGGCGTCAAGTGGCCGACCAGCCGGCGGTCAGCGAATCAATGCGGAAAGTGGCCGAGCGCAATTTCGACGCACTGAACACCTGAGCCGGGCAGTCTTACGCCGGCTGCGGAATCTCGAACACCTGCCGCAAATACGCCAGGTAGCGTTCGTCGTCGCACATGTTCTTGTCCGGCGAATCCGACAGCTTGGCCACCGGCTGGCCGTTGCAGCGGACCATCTTGATGACGATGTTGAGCGGGGTGTAGCCAAGATCGTTGGTGAAGTTGGTGCCAATGCCGAACGCGGTCTGCACGCGCCCGGCGAAGCGCTGGTGGAGGCTGATCGCCACCGGCACGGTGAGGCCGTCGGAAAAGACGAAAGCCTTGGTGCGCGGATCGACGCGGTTCTTGCGGTAATGCTCGATCAGGCGCTCGCCCCAGTCGAACGGGTCGCCGGAGTCGTGGCGGGCGCCATCGAACAGCTTGCAGAAGTACATGTCGAAATCGCGCAGGAAGGGCGCGATGCCATAGAGGTCGGACAGCGCCAGTCCTAGATCGCCGCGGTACTCGGCAGCCCAGCGCTCGAAGGCGAAGGTCTGCGAATCGCGCAGGCGCGGCCCGAGCGCCTGACAGGCTTGCAGGTATTCATGCGCCATGGTGCCAAGCGGGGTAATGCCGTGGCGCATCGCATACAGCACGTTGGAGGTGCCGGCGAAATTGGCGCCGAGGCGCTCGCGCAGGGTGAGCACCACCTCTTCATGCCAGACCCGCGAGAAACGCCGACGCGTGCCGTAGTCGGCGATGCGCATCTCGGCTAACGCCGGGTCGCCGGCCACAAGCGCGGTTTTCGCGCGCAGGCGCCTGCGACCTTCCTCGAAGTCCGGGGTCGGCTGTGTGTTGCGAAAATACACCTCGTTTACGATCGCCAATAGTGGAATCTCGAACAGGATGGTGTGCAGCCACGGCCCCTTGATGGTCACATCGATGCCGCCGTCATCGCGCGCGCTGACCTCCACGTAGCGGGCGTTCAACTGCATCAGGCCGAGAAAATCGACAAAATCGCTCTTGATGAAGCGCAGCGTGCGCAGCCAGGCAAGCTCCGGTTCAATGAAGCGCAGCGCGGTGAGGCCGGCGATCTCGGTGCGGATTTCCTCGACATAAGGCGCCAGTTGCACCCCGGGGTTGCGGCACTTGAAGCGATATTCGACTTGCGCGCCGGGAAACTGGTGCAGCACCACCTGCATCATGGTGAATTTGTAGAGGTCGGTATCGAGCAGGGATTCGATGATCATTTGCACGTTGCTCCGCTTGGGCTCACATCGGCCGACATCACGCCGCCAGTCGCGGCGCCGTCACCTGCGCGGCGGCCGCCAGGATCAGTTCGGCGTCGCCCGCAGCCAGCGCACGGCTGTCGGACAGCATGCGGCGCCAGGCCCGCGCCCCGGGCATGCCCTGGTACAGCCCAAGCGTGTGCCGCGTGACCGCGCGCAAGGGCGCACCTGCGGCCACCGCCCGCACGGCGTATTCGCGCATCGCCTGCAGCACGTCACTGCGCGTGACGTCGGGCGCCTGGTCGTCGAACCAGCGTCGATCCACTTGCGACAGGAACCACGGCTCGTGATACGCATGGCGCCCCAGCATCACGCCATCGACCGTGGCAAGCGCCGCGGCAATGCCGGCATGGTCGGCAATGCCGCCATTGAGGACGAACGTGAAGAGCGGAAAATCCTGCTTCAGGCGTGCGGCGAATTCGTAGCGCAAGGGCGGCACCTCGCGGTTTTCCTTCGGGCTCAGGCCAGTGAGCCAGGCGCTGCGCGCATGCACCATGAAAACCGTGGCGCCACCATCAGCGACGGTGCCCACAAAGTCGCGCACGAACCCATAGCTGTCGGAGCGGTCAATGCCGATGCGGTGCTTGACCGTGATCGGGATCGATACCGCGTCGACCATGGCCTTGACGCAGTCGCGCACCAGTTCGGGTTCGGCCATCAGGCAGGCACCGAAGGCGCCGCGCTGCACCCGCTGCGACGGGCAGCCGCAATTCAGGTTGACCTCGTCATAACCCCAGCGCGCGGCCAGGCGCGCGCAATGCGCCAGCAGGTCAGGTTCGCTGCCGCCCAATTGCAGCGCCAGCGGATGCTCTTCGGGGTTGAAATCGAGGTGGCGCGGCACGTCGCCATGCATGAGCGCGGGCGTTGTGACCATCTCGGTATACAAGCGGGCGTGGCGCGACAGCAAGCGATGAAAAAACCGGCAATGGCGGTCGGTCCAGTCCATCATCGGCGCAACACAAAAACGCCATGGGCTCAATTCAGTGCTTTTCACTCTGTAGACTGCTTCCGAATCGACATTTAAAAGCACGATTCAACATGCTGTTCCATGGTCCGAGTGCTACGGATTTGCTACGGACGTTGCTACGGAATGGCATCCATAATTCAGGTTGGCGACAAGTGCCGCGCCCAGGTGCGACGGCGCGGCCACGCTGCCCAGTCCAAGTCGTTCGGGACCAAGGTTCAGGCCCAAACATTTGCGCGGCGGGTCGAGTCTGACATAGATTCCGGCCGCGCCGGCGTCCTGCCCAAGGGCGCCCTGCCGATCGCCGCGCAAGCCTTCACGCTCCCACGAGGTGGCCGCCGGCAGCAGAATGTCCGCGTAGCGTGCGCTCGGGTTGTCGAAAAAATCCGCGTGCACGTGGGCTTCGAGGCCGATAGCCGGTTCGGTTTTTACGCGCCGTATGGCGTGCCGCAAGACATCTTGGCACGCTTGAATCGCGACATCAATCGCATTCCTCAAACGCCGGCAGTGAAGCAGCGCATCGCTGGCCTGGGTGGGGAAGCTGCGGCGATGACAGCGGCCCCGTTTGGCGAGCGTGGCCGCCTGGATCGCGTGCGCTTTGGGGCGTTTATCAAATCGGCGGAGATCAAGGGCGATTGATCAAAGGCGTCGGCCAGGACTTCGACAACGCTTTGACAGCGAATATTTCGCTTGGGCAAACACGGCTTATTCACAGCCTTTCGGGAAAAGCCCGTCCGACTAAATTAACGCACTTTTTCAAAAAGTCTTGACTAATTCAATAAGTTCGTTACTATAGTCAGATGGAACGCTATCTAAACAAGCTCATTGCCCAAGACCTGAAGCGCAAGCTGGTGTTCGTTACCGGCCCGCGCCAGGTCGGCAAAACCACGCTGAGCCGGGAGCTGGGGCAGGCACGTCTGCCGTCGCAATATCTCAACTACGACATCGCCACTGACCGCGCGGCGATCCATCGCCAAAGCTGGATGCCCGATGCCAAGCTGTTGGTGTTGGACGAGTTGCACAAGATGGCGGACTGGAAACCCTGGCTCAAAGGGGTGATTGATGGCCACCCCGCAGGTCGGCAAATTTTGGTTACCGGCAGCGCGCGAATGGACACTTTCCGCCAGGCGGGCGAGTCTCTGGCGGGGCGGTATTTAAGCTGGCGTCTGCATCCGCTTTCGGTCAAAGAGCTATGTGATGCCGGGCCGCTTGAAACCATCAAAACGGGCATCACTAAAGCGCGCCGCAACAAGGCCGCGCTGTCGCCTGACGAGGCACTGGCCCATTTGCTCAAGCGGGGCGGTTTCCCCGAGCCTTGCCTGCTACTGAACGAGGTGGATGCCAGCCGCTGGCGCGATCAGTATGCCAACGGCTTGGTGCGCGAAGACGTGCTGGAGTTCTCGCGCCTGCAGGAGGTGGGCGCAATGCGCTTGCTGCTGGAGTTGTTGCGCTCGCGCGTGGGGTCGCCGTTGTCGCTTGCTTCGATTGGCCGCGATCTCGGGCTGTCGCAACCTACGGTGAAACGCCATATCGACATCTTGCAGGCGTTGTACATCGTGTTCACGGTGCAGCCGTGGAACAAGAACATCGCCCGTTCCCTGCTGCAGGCGCCCAAGCTCTATTTCTTTGACATCGGCATGGTGGCGGGCGATACGCTGGAAGCTGACAGCGCGCGATTTGAAAATGCCGTCGCGGTGATGCTGCTCAAGCACGTACATTTTCTGCAAGACTCCGCAGCCAAACCGGTGGACTTGCATTACGTGCGCACCAAAGAGCGCGCTGAAATTGATTTCGCCCTGTCGAGCGGCAACGCGCTGTCCCACTTGATCGAATGCAAATGGACCGACAGCGCTCCTCACCCGGCTTTCAGAAAAATCATGCCCATGTGGCCGAAAGCGCAAGCGATTCAATTGGTTCGGCACTTGCGCACCAACGAAGAGCGCAACGGCGTGCGCATCACGCAGGCGGCACCTTGGCTTGCGGGGCTGGCGGCTTAGATTGCCGCCTGCGCTTTGACAGGCACCCGCGTTTTACCCGGCTGGTAGCGCAGCAACACATCGGACAACAATTCAGCCGCTGGCATGAGCGGCAGATCGGGACGGCGTATCGGCACCATGCTGGGCGCTGCCAGCAGTTCCCGTTTACACAGCCCAGCTTCCTTGAGACACCTTCCGGGGACCGGTGGCGGCACCGGCTTGGCGCCCGGAATGCGAGCTAGCGCGTTCTGAATGCCCTGACGTGACACGCGATCACGCTTCTGGCTTGACTCCATCGGATTACCCGGGACGACAAATTCCTCCTGATAGAACTCCCTCAAAAATCGCTCTCGCTGGACCTCGTCCTCCGCCGCCAAGGGCATCAACAAGAGGGACACATCCTCGTTTGCCGCGTCTAATACTCGGCATAACGTGTAGACCTCCAGCACGTGGCCGGATTCCAACAGAACGCGGCAAGCGTTGAGCACGCTCACCGAACGGACGCATTTCAAGAACGCCGCCAGACGCGCGTCTTTCGCTTTGTGCCGGAACGATTGGAGGCTGTCGTCGAAATACGGTCGCGGTGCGGCGCTCCAAATCCGCTACCGTCGTGTTGACCACGTCGATCGCTGCAAATAGCAATCCTCGTAGCATCTTGTGTTCGTCGACCGCCGATGCCATCAGGCACTCCAACTCATGCGCCAAGACCCATCGCGCTTTTCGTCGGCGCACGTAAAAGCTTCAAAAACAGGCTTGTTTTGCATAGCTTGAACGATTTTCGAGAAATCGAAGCATTATCATACGTCCGGCCACTAAACCACCCCATTCAGCCCCACGCAAAAGCCCCCCCACAAAACCAGCCCATGACCGCCAACGCCCTCCAAGACATCGCCAAAATCGAGGCCAGCCTGTGGGCAGGTGCGGACCAGCTGCGCGCCAATTCCAAGCTCACCAGCTACGAATACTGCATGCCTGTGCTCGGCGTGATCTTCCTGCGCCATGCCACCAACCGCTACCAGGCCGCCCTCGCCGCCCTCGCCGCCATCCAGGCCGATCAGGCCACCGGCAAAATGCCCAAGCGCCCGTTGGGCAAGAGCGATTTCATCAAGCGCCGCGCGCTCATGCTGCCCGAAGCCGCTCGCTACGACACCCTGCTCCGGCTGCCCTCGGAAACCAATCTCGGATCTGCGCTGGTCGACGCGATGAACGCTATCGAGACCGACTTCGAACCCCTGGCCGGCCAGCACTTGTGCAGTGAAATTCGCGAGTCGGTGTCGCCCGAGGGTGTAGACCCACACACGCCGTATATCGGACTCGAGCATATGCCGCGTCGATCAATATCCCTCAATGAATGGGCGGACGTAGCGCAAGTAACAAGCAACAAAAGTCGATTCAAGGCGGGTGAGATTCTGTTCGGGAAGATCCGGCCCTATTTTCACAAAGTAGGAGTGGCATTCGTCGATGGTGTTGCGTCTTCGGACACGATCGTGATTCGCCCGATCAGTGAAGAGTTACATGGTTTGGTGCTGATGACTGTATCCAGCGACGCATTTATTGCCGTAACCGCGCAGCAGATGAAGGAAGGATCCAAGATGCCGCGCGCGGATTGGAAGCAGATGCAAACCTATCCAGTGCCGGTGCCACCCCTTGGATTGTTGCAAACATTCGAGGGGCTGATTCAACCGGTAGTCGCGCAGTTGAAGACGTTGTCGTTCTCAAACCAAAAGCTCCGCACCGCTCGCGACCTCCTGCTGCCGCGTCTGATGAACGGCGAACCCGTTGTATGACGCTCGAAGACCAGCATGCCGACCGCAAGTCCCTGCGTGCCATCACCGGCAAGGCCGCCGACATGGCCGAGTTGGCGAAGGACTGCGTGTGTTTCGCCAATGGAGCCGGTGGCCGGTTGCTGATCGGGTTTGAAGATGGCGAAGCGCTGCCGCCCGATCGTCAGACGGTCTCACCGGAATTGCTGGATCGATTGCGCAAGCGCATCGGTGAACTAACGGTGAACGTGCAGGCGCTGCCGAGTTTGCGTCGCGCTGCCAATGGTAGTGAATTCATTGAGCTTATGATTGACCGATCGCCAGGCGTGGCCTCGACAAGTGACGGGCGTTTCTTTTTGCGGGTGGGCGATACGTGTCAGCCGGTGTTGGGTGACGACGTGCTGCGTCTGGCCAACGAGCGGCCGGGGCGGCCATGGGAGGCGTTGGAAAGTCGGGTTCGGCGTGATGCCGGAGATGCAGGCAAGGTCGCAGCGTTTGTGCAGGGCATTCGTGACTCGGACCGGGTGAAGGATTCGGTCAAGGAGAAGTCGGCCGACGAGTTGCTGGCGCACTACGGGCTTGCCGCGGGCGAGAAGCTGACGCATCTTGGCGTGTTGCTGCTTGGCACTGCGGCGGACCGGCGCATGCTCGGCACGGCACCGCTGGTGCAGGCGATCAAGTACGACGAGAAAGGGCTGAAGATCAATAAGTGGGTATGGGACGACTGCGCGTTGTCGCCCATCGAGCTGATGGACGCGATCTGGCGCGAGGTGCCGGATTTCCGTGAGAGCTACGAGGTGGCCGAAGGTTTATATCGGCGCAGCGTGCCGGCCTATGACGAAAAAGTGGTGCGCGAGTTGCTGGTCAATGCGCTGGTGCATCGGCCGTATACGCAGCAGGGCGACATTTATCTCAATCTGCATCCGGAGCGGCTGGAAGTGGTGAATCCTGGCCGCCTGCCGTTGGGGGTGACGCCGCGCAACATCCTGCATGCCAGCCGTCGTCGCAACGATGGACTGGCACGGGTGTTTCACGACCTGAAATTGATGGAGCGCGAGGGCAGCGGTTTCGACCTGATGTACGACCGCCTGCTTTCGCAGGGACGCCCGGCGCCGGTGCCGGAGGAAGGCGCGGACTGGGTGAAGGTGACGATCCAGCGGCGTATCGTCCGGCCTGCTGTGCTGCGACTTTTGGCGGATGCGGATGAGCGCTTCCAGTTGACGCAGCGGGAGCGAATTGTGCTCGGGGCGCTGGCGCAGACAGAAGGCATGACTGCCAAGGAATTGGGCGTGGTGCTTGAGACGCAATTCAAAGAAGACCTTCGCGTTTGGCTCGGACGCTTGCAGGCGTTCGGGTTGGTGGGATTCGCCGGGCGCACGCGGGCAATGCGCTACTTTGTCGAACCGGCGCTGTTGAGTAGTGCCGATCTCGGTTTGCCAACAACCCTGTTGCGCATCGAGCCTTACCGCTTGCGAGCGTTGATCCTGGAGGATTTGTCTAGGTACCCCGATTCGTCACGCGTGGACATCAACAAGCGCGTGGGGACGGAAATTTCGGCCAAGTACATCGTTCGGGCCTTAAATGAGCTTGGCGACGCGGGCGAGGTCACTCACTCGGGAGAGCGCCGGTGGCGGCTTTACCGCTTGTCCGATCATGAATCTAAAGGACAAAAGGTGCGGTAATGGGCATGAGAGTCAATGATCGCGGGCCAAGTTATATTCATAACTATATGATTCTTAATCGTTTTCTAAAGAGCGTAATTCAGACAAATGTTGTTTATGAAGGGCTGATTTGTCCAATAGGCGAGGGGGTTTGAAGAGACTCCCGGAAAATTCTGTGCGCCCGATTCCTTTGGCTCAAACCGCGTGTAGTTGGCTCGATTTTCTTAATAAAGTGGGCCAAAGCTGTCTGTCATGTATCAATAAGTCTTTGATTTACATATAATTTGTTTGGCACAAAAACCCACCTAGTGAGCCAAAGCGAGCCAAAGGCTGAGCCAAAGCACCCGATGGCCTACACCAACATCAACAGCGAAGACCGCCTGGTCCAGGCCACATTTGCCGAGCATCTGGAAAAGGTGCTGGATTGGGAAAGCGTCTACGCATGGAACCAGGAGACCTTCGGCCCCACCAGCACGCTGGGTCGCGCGAGCGAACGCGACGTGGTGCTGGTGCGCGATCTGCGGGCGGCGCTGGTCAAGTTCAATCCGCAGTTGCCGGCCGGGGCCATCGACGAAGCGGTGACCAAGCTCACGCATCACGACTATTCCCGGTCACTGCTTCAGCACAACCAGGCGTTTAACAAGCTGATTCGCGACGGTGTACCGGTCAGTTATCGGGAACCATCGGGCCAGATTCGGCATGCTCAAGCGGCGGTGATCGATTTCCGCAACCCTGGCGCCAACCGCTTCCTTGCGGTGCGCGAACTCAAGATCACCGGGTTGCGTACGCCAAACTACAACCGCCGTGTCGATCTGGTGTGCTTCGTCAACGGGCTGCCGTTGGTGTTCATCGAACTCAAGGCGGTGTACAAGAACATCCGCGCCGGGTTCGATGGCAACCTGCGGGACTACCTGGACGAAAACGTCATCGCGCATGCGTTTCATCACAACGCTTTTCTGATCGTCAGCAACGGCCACAACGCGCGCTTCGGTTCGATCACCAGCACTTGGGAACACTTCGGTGAATGGAAGCGTCTGCACGAGCAGGACCAAGGAGACGTCGCGGCCGCGGTGTTGCTCAACGACATGTTGGCGAAGGACCGGCTGCTGGACATCATCGAGAACTTCATTCTCTTCGATGCCAGCAAGGCCGGGGCCGTGCGCAAGGTCGTCGCACGCAACCATCAGTTGCTGGGCGTCAACCAGGCGGTCGCTGCCGTCGTGCGGCAAGAAGAAATCAAGCGGCGGTTTCCGGCAGGCGAGCGGCTCAAGCATCGCATCATCGAATTGCCGTTGCCGGAGCCCGACCTTGCGGCCAACGATTCCCGAGCGCCTTACCCGAGAGCGGCGGAGGCGACCGCGCAATATCTTGTGCCAGGCAGCCCCGCGCCGCGCACCCTGGAGATCGTGGAACGCGCGCATCCCGATCTCGGCCGCTTGGGCGTGGTGTGGCACACCCAGGGCAGCGGCAAATCGTATTCGATGGCCTTCTTCGCCGAAAAGGTGCGTCGTACCGTCGAAGGCAACTTTACCTTCGTGCTGATGACCGACCGCGAGGATCTCGACAGCCAGATCTACAAAACCTTCGTCGGCTGCGGCGTGGCGGACGACCAGACACCACGCGCCGGCTCCGGGCGCGACCTGCAGCAACTGCTGCAACAGAACCACTGCTACCTGTTCAGCCTGATTCACAAGTTCAATCAAGACGTGATACCGGGCGAGCCGTACAGCGAGCGCGACGACATCATCGTCATTTCGGACGAGGCGCACCGCACACAGGCAGGCAAACTGGCGCGCAACATGCGCCTGGCGCTGCCGAACGCGGCATTCATCGGGTTTACCGGTACGCCATTGTTCAAGAACGATGAGCTGACCAAGCGCTTCTTCGGCAACTATGTCTCGCGCTGCGTCGAGCGCGCCGCGACCGGGCCTGCGCAATAGTTCTACGGTTACGACGTCACATGTTCGCAAACGCACGTTCGACCCTCAAGTTCTTCTGCCCACCTTGCATACCGCGCCCTGCATGCAGGCAGGTCAGGCGCTTGCCGCCTCGCTCAAGCCAAGCTCGGCCACCATCTGCTCGCGCATGATGAACTTTTGCGCTTTTCCGGTCACCGTCATCGGGATCTCGCCTACGAAGCGCAGGTAGCGCGGTATCTTGTAGTGGGCGATGCGATCGCGGCAGAACGCGCGGATGTCCGCTGCCGTCGCTTCGGTCGCGTCGACGCCAGGTTTGAGGACGATCCACGCGCAGACCTCCTCGCCGTACTTCGAATCCGGCACCCCGAACACCTGGGCCTGCGCGACCGCCGGGTGCGTGAACAGGAACTCTTCGACTTCGCGCGGGTAGACGTTCTCGCCGCCGCGGATCAGCATGTCCTTGACCCGGCCTACGATGTTGCAATAGCCATTCTCGTCGAGCGTTGCGAGGTCGCCGGTATGCATCCAGCCGTCGCGGATGGATTCCACAGTTCGCTCCTGGTCGCCCCAGTAGCCCAGCATCACCGAGTAGCCGCGGGTAGCGACTTCTCCGGCCACGCCCACCGGCACGACGCGTCCGTCCCCGTCCACGATCTTGACCTCCAGGTGGGGCTGGACGCGGCCGACCGTCGCCACCCGCAGTTCGAGCGGATCGTCGGTGGAGGACTGGAACGAAACCGGCGATGTCTCGGTCATGCCGTAGGCGATGGTCACTTCGCGCATGTGCATTTCCGACACCACCCGCTTCATCACCTCGATCGGACAAGGCGAGCCGGCCATGATGCCGCCGCGCAGGCTGGCAAGGTCGCAAGCGGCGAATCCGGGCGCATCGAGCATGGCGATGAACATGGTGGGCACGCCATGCAGGTGGGTACAACGTTCGGCGTCGAGCGCCTCGAGGGTGGCCGGCGCGTCGAATCCTTCGCCGGGAAACACCATTGCGCCGCCGGTGACAGCGCAGGCCAGTGAACCCATCACCATGCCGAAGCAGTGATAGAGCGGAACCGGAACGCAAAGCCGGCTGTCCTGGCCGAGACCCATCGCCTGGGCCACGTAAATGGCGTTGTTGACGATGTTCCGGTGGGTCAGCGTGGCGCCCTTGGGAGCGCCGGTGGTGCCGCTGGTGAACTGGATGTTGATGGGGTCGTCGGCCATCAGGGCGTTGCACAAGGCACGCGCCTCCATCACCGCCGCTTCGTCGCCCATGGCTAGCACCTGCCCGAAACCGAACATGCCGGGGGTTCGTTCGGTGCCCATGCGGATCACGCAGCGCAGGTGCGGCAGGCGCGCACTCGAAAGCACGCCCGGCAGGCTGCGCGACAACTCCGGCGCGAGCGCCTGCAGCATCGCGACATAGTCGCCCGACTTGAACCCCGGCGCTGTGATGATGCCGCGGCATTCCACCTTGTTGAGGGCGTACTCCAGCTCGGTCAACCGGTAGGCCGGGTTGATATTGACCAGGATGACGCCGATCCGCGCACTGGCGTACTGCGCCAGGATCCATTCGCTGCGGTTGGGCGCCCAGATGCCAAGCCGGTCCCCGCGCTTGAAGCCCAGGCGCAACAGTCCCCCGGCCAGACGGTCGGCCTGATCGCGCAACTCCACCCAACTCCAGCGCAGGTTCTCGGCCCGGAACACGCAAGCGGTGCGGCCTGGAAGAGCCTCGGCGGTATGGTCGAGCCAGCGCCCGATGGTCCGCTCCGACAGTTCCGGATGGCGCGGTCCTGAGACGATCGACAGGCCACCCGCCGGACGGCGCGAGTCGGCAAGAGCTTGCACTTGGGTCGGCTGGTTCACGTGCAGTTCTCCTTTTGGTTGGACTACCGGCCGCAAGCGCCACTGTACGCGCCGGCGACCGGCGGTTGCAAATCTACTTCATTGTCGGCGGTGGCTCGTCGTCTTCCTTGTCGGGTACGGTGATGTTGATGTTGACCTTGTCGACATCTAGCTTCTTCTGCTCGCCCAGACCGGAGGTGATGATCTCCGGCTTCATAACCACCGCGACCACCATGATCACCTGCAGCACCACAAAGGCGACCGCGCCCTTGTAGATGTCGCCGGTCTTGAGGGCCGGAATCCGCGCGCGGGTGACCTTGTCGGTGTACTCGGCCTTCGGCGCCACGCTCCTCAGGTAGAACAGGGCGAAGCCGAACGGCGGGGTGAGAAACGAGGTTTGCAGGTTGAGCGCGATCATGACGCCGAAGAAAATCAGGTCGACGCCCATTTTGTCGGCCACCGGCAGGAGAAGCGGCAGGATGATGAACGCGATCTCGAAAAAGTCGATGAAGCAGCCGAGAATGAAGATCATCAGGTTGACGAAGATCAGGAACCCGAGCACGCCTCCGGGCAAGGCATTGAACAGCGCCTCGACCCAGTGCGGCCCGTTGATCGCCTGGAACGTGAGCGAGAACACGGTCGAGCCCACCAGCACGAACAGGACGAAGATCGACAGGCGCGCCGAAGAGTCCAGCCCTTGCTTGAGCAGGGTATAGCTCAGGCGCTTGCGCGCCAGCGCCAGCAGCATCGCACCGGATGCGCCCATCGCCCCGCCCTCGGTCGGCGTGGCCACGCCGAGGAAAATCGTGCCCAGCACCAGGAAGATCAGGAGCAGCGGCGGTATCAGCACGAAGGTCACGCGCTTGGCGATCTCCGATAGCAGGTTCAGGCGCAGCAGCTTGTCGATGGTTGCCACGATCAGCGCAAAGACGATCGCCGCCATCAGCATCATGACGACCTTCTCGTCGGTCGGTGGCGCATAGGCCAGCTTGGCGCCAAGCGCGGTGAGGATTTCGGCGTAGAAAACGAACACCAGAGCGCCCACGATTGTCGATAGCGCGGTCAGAATGCCAAGCGAGGTGTAGCCCGAAGCGCCGCTGGTCTCGCGGTAGATGCGTGCCTCCGGCGGCAGGGCCGGCATCCATTGCGGCTTGATCACCGCCAGCACCACGATGCCGATCAGGTAAGTGCCCACCAGCAGAAAGGCCGGCAGGAACGCCGCCTTGTACATGTCGCCCACGCTCTTGCCCAACTGGTCGGCAATGACAATCAGCACCAGCGAGGGCGGGATGATCTGCGCCAGCGTGCCCGAGGCGGTGATGACGCCGGCGGCCAGCGGCCGGTTGTAGCCGTAGCGCAGCATGATGGGCAGCGAGATCAGTCCCATCGCGATCACCGAGGCGGCCACCACGCCGGTGGTGGCGGCGAGCATCGCTCCCACAAACACCACAGCCACCGCGAGCCCGCCGCGCAAAGGCCCGAACACCTGGCCGATGGTCTCAAGCAGGTCCTCGGCCATGCGGCTGCGCTCCAGAATCAGCCCCATGAAAGTGAAGAACGGAATCGCCAGCAGCGTATCGTTGGACATGATGCCGTAGACCCGCAGCGGCAGGGCGTTGAAGAACTGCGCGGGTGCCAGATCCAGCCAGACCGCGATCAGGCCGAACAGAATGCCGCAGGTGGCCAGGCCAAAGGCGACCGGAAAGCCGGTCAACAGAAGCAACAACAGGGAGCCGAACATGATCGGCGGCAGGTTGGCGGCGATCCAGCTCATTTGGCACCGCCTTTCCTGGCCTCTGCGAGCGCCATTTCGTGCTGCAACTCCTCCAGCAGCAACTCTTCGTTGGTTTTCTCCGGCGCTGCGTGCGGATCGGGCGCGCGGTCCATCAGGAAGGCGACACGCTTGATGAGCTCGGACATCGATTGCAGGCACAAAAGCGAAAAGCCGATCGGCACCAGGATGTAAAGCGGCCAGCGAATCAGCCCGCCGGGGTTGGCGGAGACCTCCTGGGTGCTGATGGCCAGCATCACCGAGGGAAGCGACATGTTGGCCACCACGATGCATAGCGGGATCAGGAACACCGTGATGCCGATAACGTCGATCCACACCTGGGTCTTGCGCTTCAAGCGGCTGGAAATGATGTCGATGCGCACATGCTGGTCGTGCAGGAAAACATAGCCGGCGCCGAGCATGAAGACGGCGGCGAACAGATACCACTGCGCCTCCAGGTAGGCGTTGGAACTAACGTTGAAGGACTTGCGTACGATCGCGTTGATGCTGCTGATAAGTACCGCGGCCAGCAGCAGCCAATAGACGAACTTGCCGATCCTTTCGCTGATGCCGTCGATCACTCTCGACAGCCAGAGAAGCCCGCCCATGTCTTGTTCCTCAGATATTGTTCTTCGATAAATGCCGGGGCTCGGTGCCCCGAAACTTTCCGACCGTCAGGGCCGGCGCAACGCGTTTGTCGTCGCAAACACAAACCCCGCGCGAAGCGGGGTTTGTGGCGTGCGCACTTCAAGTGCCCGGGGCGATCAGGACCGCAGCATCGCGGCCATGAAGTCGTCGAAGGTGTTCTCGGTCACGCGCATCCAGGACACCGACTCCTTCTGGAACGCGGCGTAGGCGTCATGCATGCGCTTGAAGTTGGCGTTCGTCGAGCCCATCTCGCGATACATGTCCTGCGACACCTTGTAGAACGCCTCCAGCACCGGGCGGGGGAACGGCTTGATCTGGGTGCCACCGGCGATCAGGCGGCGCAGCGCAGGCGCGTTGCGCGCGTCGTACTTGGCCATCATGATGGCGTTGGCCTCGTGCGAGGCGGCGGTGAAGATCGCCTTGTACTCCGCCGGCAGGGCGCTCCAGGCCTTGTCGTTGACCAGCCAGCCGAGCGCTGCGCCGCCTTCCCAGAAGCCGGGGTAATAGTAGAACTTAGCCACCTTGTTGAAGCCCAGCTTCTCGTCGTCGTAAGGGCCGACCCATTCGGCGGCGTCGATCGTGCCTTTTTCGAGCGCCGGGTAGATGTCGCCGCCGGGAATCTGCTGCGGCACCGCACCCGCGGCCTGCCAGACCCGACCGCCCAAACCGGCGATGCGCATCTTCAGGCCTTTCACGTCTTCCATGCTGTTGATTTCCTTGCGGAACCAGCCGCCCATCTGCGCGCCGGTGTTGCCCGCCAGGATGTACTGCAGGCCCTGCGGCTTGAGAAAATCGTTGAACAGCTTCTCGCCACCGGCCTGTTTCCACCAGGAGTTATGTTGGCGGAAGTTCATGCCGAACGGAATGGCCGTACCGAAGGCCCAGGCCGGATCCTTGCCTACGTAATAGAAGGCGGCGGTGTGCGAGCACTCGACAGTGCCGGCGGCGACCGCGTCGGCGGCCTGCGGCATCGGCACGATCTCGCCGGCGGCGGCGACGGTGATCTGGAACTTGCCGCCAGTGGCCTCGCTGACCCGCTTGGCGGTGTCCTCTGCACCACCGAATAGCGTGTCGAGCGCTTTGGGGAACCCGGAAGAACAACGCCAGCGGACCGTCGGCTGCGCGCTGACGATGGCGGGGGCGCCCATGATGGCGGCGCCGGTGCCGGCGCCGATGGATGCTTTTTTCAGAAAGTCACGTCGTTCCATGTTTGTCTCCAGGATGATGTTTTGCCGATGAGGGGCCCGCCGGATGCGGCGTCGCGCAGTTGCCGCGACCGTCGCGGAAGGTCGCTGCCTTCGATCAGTGTGCCGGCGCGTGGGGTGCAATGTAATGCCCCGTCGGGCAAAAAATAAGTCGCATTTTTTGGCGCTTCACTTCGTTTTTTTGGAGTAATTTATGGGTTATCCCGTAGTCTTATGGAGTTGAATAAGGGTATGCCAGTACTCAACTACAAGCATTTGCACTATTTCTGGATGATCGCCAAATCGGGCGGCGTCGCCAAGGCTTCGGAACGTCTGCACGTAACACCGCAGTCGATCAGCGGACAGATACGCCTGCTTGAGGAAAACGTCGGCGCGCCCCTGTTCCGGCGCGTCGGCCGCAATCTTGAACTGACCGAAACCGGTCGCATGGTGTACGAGTACGCGGACCGCGCCTTTTCCGCAGGGGAGGAATTGCAGGAGGCGCTGCGCGAGGCGCCCGGCGCACGCCAATCCAGTTTCAAGGTCGGCGTCTCGACCGCGGTGGGGCGTTCGTTCGCGTACCGCATCCTTCAGCCCGCGCTCACGCTGGAGCACCCACCGCGCCTGATCTGTCGCGAAGGAAAGTTGACCGACCTGCTCGCCGAATTGTCGGTAAACCGGCTCGATCTGGTGATATCCGACCGCCCCGCCGACACCTCGTTCAACATACGCGGCTTCAATCACCTGCTCGGCCAGTGCGGCATCGCATTCCTCGCAAGCGCCCCGCTTGCCGGCCGCTTGCGTAGTAATTTTCCGCGCAGTCTCGACGGTGCACCGATGCTGTTGCATGGCGCCGACTCAGCCTTGCGTCAGCGCCTGATGCGATGGCTGGAGCAGCAAGGCGTGCGGCCGCGCATCGTCGCCGAGTTTGACGACACAGCACTCCTCAAAGCCTTCGGGCAGGAGGGCGCCGGCGCGTTCGTCGCCCCGGTGCTGGTGGCCGACCAGATCGCCCTGCAATTCGAAGTCGAGCGCTTCGGCGAAACCGCCGACGTGGTCGACCAGATCTACGCCATTTCGGGTGAACGCCGGCTTACCAATCGCGCAGTCGTAGCGATCAGCCAGGCGGCACGCAACGTCACCTTTGCCTGAGACCGACCTTCATTGGTTGCCCCAGAGGGCACGCGCCACCTCGACTACCCGCGCCAGCTTGGCCCATTGCTCCTCTTTGCCGATGATGTTGCCTTCGACCGTGCTGGCACAGCCGCACTGCGGTGACAACGCGAGTTTCGCCAGCGGCACGAGGCGGCTGGCGTCGTGGAATGATGCGCGCCGCCTGATCCGGACGCTTCTCCCGGCCCTTGCCGCCGCAACAACGCAGGCCCGGAATCTCTGGCCGTCGAAGCCGGTCAGGCTGATCGTCCCTTCATCGCCCGGCGGCGGCATCGACGCGTATGCACGCATCCTCGCGCAAGCCCTGTCGAAGACGCTGGAACAGCAGTTTGTCGTCGACAAGCGGCCCGGCGGCGCCGAGCGCGAAAGCGCGAAAGGGTCAGGTCTTGCACAATCGCAAACGACAATGATTGTCACTTCGCTTCAGACCGCCTTTGCCTCAACACCAAACGCGGTCGCAGCCAACAGCATATGCCGATCGTTGGTATAAACACGCTGCAAACCGTGCTCTCTGGCGCAAACAAGATGCAACGCATCGACGGTGCGAATAACGATTGTCTTGCCCAACGAACGCACCGCTTCCGCGGTATTTGCGATCAAGGAATCGGTAACCGAAAGCCAGGTCCATAGTCCCGCGTTGCAATCGTCGACAAACTGGGCCGTGACTTCACGATGTTCGCGCACGGTAAAGGCGCCTTCCCGCCACTTGCGGTGAAACACGCTGGTGACTTCGATACGGCCAAGTGCGCTGCAATGCACACGGCCGAGCGATTCCGCCAGTTGCCGGACGGCATCACTCTCCGGCTCGTCGACGTAAAACTTGGCGATGTAGGCCGAATCGAAGTAGCTCACACGTTACTCACGCCTGATCGCGATCTTCGGAAACGGATTGCGTGCTGTCAGTACCGCCTTTAAGTTTGCCGCGCAGGCGTGCATAACCCTTGCGGATTTTGCGCACGGCAAACGGATTGGTCGCGGTTTTTGCTTCCACCGGGATGATCTGCGCGATCACTTTGCCGTTATCGGTCACCGTGATGGCGCCTAACGTCACGCTGCGCCTGACCCAGTCGCCGGTCTTTTCATGCAGTTCACGTATGGAGATCGTTTTCATGTGTCACAGTGTGTCACACAAGCAAGCCACTCGCAACCGGAGGCATGCGGAGCTCTTTAGCCCTCTCGGGGTAACAGTAAAAAAGTGAACAACAACAAACAGAAAAAGTTGGGCAATCCGCGGCCACGCCTGACAAGGCGTATTCAAGCCCGGAGCTTCGCTGGTCGATTTCCTACTCCGGCAAACTGGCAGGTCGACGACCGCGACCGATACTTCGTG
>Ga0209181_10001746_pt1 | contig 37135 bp, 34 predicted proteins | sample MAT05_FD_187208 | JGI IMG/M metagenome (GOLD analysis project Ga0209181, IMG submission 187208) | Freshwater microbial communities from Lake Fryxell liftoff mats and glacier meltwater in Antarctica - MAT-05 (SPAdes) (version 2) | ecosystem: Environmental > Aquatic > Freshwater > Ice > Liftoff... | reverse complement strand
GTCTCGTTCGACTACACCAAGGACTGGAAGTCCGATGGGCCAGCGAATTTCCTTCGCAGGTTCCGCGGATTCATGCAGGGCGACGGCTACGCTGGATTCGATCGCGCGCTGAAACCCGATGAAGGGGACGACGGCGACGACGCTCCTGTCGTTCCCGAGAATCGGCGACTCGGCTGCGGCATGCACATCCGCCGCAAGTTCGAGGCGGCGGCGCAGGCCGGCGATGCCCGTGGCGCGATCGCGGTCGCGTACTTCAAGAAGCTCTATGACGTCGAGCGCACCTGCAAGGACGACGCGCTCTCAGCCGATGCGCGCAAGGCGCGTCGGGCGGAGTTCTCGCTGCCGATCCTCGACGAGTTATTTGCGTGGGTGTCCGTGCTCCACCCGAAGCTCGTCCCGGGAACACTGCTGCACACGGCGACGCGCTACGCGACGAATCAGGAGCTCTTCTTCCGCCGCTGCTTCGATGACGGTCGCTTCGAGATCGACAACGGGGCGGTCGAGCGACAGCTAAGGCGTATCGCCCTTGGCCGAAAGAACTACCTCTTTGCAGGCTCTGACGCCGGCGCTGAACGCATCGCGACCGCGTGCACGATCCTCGGCTCCGCGCACTGCGCTGCTTTTCGCGACTGCGTGCAGGCAGAATGACGACGCGGCTGGGGCTGACGAGCTCTTGCAGCAGGTAGAAGACGACGACTACCAAGGTTGGGCGCGCGCCCCGGGCTACGCAGAGCGCACGCCGTCGGACGCGCCGCACAGCGACAACGTCGAGATCTTCGTGAACGAGATCGTGCAGGCGACGCTCGACACTGGTGAGGCGAGCGAGTGGCCGGAAGGGTCCATCATCGTCAAAGACGGCTACACCGACGACGGCGACCTCGCGCTGATCGCCGTCATGGAGAAGCGAGAAAATGGCTGGTTTTGGGCCGAATACGACGCCGATGGCACGGCTCTGTACTCCGGCTCACCCACGATTTGCACCGACTGCCACGAGCCAGGAGCAGACTTCGTGAGGGCATTCGGGTTCTGAAGCGAGAGCGAGAGCGCAGATTTACGGGAAGACAGGAAGACGGGAAGCAGAGAATTTTTGGGGTGCGTCGCACGGTTTCTGCAGGCCGTCGGCGTTGCTCCGAGGCGCGTGGCACTGCGGCGATCCTGAAGCCGTCGGCGCCGACACCTGCTCTGCGGCGGGCCGCAAGGCGGCGTAAAAAGCTGCTCGGCGACACAGCGTGACGGCGCCGTTTCGCCTCGAGTCCCTCGCGCAGCACGACCGGCCCGGGTTCGCGTGCGCCGCCGACGCCCTCGATCGCTACTTCAAGACGATGGTCACCCAGGATATTCGGCGCCATCTGGCCAATTGCTTCGTGGCGGTCGAGGTCGCTAGCGGAGACGTTGCCGGCTTCCGCACGATCGCGGCGGCTGGGATTCCAACCCCCGAACTTTCTCCCGAGATCACGAAGCTCCTGCCGCGCTACCCGACGCTACCCGCCGTCCGGATCGGGCGGCTGGCGGTTGACCAGCGCTTTCGAGGGCAGGGTCTCGGGGCTGCGGTGCTAGCCGATGCAGCCGCAAAAGCGTTGCAGGAACCAGCGGCAGCGTTCGCACTGCTCGTGGACGCCAAGAGCGCCGCCGCAGTTGCATTCTACGAGCACCATGGTTTCCAGCGCTTCAAGAGCCTGCCGCGTGTGCTGTTCCTGCCCCTGGCCACCGCGGAAAAGTCGCTGCGCGCTGACCGCAAGAAGCAGGCGGAGGAGGTGCTCACCCAGCTGTCGCCGTAGTCTGGATCAGAGGAAGCACTCTCGCGCGCAGTTCTGCTGCAGGCAGTCGGCGACCGCGCCGGCCTCGGCGCTCGATCCCTCGAGACTGGCAACGCACGCGTCTTCCCCCGCTATGTCATTCGCAATCTGGGCATCGCATACGGTTCCGGCTCCATCCGCCGCGTTCGCCGCAGCTCGGGATGGCGTCGCGCGCCTGGAGCTGCTGCCCGCGACTGATGTTGAGGCAGTCCATGCACGTCGAGGCTTCACAGGTACGACGCCGTCCACGGCGGGTAACTTGCAGCATCCGGCTTCGCTGCCACCTTGATTGGTTCGACCGGTACCTCGATCACGACAGGGCGGTGGCGCGGCGATCACCGCCTGGGTCGGCGCCACCGTCGGCGCACGCGGGCGGCTCTGGCGAGGACGCCCCCTGCCCCACGGCGAGGACCTTTGGCGGCGCTGGAGGCGTCGACGGTGCCAGGCGCGAGCGGGGGGTCAGCAGCGCGATGATCGAAGCCAAATATGCAGCGCAAATATGCAGGCGCAGAAGTGCGCGGCGTGGGGCTCAGGTTTCGGCGTGGAGCGCGCTCTGCAGAAACACGCGGTCGAATGGCTCACCCACCAATCTAGACTGAGGCCGGGCTGTCTTCATTCGATCGGGCACGGGCACAGACTTCTGCGTCGATCGCCATGCCGCACGGAAGCCGACAGAGAGCGTCACTTGGCAACCTTCATCACCTCTCCATCCATATAGTCGTTGGCATACGTGCCGACGTTGCTCCAGTAGACGCTCGTCGCGTCCACTGCGATCCCAAGCGGGGACTTCTGCCCGGAGGCGATCGGCGTTGGCGTGCCGCCCGTGATGGGTACTTTCGAAACGGTATCGGTGGCGTCGGTCCAGTAAACGTGAGTCTCGTCGACCGCGATGCCGATGGGTACGAGCGCCGAAGCGAGCTCGATGGCTGCGCCACCAGCGATGGGCACCTTCATGACGGAATCGCCTTGCTGGTCGACCCAGTACACGTTGGTGGCATCGACGACGATGCTACCGGGGTGGTCGCCGGTGGCGATCTGGGTCTGTGGGCCGCCGGCGATGGGTATCTTCATGACCGTGTCTCCGGCCGAGTCGGTCCAGTAGACGTGGCTTGCGTCGACGGCGATGCCCTTTGGCGAGAGCGGCGTGGAGGCGAGCTCGACGGCGGGGCCGCCTCCGATGGGCACCTTCATGATCGTGTTCGTGTTGACGTGGGTCCAGTACACGGTCGTAGCGTCGACCGCGATGCCCGATGCCCCAGGCGTGCCTGTGAAGAGCTCCATCGGCGTCCCGCCGGCAATCGGAACCTTCATCAGTGCGGTCGCAACGCTGGTGGTCCAGTAGACATCGGCACCGTTGACCGCAATCCCTTGCGGGCCCAGCTGGCCGCCGGCGATCTCGATCGGCGAGCCGCCTGCTATCGGAGCCTTCATGATCGAGCCCGCGCTGAAGGCGACCCAGTAGACGTGGGTCGTGTCGAGGGCGATCCACCCGGGTTGGTCGAGGCCGGAGGCGATGGTGATGGCGCCGCACATCGAATCGATGCACGCGGCACGTTGGCAATCGTGTCCACAGGCCCCGCAGTTGTTCGGATCGTCCGCCAGGCTGGTGCACGAGCCTTCGCAGCAGTGCATGGGGCTCGGGCAGCCGTCGCACGGGGCGCCTCCCGCGCCACCAGCGCTCGTGCTCGTCGGGCCACTTCCGCCCCCGCCTATATCGCTCGTCATGTCGCCCCCGCCCCCGCTGCTCGTCGTGTGGCCCCCGGCTCCGCCGTGGCCGCCCCCACCCTCGACCGTGACGCTCCCGCTGCACCCGTGCACCCCGAGAGCCGGCAGCATCGAGGCAAGCAGCCACGCACGACGCTTCATGGGAGTTCGACCCTATTCGACCGGGGTCGGGACGCAGGCCGTCACGCACGCGACGAAGTCAGCGCAGGGTTTGTCTTGGAAACACGCTCCGAAGAGTCCCCCGTGTTCGTCGCAATCGGCGCCTCCGAGCGCGTCCTGCACGCATGGCAGGCACTCGTCACTCGGTGTCTGCTTGTCGAAGCAAACGCTGCTTCGGCAGTCCTCGCTGCAGCGTTTGCAAACGCACGTGCTGACCACGCTCTCATAAAGCTGTAGCCCTCCGGGGTGCTGCAGCTCACAGAGGGCGACACACTGAGTGCCGCGCAGTGGCTGGCTGGGCTGCTCCACCGTTGAGTTGCACGCGGCGAGGCACACGAAGGAGAGGACCGGTACAGCCGAGCGGAGTCGAGTCTCCAGGCGGAAATACATCGAAGTGCTCATGGGTTCACACCAACGGGATTGACACGATCCAACCGCTCCCGCAGCGTTGGGGCCGGAGGCGATTCCGAGGCTGCCTGGGCGGTGGTTGCGGGCTCGCACGTGTCCCCGGCTCCGTATGGCACGGCGCTGCAGCCGGCGGGAAGAACGCCCTCGCCCACGATCGCTTCAGCGCAGGCTTGGACAGCGAGGGCCTCCGCTTCGACGCTCGCGACATAGATGATCTGATCAGGCGTCATCCAGATGGAGTCTTCGGAGTGTGGGTTCTTGTGCACCTGGTCCATCGCGGTGGAGATGGGCCCGAAGTTTAGCGACGTCCCCCTCGTATTGTCATACACGCCGTTGATGCGGCTCACGCCCATGCGATGGCAACTCGTGCAGCTGACGTCCGCCACGGAGAGGTACTCAACCTTCCATCCCTGGAAGTCGTTGCCGACGAACGTGTACGGCTGAGTCTTGTTCCAGGCGAACCTAGGACCCCAGACCTCGTCGTCGTCGTTCGTCCCTGGGAGGCGGTCCGTGAAGCCGGTCAGCGGGTTCACCGGCACATCGCGCAGCTGGGCGAGGTAGGGCGAGCGGATGAGAGGCCCGTTATCGTGACACGCCACACAGTCTTGCGAGGCGGTAGTTGCCGGGGTTTGCCACGGAAAGTCGGGCCCGATGCCTTGGCTCGGCGCCGTGACCTCGGCGGGCAAGTTGCCCAGGGCCTGGTAAAAGCAAGTCGCGCCATTGACCTGGTTGTACTGGATGACGGCGATATCTCCATAGAAGCCATCGTCCAGGTCCTGCTTGCGGCAATGCGCCACGACGATGGCTTCGTCCGTCTGTGCAAGCACCTGGAACCTGCTACCGGGATCGCAGTCACCTTCCAACACGTTGGGAGCGTCGCAGGTTTGGTCCGGATACGTCCCGCTCGCATTGTTCGTCGGGACGAGCGTCCCCTCGTCGCAGTTGAAACCGGGGACGTCCAGGCCGATCGCCGCCAGGCACTTGGCGCTGAAGTCTTCCAGGCTGTCCGGCTCCAGCGTGCCGGCGCCGCCGCCGGTACCGAGGCAAGGGTCGCCGGACCCGCTGTCGCCGCAGCCGCTCAGCCCGAAGCCGCTTAGCCCGAGCGCCGTCGCCGCACACGCGAGCCTTCCCCAGATTGCTTTCCCCACTCCGGCTAGCGCTAGCGTATCGCGCTCTCTTGCGGCGAGTCAACGACGGCTCGGCCATGAAGGACTGCGTTCTGCTTGCGGATTATTGCGCGACGAGACTGAAGTTCGAGGCGCATTGGTGACCAGAAGAAACAGGGGACAGGCAACACGCAAACAGGCGTGCGCCGAGCGAAGCTCGGGAAGGAGGAGAGGAGCGTCGAAACCTTTTCGCAGCGACCCGCGGGTGAGAGTCCCGACCGGTAAGGCAGGCAGGCCCGCCACCGAGGAGAGTCTTGCGTGATCGTAGGCAGCACACGGGCGACCGTGATCACGAAGCGTAGACAGCGGGTCCGCGGGCGTGGATTGAGCCCCGAAGGACTGATTTTCGTGGGGGTCGGCACCGTGTCTGATCCCAGTTTCTGCAGGCCGTCGGCGTTGCTCGGAGGCGCGTGGCAGTGCCTGCCGCGCCAGTAATCGGCCCCGGGCCTGCCAGACGCTTCCAGGGCCAAACCAAAAAAAATCTTGCTCTGATTTTGCCGCCTTTCTGTCTTGCCGTGATCTGCTCTCCCGGGGAAGTTGCTCTCAGGCATGGGTATTTGTCATCCTGTACAGAATGCGGACCGCCGCCCTCTTTGCTCCTCTCGTGATCGCGTCAGCGCTGTTCGGCTGTAGCGGCGCGAATGAAAAGCCTGACAACGCCGCGTGGGAGACCCGCAAAGGCTTTCGCAGCCTCGGGGTCGACGACGAAGGCGAAATCGATATCAGTCGAAACATGGGCTACATGGGCTTCGACTGGGTCGGCGTTCGCCATGACCTGGCGCTCAACCCGGATCGCAAACAGAAAGCCACGTGCAGCTGCTTGGCTGTCGAGATCGGCAGCCCAGACGATCCGAAGTTCGTGTGGCGCGGGGCCCGACCTGATCTGAACCCTTCGAACCTCGCGGTCGCCGTCAGCGCGTTCGGTGTCGAGTGTCCGGGGGGCGCAGGAAACCCAGCTGATCGGCGACCCAGCATTCGGGCTGTCGATCGCTCGGGCCGCGATCTGATCATCGAGATCGAGGAGCTTCCGCCGGATCGTCCGATTGCGACCGGTGCGATCATCCATCCACCCGAGGCGGGCTCGAACATCTACATTCGGCCGCGAACCAAGGGTCTTCCGTACGCCAAGATCCCGGGCAAAGACCTCTGCCGTGTAAAGTAGGGGTGTGATTCGCCTCCTCGAGGCCCCCTCCACGGAACCGTCAGCGCCGGCGCTCGCTAGCCGAAGTGAGCTTCATGCGCTCGCTTCTGTCGCGGCCGACCTGGTCCCCACGGCGGTGGCCGACAGTGCCACGACCGAAGCGGAGATCGCCGCCGTCTTCGCGGGCAAGAGCGGTGTGCTGCTAGTGCGCGCGCCAGCGGCGGAAGGGATCTTCGTCTGCCCAGTGTTGCTCGGCAGCGCGACTCGAGAGGTGTGTCTGGACGTCGCGGCGATCGCGGCCGAGGCCTGTTTCGGCATGTCTTCGTCGCGTTTCATGGCTGTCTTGCCCCGAGGCGCGACGCCGGAGGCGATCGAGTCCGTGCTCGCGGGCTTGGCCGCAACTTCGAATGCCGGCCCGCTGCCTCCGTTCGGATTCGAGCGTGTCTTCTACGTGCTTCGCCGGATGTTCCAAAAGACGAAGCTCGAGCGGGCGCTGCTGAGCCTGTTGCCGGAAGATGGTCGCTACGCGTCGGTAGTCAGCCGCGACCCACGGACCGGCGCGCGTCCGGCGCTGGCGCGTGCCGGTGAATCCATTCGAACGCTGCTCGAACCGCCCGGCCGCAGCGCCGCTCCTCTGGCCGAGCTCGGGGTGTTGCCCAACGCGGAACGAACGCGTCTCGACGAGATCGTGGTCACGCTGGAGACAGCAGCGAGGCGCCCGGTGCGCGTGGCCTTCACGGTCGCTGATGGTCGCGCGCAAATCGTCTCGATCGAGCCGCTCAGGCGGGCGGGCATCGTGGCCTTCGAGCTGGCTCGCGATCTGCTCAACCGCGAGGTCCTGGCGCCTCGCGAAGCGCTCGCGCTGATCGACCCGAGCGACGTCGGCCAAGCCGTTGAGCTCTGCTTGGTGATCGAGCCAGACGCGGCGATTGCCGTTGGTATCGCGGCCGGGTCAGGCTTTGCCGAGGGTTTCGTCGCGCTGACACCAGGCCAGGCCGAGGAGCTCTGTCGCGCTGGGTTTCCAGCGATCTTGGTGGTCCCCGAAGTGACGCCGGAAGACATCGGTTCGCTGCGCGCGTCTGCCGGGATCATCACAGTACGCGGCGGCATCACAGGCGAAGCGGCAGTGATGGCGCGCGGGCTCGCGAAGCCGTGTGTCGCGAGCGGAGCTGCGCTGTCTCTCGCTTCGGGCGAAGTGCACATCGCGGGCGGTGGCGTCATTCGCCCTTACGAGCGGATCACCATCGACGGCAGAGCGGGGGCGATCGTGCGGGGGGTGGCAGCCCAAAAGCTCACCGAGACGCCCGACGCGGTGACGGCGCTGCTCGATGTCGGGATGAGTGGTACCCGCCTCGCTGTGCTCGCGTGTGTCGAACACCCAAACCACGTGATTACTGCAAAACGGCTCGGTGCGACGGGCGTTGTGCTGCTACGGCCAGAACGCGTGTTCTTCGAGCTCCTGTCACAACCACTCGTTTCAGCGTTCGCCGATGTGCTGCTGGACCGCATCCAGAAGATCGCCGAAGCCGCGCGTTCGACTGAGCTTCCGCTGTGCATCGTGTTGCCACCGAAGACCCTAGCGCTGCCCAGCCCGGTCGCGCGCCTGGTCACGGAAGACGAGCTGGCGGCGTTCTCGAGTGCAGTCGTGGCAGCGCAGCGCGTCTGCAGCGAGCTCGAGGTAGTGGAGGGACCGGCAACCCCTGGTAGAGCTCTCCCCGGTCAGACAGATGCGCGCTGTGTGTTGATCTCGCCTTGCCCGGGCGGCGCGGAGCTCGCCCTTCTCTCGGGCTTGGTACGCCAAAATGACCTGGCTCGACAGATCGGGTTCGCCTGTGACCCCGGCGCCGTCCTCGCGACAAGGCTGTTGCTAGGCCAGATCGACCCCTGACTTTACAGGCAGGGGATGGCGTTGCACCCTAGGGGCCATGGGCATCTTCGACCGTATGGGCAAGGTCATCTCGAGCAACGTGAACGCTTTGCTCGACAAAGCCGACGATCCTTCCAAGTCGGTCGATCTTTTGGTCACCGAGATGAAGGACCAGGTCAGGGCCGCGCGCAAAGAGATGGTCGACGGAATGGCCGCGGAGAAGGTGCTGCGCCGCAAGGTCGAAGAGCTGGATGCAGAGGTCGAGAAATGGGATCGGCGCGCCGAGCTTGCGCTCCGCGCCGATGACGAGAAACTCGCGCGAGAAGCGCTGACACAGAAGAAGCGAGTCGTCGGCGATCGCGATCGCGCGGAGGCGCTGCGAGCCGAGCAACGCTCCGCGGTGCTCAACATGAAATCCGAGCTCGATCGGATGGAGCACAAGCAGAAGGAGTACGAAGCCCGCAAAGGAACCATCGCCGCGCAGCTTCGGCAGGCGCGCGCGGGCGGCGGCGCCGAAGGGCTCGGTGCTCCTGTCGGGGGCAAAGCGTTCGACGAGTTTCGCCGCATGGAGGCGCAGATCGACCACCACGCGGACGAGGTTGCTGCGCACCGCGAGGTGGAAGACGCGCTTGGGACTGGTCCGAGCGATATGGATGTGGAGATGAAGTTTCGCCGTCTCGAAGGTGGTGGTGGTGGTGGTTCGGGAGACACGTCGGCGACGAACCCAGAGATGGATGACGAGATCGCGAAGCTGAAGAAGAAGATCCGGATCGGGACATAACGTGCCAGCCGTCATTGTCTGCTTTCGTTTCGACAGCTCCGGCGCGGCCACCGACTTCGCTCCCGCCTCCGCGCTCGCTCGTGAGGCGCAAGCCATCGGCGGGGCGGTGTGTGCATTTTTGCCAGGCACTGCGGGCGAGATCTCGTTCGCCTTCGACATGAGCGACGCCGAGGCCGCGGTGGCGATGGCTGCCAGCGCAGTGTCGTCGTCGTACTCGGACGAGGCGGTGTCACCGCACGACCATCGGCTCCGCTTCTTGCGCGCCGGCATCGCAGAGGGCCATATCGAGACCTTTCTGCGAGGTGACGCCGTGCGCCTCGCGTGGGGTACCAGCCTGGCATTGGCGAGCACGCTCGCGCAACGCGCCGACGACGGTGACATTCTGCTCTCGGCCGACATGCTATCGATCGTCAGCGGCGCGGTGCGGGTCGAAGGCCAGCCGCTGGAGGTGGTCGTCGACGGAACGGTGCACACTTGCCGCACGCTCGTCGTATCGGATCCGTTGACCGGCCCAGTGCCGGCCCACCCCCCGCAGATCGAGCCAGCGGCCCTCATCGAGGCGCCCCGTCTAGCCGTGCAGCGTCAGACGACGGGCTCGTTCCAGCTGCTCGAGATGGCCCGCGAAGCGATGGTCAAGGCCGACGCGGTGCCGCTCGATGATATCGTGGCAGCGCTGAAGCTGACCGTCGACAACGCCGAAGTGGTGGAACGACTGGCGGGTGTGCTGGCGATGACACGCGGAGCAAAAGAAGAAGGGCTTCGTCTGCTTCGTCGCGGCGCCGAGACCGAGAAGCGCCCAGAACAGCGAGCGCGTGCGGTCTTGGCGTACGCCATTGGAGTTGCGGCAGCCGGGCGTCACGAAGACAGCCTCTTGGAAGCCCTGACCGCCTTGGCGTCCACCCGCGCGCTGAGCGACAAGAGCGGGGAAAAAGCTTGCGCGAGGTTTCTGTCTCGCTTGTCGTCAGCAACTGGGCACCCAGAGGCTGCCAGCGCCTGGGAGCACGTGGCGCTACGGGCGGACCCCTGAATAGGCGGCGCTCGGCAATCGATTGCCAGCGGGACAAGTTTTGCAAAACGCGCGTGGCGTCTTGCCTCGAAGTCGGACTATGACGGGCGCATGGCTGAGCGGGCCCCCGACGGAGAGGATGTTCGATCAGACGAGCCTGAACAACAAGCGACCCCAGAGGGCCCGACGGGGCGCCGCGCCTCGACGCCGCGACTCGTTCACCGGTGGATGTTGCTGGCGTTCGCGGTCTCGCTCGCGTTCGGCGCGGGTGCGGCGTTCTGGTACAACAACTTCCAGTCCAACTGGTCGCGACGCGCACCGACGCTGGACGTCCGTTACGAGGCGGCGGCGCGTCGCCTAGCGGTGCCTCAGAACGTCTCTCCTAGCGAGGAGTACCCAGGGCCCAACGGCGAAACGCTGTACCTGACGCAAGAGCAGTTCAGGGCAGCGAACATCGTCGCGGCGCTGCCAGGCAACGCGGGTAAGAAGCTCGCCGCAGCGCTGACAGAAAAGAACCCCGACCGCAAAGCGGAGCTGCTCTTCGCCTTGGTCAACGAGACACCAGCGACGCCTGATGGCGACAGGCGGGCGCTGGCGCTTTATCGCATGTCCGTGGCAGCGTTGAGCGCGGAGCCCGCCTCGGCGGCGCGCGACGCGGCACAGGCCAAGCTCGATCGCCTGATCGGCTGTCGCTTCGTCGGGCAACGGTTGCCACCTTGCCCAGACCGGCCCAGCGACACGACCCTCTGGGCGTTGGTTGCGTTCTCGGTCGTTCCGTTCTCGGCTGCTTTGGTGGGTCTGGCGCTTTCTTTCCTTTCGCGGCGTAAGGCAAGGCGCGCCACCGCGCTGGCTGAGCTCGACACGAGCTCGCAAGAAGAGCTCGAGGAAGGCGCGTGAGAAGGGGTCTCGCCGAGCTTTTCGTGGTCCTCGGTCTCGTGTCTGCTGCGTGCAGCGCAAGGGCAGCGCCGGACCCGCTCGCGCCATCGATCGAAGCGAACGCCTCGTCGAGCGCTGTCGTGCCTGCGGCCAGCGTGTCGTCGAGCGCGGAGCTACTTTCACCGAGCGCATCCGCAAGCTCCGCTGCGAGCACGGGCGTAGAACGAGAATGTTTCTGCGCAAAGTGGGAACAGGGGACCGAGAAGAGAGAGATCTGTGCGGACGACCTGCGTGCGTGCATGCGACGTCGTCTGCTCGACGAAAAGGTCCATCGGGCCGAGTGTTTGCCGACCCGCAAAGAAGAGTGCGCCGGCACGGCCTGCAAAGGCGAAAAGTGTTACCGGCTCAGGCCGGGCGGTGCCACGCCGGCGCCCTGATCAAGCCCCAGCTCGCGTGCCACAGGCGGGTCGAGTGCGCCGCGCGCGTGAGCGGCAGCCAAGACCATGCGGTTCACGCGGTCGGTCGCGCGGTCGGCCATGCTGCCGTCGAGCATAATCGCCCCCAGCCCGCTCCGCTCGGCCACGGCGAACGCACGTACCTGCTGAATCGCGCCGTCGATCGCCGCTCGTGACGGCGTAAACACCAACAGGACCGGGGCGACTTGGCCAGGGTGCCCCGTCCACTTGCCGGTCATGCCGAGGTCGCGTGCGTGCTCTGCGTGGGTTTTACACTCCTCGATCGCAGCTGCGCGCGCCGACTCGCTCTTCTCTTTCGTCGGAAAGCTGGTGGTCATCTCGGCGATCGCCGAGATGCCTACGCTTGCAGCCGCTTTCACGATGCGCAATCGCGCAGCGTCGACCGCGGGGTGGTCGAAGCGATAGGGCACCAGGGCCATGTGAAGCGAGCTCCAATAGTCGAAGGCGCCGAACACCAGCCCCACCGTGCGCGCCGACGCCCGAGCGATCTCGAACGCCTGCTCTTCGGCTGTCACGCTCTCGATCAGGACGTGCAGCTTGACCCGCCCAATTTCGAGACCCTCGGCGCGCTCGATCTCGCCGAGCGCCCGATCGAAACGAACGACGTCGTCGGCACCGTGGACCTTCGGAATCACGATGCCTTCGAGTCGCTCGCGCACTCGCGGCAACACGAATCGGACGTCGTCCAGACGCGGATCGAGATCGAGCCCGCGCGGACGAAAGAAGCGCAAACGCCGGCCCCAGTCGAGCTCGCAGAGCGCCCGCACGACGTTCGCTCGACCCAGCTCGAGCGCCGTGTCGTCGGCGCGCGGGATCGAGTCCTCCAGATCGACCATTACGAGGTCGGCCGCGCTCTTCGTGACGGCGCCTTCCACCATTGCCCAGCGCGTAGCGGGCACCGTGAGGTTCGCGGCCTGTACCGCGAATCTCATGCGGTCGAGCTTCGACTCTGCTGCCGTCGCCATCAGCTGCTCACCATACCGAGCAACGCTCCTTCGGCGCCATTCGCGATTCGCTCTGACACTTGAAGGCGGCTGCGAACTCGGGCAGTTGCGAGAGCGGGCCATTCACGCGGAAACGCGGATGCGAGTGAGGGTCCACTTGCGCGAGCAAGCGCGTGGCCTTTTCGGTGTACTTCGAGCACCAGATTTGACCCACCGACAAGAAGAACTGCTGATCTTCCCTGAAGCCGTCGGCCAGCACCTCCTCTTTGGCGCTGCTGCGAAGATCACGATAGGCGCGGAACGCGAGCTTGATGCCGCCCACGTCGGCGATGTTCTCGCCCAGCGTGAGCTTGCCATTGAGCTTCAGGCCGGGCAGGACCTCGTAGGCGCCATACTGCTTCTCGACACACGCGCCCTTTTGCTTGAACACGGCGCCGGTCTCTTGGCTCCACCAATTCGATAGATTGCCTGCTTTGTCGAACTGCGACCCTTCGTCGTCGAAGCCGTGGGTAAGCTCGTGACCGACCACCATGCCCATTGCGCCGAGGTTCACGGGAACGCTCGCTTTCGCGCTGAAGAAGGGTGGCTGCAAGATGCCGGCCGGGAAGACCATCTGGTTTTTTTGTGGGTCGTAGTAGGCGTTCACCGTCGGCGGCGTCATGTACCACTCACCCCGGTCGACTGGCTTGCCGACCTTCTTCAAGTTTTGCCTGACCCGGAAGATCGCGCCCGCGCTGACATTGTCGAAGTGACTCGCGGTCACACCGAAGTCGTACTCCTTCCACTTGGCCGGGTACCCGATCAGGTAGGCCATCGACGTCAGCTTCTCGCGCGCGAGCTCCCTCGTCTTTGGGTCCATCCATTCGAGCTCGTCCAGACGAGCACCCATCGCCTTCGCAATGGCCGACACCAACAGCTCGGCGCCCTGTTTGCTGTCGCCACCGAAGCGTTGCTCGATGAATGGTTGCGCCAAAAGCTCTCCCAGCGCCTCGTCGGTGGCATCGATGCAGCGCTTCCAGCGCTCGCGCTGCACCTTCTGGCCGGTGATGGCCGCCGACATTGCGAAGTCCTCTTCTTCGAGCGCTTTGGTCAGATGGGGAGCCGCTTGGTGCACGACTTGCCACCTCAGATATGCGCGCACTGCGTCGGGCGAGGCCTTCTGCAGGAGCGCGTCGACCCCGGCGAAGAAGTCGGGGCTCGTCACGCTGATGTCCACGATATCGGGGAACGCCAGGCCCTTGAAATACGCGTCCCAGTCGATCTGGGGGGTCGCCTTCACGAGGCCGCCGCGATCGACCTTGTTGTACATCTTCGCCGGTTCGCGGCGGTCTTCCTTCGACTTCGAGACTCTTGCGATTTCGGTCTCCATGGCGAGGACATGCACGGTGGCTGCATCGGCGGCCTTCTTGTCCATGCCCGACAACACGAGCATCTTGCTGACGTGCTCGCTGTACTTGGCGCGGATGTCCTTCTTGTCGGCGTCGTCTTTCAGGTAGTAGTCACGATCAGGCAGACCGAGCCCGGCCTGATCGAGCATGCCGATCATCTTGGTGGCGTCTTTGTAGTCTTGGCCGCTGTCGACATTGAACAGCGCCCAAATGCCGCGCCGATGGAGGGCGACCAGGGCCTTCGTCAGTGACGCCCGATCTTTGACCGCGTTCACGCTCTCGAGAAGCGGCGCCAGCGGCTTCGTCTTCGCCTTCTCTATCGAGCCGGTGTCCATGCACGACGCGTAGAAGCTCCCGATCTTGTGCGCGGGCTTGGCGTTGCCCTTCTTCGGCGCTGGAGCCTTCGCTGCGTCCTCGAGAATTTTGCGCAGGTCGGCCTCGTTGCGCTGATCGATCTCGGAGAAGCTTCGGCTCCAACGCGAACGGTCATCGGGAATTGCGGTCGCCTTTTCCCAGCCGCCGCACGCGTACCGATAAAAGTCGTCGCAAGGGTCGGCCGATCTATCGAGAGCCGCGAGCGAAAGCCCCTGCGCATCCAGGGTGGACGCGGTCGTCGGCTTCGTCGGTGGCGGAGCGACGATTGCCGTGTTGCCGACGGAGTCGGGCGGCGGGTCTGGCGGGGGTGGTGTCGGGATCTTCTGCCCAGAGCTGCATGCGAGCCCGCACGAGACCGCGACGAGTGAGATGGCTTCGATGGCGCGATTCATCGCTCGAGGGCCTACCACGATCACGAACGCGCGGACGCCCACCGGCACCACGCCTGCCACAAATGTTCAACGAGCGGTATCCACAAAGTTGTGGCTACGGCTCGCGACCGAGACTTGGTCTACTTCCCGCGATAGCGCTTCTGGTAGAGCCTTTCCCAGACCAATCTACCTCTGGTAGGTTTCTCATGGGGGGAGCGCAGGGCATGCGGGGCAAATCGCCGATCGAGGCATCATGACGACCGAGCTGAAAGCGCTCATCGTCGAAGACAAAGAGGCCGACGCGAACCTGCTCGTCCGAGCGCTCAGAGAGGGTGGCTTCGAGCCGACGGTAGAGCGCGTCGACACGCCCGAAGCGATGCGCGAAGCCCTGGATCGCGTGACGTGGGACGTGGTGCTGTCCGACTGGGCGATGCCGCACTTCGACGCGACCAGCGCCTACGCGCTCTTGGTCGAGCGACGCCTCGACATCCCTTTCATCATCGTCTCCGGCACCATCGGCGAAGACACGGCGGTCGAGGCTCTGAAAGCCGGCGCGAACGACTTTCTCATCAAATCGAAGCTCAGCCGACTGGTACCTGCCATCGAAAGAGAGCTCCGTGAGTCGGCCAACCGCCGCGAGCGCAGAGAAGCCCAGCGGCTCTTGTCAGCCGTGTTCGAGAGCGCCCGTGACGCGATGCTGATCGCCGACGACCAAATGCGTTACATCGACGGAAACCCTGCAGCGATGGCGCTTCTGAGCGTCGACCGGCAGCGACTGTTGGGGATGACGTTCGCCGACATCTGCCCGGTTCCGCCTGATGAGGCGGAGCGCCAGTTTCGCGCGATTCTCGCCGCCCGGAAGAGCAGCGGCGAAATGTACGTCGTCGGCACCGATGGTAAGAGCCGTTTGGTGGAATTTGCCGCCACGACAGACATCGTCAAAGGCCGACATCTGTCTGTCTTGCGCGACATCACCGAGCGTCGCCGAACAGAAGACGCGCTGCGCCGCTTGGCGGCGATCATCGAATCGACCGATGACGCCATCATTGCGTGCGATCTGGAGGGACTCATTACCGACTGGAACCCTGGTGCCGAGCGTCTGTTCGAGTACCCGGCCTCCGAGGTGGTTGGCCGACCGATCTCGTTTCTCACCGTGTCCGCCCACCGCGCCGCAGTCGACTCGGTGGTGGCGCGAGTCGAAATGGGCGAGCACATCAGGAACGCAGAAGCCAAGCGAATCACCCGCAGTGGCAGAAGCATCGACGTCGCGATTACTTGGTCGCCACTGAAGAATGCGAGCGGCAAGGTCGTCGGCGTCTCGAAGATTGCGCGCGACATCACGGAAGCGCGACGACTTCAGCAAAGGCTCACCATCGCTGATCGCATGGCGTCGGTCGGTACGCTCGCCGCCGGCGTGGCCCATGAGGTGAACAACCCGCTCGCCTACGTGAAGAGCAACGTCGACTTCGCAGTCGCGGCCGGCCCAGCGCTGCCGGCGGCCGTCTTGGAGGCGTTGACGCAAGCCCAAGACGGTATCGAGCGCATTCGAGTGACGGTTCGCGACCTGAAGACGTTCACCCGCGGCGAAGAAGAGACGCGCAAGTTGGTCGAGGTGAATCGGGTGCTCGAGACCTCGCTCAGCATGGCCGGAAACGAAATCAGACATCGTGCACGCCTGTTCACGGAGCTCCGGTCGGTGGGCCCCGTCCTGATGAACGAGGCCAAGCTCGGCCAGGTCTTTCTGAACCTGCTCGTGAACGCGGCGCACGCGATTCCCGACGGCGCCGCCAGCGAGAACGCGATCACAGTGCGGACGACGGACGACGGCGAGCGCGTCACCATCGAGATCAGTGATACCGGTCGCGGCATCAGCTCGGGCGATCTACCGCACATCTTTGACGCCTTCTTCACCACAAAGCCGGTAGGCGAGGGCACCGGGCTCGGTCTCGCCCTGAGTCACTCCATCGTGCTCAACGCCGGCGGCGACCTACGCGTGACCAGCACGGTGGGGCTCGGGACGACGGTGCGAGTGATTTTGCCACGGTCTCACGAGACTTCTCACGGGTCCTCGAAGCCGCCTGTTGCCGTGCAGGCTGACCGGCGAGCGCGCATCCTCCTGGTCGACGACGAGCCGATGCTGGTCCGAGCGCTCCTGCGAATATTGGGCGCCGCTCATGACGTAATTGGCAAGACGGACGCAACCAGCGCGCTCGCGCTGATCGAGGCGGGCGAGCGCTTCGACGTCATCCTGTGTGACTTGATGATGCCCGGCATGAGCGGAATGGCGTTCTACGAGCAGCTTCAGCGAGTCGCGCCAGAGCAGACCAGGTGTGTTGTCTTCGCCAGCGGTGGGGCGTTTACGCCGAAGGCGCAGGCGTTCTTCGAGACGTGTACGAACCCATGCATCGACAAGCCGTTCGATCCGGTTGCCCTGCGTGAGTTGATTCGGACGATGACTCCGGCACGGCGTTAGCGCCGGTCATTAGGCACCAAACCCGCCACACTTTTCGCCACGAATGTGGCGCTCTGGTTTGTCGCGTCAGCCATCATCTCCCAAGAAGACCGTGCGGTATGCGAGATGCAAAGCGCTCTCGCATGAACTCGAACAAGGCCCAGCGTCTCCGACTCACAGGTCTCCTCTCGTTTCTCGTCGCCGGGTCGTTGGCCTGCGGCAGTGGTGGTGCAGATCCCGCCGATGGCGGCGGTGATGCAGAAGGCGGAGGGCCAGCAGCAGCAGCTGGTGGTGGTGGCAGTGTGCCCGACCTCGAAGATGTCGTTCATCCGATCGCCGGCGTAGAGGTGGAGACCTTCGCCGGGTCGGAGGACGCAGGCTCGGTCGACGGCGACGCGGCAACATTCCACAATCCTGTCAACGTGCTGGTCGACGCCGACGGCAATCTGGTGGTGGCGGACTACGACAACAACCGAGTGCGTCTGGTGTCCGCCGACGGGGCAGCCGACACGCTGATGCAAGAGCCCAACTTTGCTCGCCCGTTCGGTCTGACATTCACGGACGACGAAATGATCTTGGTTCAGACGGACTGGAACGAACAGGGCGTGTCCGATGGCGTCGCGAACGGCGTGATCTGGTTGTTCGACCCGTCGAACGGAGCAGCCACCCCGCTCGTGACCAACGTCGGCAAGACGCGCGGCTTGGCGACGCTACCGAGCGGCCTGATCGTGCTTTCCGATCCCGAGCGCCACGACCTCCGTCTGTTGGATCCGACGAACGGCGATCTCACTCCGCTCGCTGGCAAGGCTGGCTCGCCGGGGTTTGCTGACGGCGATGGCGAGTCCGCCTCCTTCAACCGTCCCTATGGCATAGTCATCGACCTGGACGGCTCGATCTTGGTGGCTGACCAAGGAAATCACAGCATTCGTCGCGTAACCCCGGATGGTAAAGTGACGACCATTGTCGGCAACGGCCTGCCAGACATGATCGACGGCGACGTCGAGGTCGCGCAGCTCAATATGCCGCAAGACCTCGCGATTGATTCCGACGGCAACCTGTTCGTCTCGGACGCGGGCAACCACCGCATCCGTCGTATCTCAACGGCGGGTCAGGTCGAGACGGCCGCGGGCGATGGCGTCGCCGGCTTCGTCGACGGTGCGGGAATCGAGTCGCGGTTCTTCGGCCAAGAGGGCCTCGACGTGACGCCGGATGGTAAGACCATCTACGTTGCCGACGGCACGGGCGGCGAGCCGGAGCCGTACAACCGCGTGCGCAAGATCACGTTGCCCTGAGCACGACCGACAACTTGTCACCACATAGTTGTGTAGTTGTGTAGTTGCGAGCGGGCCGATCAATACTCCACGGCAACTGTCGAGCCCAATCGGGCCCCCAGATGCGGCTCGATTGGGTGGGGTGGGGTCACGGCGCGACGATTGATGGGATTGAGGTCGCGCCGGGTGGGGTTGCCCACCCGCGCCCTTGCGCGGGCCGCTTGGCTTTTTCAGCCCTTGCACGGGTCCACGGGTCGGAGCCGGCACGACGTCGAGTAGCGATCGAGCTGTGCGCCCGCAGTAGCGGCTCCACGCTACCCAACGAGGACGTCCTCGAGCCGAGCGTGACGGCCATCACCCAGCCCCCGCTGAAAGAGCCGGCGTGCTCCCGGGTGCTCTGTAACCAAGGGCCGGCCGTGCTTCCGAACCCGCGAGCGATTATGAGCGAGCAGCCACGATGAGCTGCACCGCGACGACCTCGTGACCGAGTGCGTGCCTCGCGCCAGGCGGCATCTCCCTTCCGCAAGCAGGGCGTGTCGACGAGCGTCGTCGAGCTTCCCACTCTTCGAGCTCGGTGCCGACGCGCAGGCGGTCGAGCTAGCCGAAGCTACCCCACCTGCACCAGCTTCACGCCCAGCACGGTCGATGCCTTGCATAGGGTCGCGAAGGTGACGCCGGTGTCGCTCGGATCGAGAAGTCGGTGAACGACGGTGCGGCTGGTGCTCATCGCCCTGGCGAGGTCGGTCTTGGTTGGCTTCCGCCTGAGCATCGCCCGCTCGATCTTGGCAGCGAGAAGCTTCTTCTGTGTGAGAAGGCCAACCTCCTCGGCTTCCCCGAGCTCTTCGAGAAGCTACTTCTTCTTCCTGGTTCCTTCTCTTCTCGCTGCCGCTTCTTGGCCATCTCGATGTCTTGCTCGGGGGTCTTTGGGGACTTCTTCGTGAAGCCGTCCAAAAGCACCATGATCGATCCTTCGAGACAAAAGATGACGCGATAGATATTGCCGTCGTGCCCAGTCCGAACCTCGAACAGCCCGTCACCGAAGCCATCCACAAGTGGTCCGCCAAGCGGCCACCGCCATTGAACCACCTGGATGTCCGAGCCGATCTCCTTCCGAACACCGCCCGGAAGACCCTTGAGCCATTCACGAACTGGTGCTCGATGCCGTCCTCCATCGTGATGCCACCGACGCATTCTCTCGGTTTCCGACGAGCCGTATCGGCACTCATTTCCCAAACCGCAGACACGACACTGAGGCGAAAAGAGCAATCCACGTGACGTCGGAGCTACTCGCTGTCGGCGACGACGATGCGGTGAACAGCGACGCCCCACCGGGCTAGGCGGTACACTCGACAGTGCGCCCGCAGTTGCGGCTCCACGCTACCCGACGAGGACGTCCTCGAGCCGAGCGGCATCTACCGCCCGATCGAACCAGGCATCCAGCTCTGAGTAGCTGGCGCCGCGCACACGCTGCTCTGCCGCGCCATCCACGTCGAAGCCTCGTCGTCGCAAAAGATGAAGTAGCGCGTCGGCCTTTCCCTCTGCCTTTCCCTCCGCCTTTCCTTCGGCCTTTCCCTCAGTTTTGCCGGCGGTGAAAATGAGCTCCTTCAGTTGCATGTCTTGCCTCTCCAGCAGGTCCTTGAGTGTAGCGCGAAAGTCGGCATCCGACGCGGCGTCGATCAGTGACAGGTAGGTTTCCCGTAAGAGCTCGTTGCTACTGGCGGCGAAGGCTTCGCAGATGCGCAGCACCTCCTTGCGCTCCGATGCTGAAAGCGTTGGCCAGGCTCGATTCTCGAGGCGGGCAAGCGCTGTGAGCACCGACAGCTGGGGGTGGGCCGCCGCGTCTTGCGCGGAGCGGATCTCGGGCAATGCGTCGGGCCCGAGCACAATGGGGTGAACACGATGTTTGGGCCGAGTAAGCGCGGCGTCGCCGCCCATTGCGCGACGCCAGCATCGAACGCGATCACGAGAAGCGTGACCGGGAGCTCATGGAGTGCGCCCAAGTACGCCATGTAAAGTAGCCATGCGCGGAGCTTCGCGTCGTCTCGCCGGCGCTGCACCTCGACGACGACGATTTGCTCCGCGTTGCCGGCAGGGCCTTTGACGACCGCCACGAGATCGGCGCGACGCGCGGATGGCACCGCCTCGGTGAGGTCCGAGTCGAGAATGGTGACCACCCCGTCTCTGATGACAGGTTCGCCCAGCAGCGCCAATAGCTCCAGCACTGCGGCGGGTGACTCGCGAAGGACAGCCAGGGGCGCTTCGTGCTGCAAGGACACGTTCGACACAGCGACGATAGCTGCACGCGTAATGCCATCCGCGGCCAGGTGGCTTTTCAGCCTCTGCACGGGCCCGCGCGCTGGCGACCGCCACTCTCGGCGTGACGGCCATCACCCATCAGCGTGCTCCCGGGTGTCTCTGCAACCTCTGTAACAAAGGGCCGGACGTGCTTCCGAACCAGCGAGGCACGCGCGCAATCACGAGGTGGTTGTTGCCTGAGCGGGGATGCAGTCTCGAACACGATTGGTTGGCGCAAAATGCGCAAGTTTCGGCAGACCTCCCCACGTTGGGCCCGCGCCGCTCCCATCGTGCACCTGCGCGAGACAACAGTCATTTCGGGCCTTTGGTTTTGGTTCGGTTGAGCCGTATGGTGCATTTGGAGCACCGCGATCCGACGGCTTCTTCGTTCAAATCCATCACTGGGTCGGCATGTGATGCAAATTACCGCAAATATTTCGTGGGCCTACCCCTTGCACTGCCGATTCACATGGATTCGCGAAGTATCGGGGTTTCGGGGGCGCTTGTCCTTCTTGTCGCAGGTTGTGCGGAAACGGGCTCTAGTGAAGAGTCGGTGCAAGAGGAGGTCGCTGAATCCGCGGCCGCCGTCTCGCAGGTTCCCGTCATCAAGTTGAAGAACAAGACCCAGACGAAGTTCTGGGGCGGAACCGTGGTCGGCAGCGATGCGCCGAAAGCCAATGCGCCTCCAGAGTGCGCCAGCGTGGCGTGCGATCATGTTCGGCTGAAGGTCGCTCTCCCCAATGGTACTTTCAACAATCCAAACAAACCCGGCGGCGTTCAGGTCGCGATTCGTTGGTTCGGGGAGACGGGCTACCAGTTGCCCCCCGGTAGCCCGGGATGTTGCGGGGAGTCCGACACTCTGAATTTGTTCATTTACAAAGACGGCTCCCTTGTTGCGCAATCTGCTGGCATTCTGTCCGCCGCACAGTCGGCGCTGATCCCGGATGCCGAAGACGGTTTTTATGACATTTGGATCGCCTACGACCCAACCTACAACGTAAACCCATCCGTTACCTATGAAGGGCTGGCCGAGGTCGAGTTCGACAACAAGATCAACCCTGTCAAGCGGGCCTTGCCGGACTTGACCTTCCGCGGGACGCAGGTGGTCACATTCGACACGCCTTCGCTGCTCTTCTTCGAGCCGGATCCGCCTCCGGGGGCGAGCTGTTTCACCAGTGAGACCGAAGAAGATGGCGCGCAGAATTGTCTGCGCTTCGACCAGGTGATCGCCAATGTCGGCAAGGGCCCGGTGGAGATGGAGCACCTCGTGCCGAATGGAGACGTGATCGAGGAGGACGAGGAGTATCCGGTGCAGCAACGCATTTTCAACACCGATGGCAGCTATGAAGACCAGCCTGCGGGTACCGTTGAGTTCCACGGCACACACGGGCATTTCCACTACTCGAGCTTTGCCAACTCGGAGCTTTGGGCATCGAATGCGCAGGGCGACAAGATTGGCAGTGCCCCCGTCAGTGCCGCGCAGAAAGTGAGCTTCTGCATGGCGGACATTTCCATGGATGCCTGGGGTGAGAAGGGTGATGGCCCGCGAACCTACTTTGCTCCTGATTGCATCTTTCCCGCGTTCAACGACGCGGCCGGCGACCATTACAGGCAAGGCATCCAGTCAGGTTGGGCCGACATCTACGAGTGGTACGTCCCTGATCAGTACCTCGAGGTCACCGGCGTCAGCAACGGGTTCTACCTGCTGAAGTCCTGCGCCGACCCCTTCAACGAGATCGAAGAAGAAGACGAGACCAACAATTGCGTCACCAACCACATCCGGTTGAAGCACATGGGCACCCCGCAGCAGAAGGCGATCAACCTAGGCGTCATCGACGACGACTGCGACGATTGACGAAAAACGCAGAAAAGCTAGGCCGATAGCTACAAATTCTTGGATCGCGGTTCAGTTCACGCTAGGTCACACACGCAACTGTGAGGTCGCTTGCGATGTGATCGCGCAGACCAACTTCCTAAGGTCACCCGAAATCTACCAAGGAAACGCATGGGCCTCGATTCGACTCTCCGAGAGGCGTACCGGGCTCCATCTGACCGACAATGCCGCAAACCAGCTCGACCCTCGAGCCCTCGAGCGCACAGATGCTCGAAATGGTCGCATCAGCGATGCGACAGATCCTCCGCTACACCGAGACGCTGACGGAGCAGGCCGCCTACGAGCCCTCTCCACCCGGTGAGCTGGCGAAGTTGCTCGACGAGCCGATGCCCGAGCCGGGAGGCTCTCTCGACGAGGCTCTCGCACTGCTCTTCGATCACTTGATCCCGAAAGGCGTGAACACCGCGAGCCCTGGGTCGCTGTCGTACGTGACGGGCGGCGGAATCTTTCACGCAGCGTTGGCGGGCTTGATTTCAGCGTCGACGAATCGATACGTCGGCTACTGGGGTGGAGCGCCCGGAATGGTCGAGCTCGAGTCGCGTGTCATTCAATGGTTTTGTGAGCTGATTGGGCTGCCCCCGGGGTCCGGAGGCGTGCTGCTCACGGGCGGCTCGATGGCGAACCTCACGGCCTTGGTCGCGGCCCGAAGAGATCGGCTCGACGAGCAGTTCTTGTCAGGCGTGCTGTATGCGTCGGATCAGATGCACCACTCGGTGAAGAAGTCGGCGTTCATCGCGGGCTTCCCGCCCCGACAGGTGAGGAGCATCCCAACCGACGCGTCATTCAAGATTAGGCTCGACCTGCTGGCGGAGTGCATCGAGCGGGATCGGGCGGACGGGCTGCACCCGTTCTGCATTGTCGCGAACGCGGGCAGCACAAACACGGGAGCGGTAGACGACCTGGGCGGTTTGGCTGGCCTGCGCGATCGCCACAAGCTCTGGCTGCACGTTGACGCAGCATACGGTGGCTTCTTCATGTTGACGGAGCGCGGTCGGACCGCGTTGCGAGGGATCGAGCGCGCCGATTCGGTCACGCTCGATCCTCACAAGAGCCTCTTCTTGCCATTCGGGTTGGGCTGTCTGTTGGTCCGCGAGCCCGATGCATTGATTCGCGCCCACGAGGTTCACTCCGACTATGTGTCCGGAGTTGCGTCGCAAGCAGAGGGCACCGGATGCCATAACTTTGCGGATATGTCCGCCGAGATGTCGCGCGAGCTGCGCGGGTTGAAAGTGTGGCTGCCGCTCAAGATCGTCGGGGCCTCGACCTTTCGCCGCTATCTCGATGAGAAGCTCGATCTGGCAGAGTATGCCGCGCATGAGCTGCGCAAGATCGCTGACATCGACGTCGTCGCGCCACCAGAGCTTTCGATCTTGGCGTTCCGAGCGCAGCCACCGGGGCTCGCCGACGAGGCGCAGGACGCACTCAACGAGCGCATTATGGCTCGCGTCAATCGATCTCGATCGGTCCACCTGTCGCCGACGCTGCTACACGGGCGTTTCACGATTCGGATCTGTGTTCTGCCCTTCCGCACTCATCGGGCCGTGATCGATGCGTGTTTGGCCGCGGTCCGCGAGGCCGTGTCGGAAGAGCTTGCCGCATTTGGAGCATCCGCATGAGCAACGAGCCGCTGAAGCATGTCCTTATCGTTGGTGGCGGCACGGCAGGCTGGATGACGGCGACGTACCTCGCCAAGGCATTCGGTCCGCACATCCGGATCACGCTGCTCGAGGCCCCGGGTATTCCGAAGATTGGAGTGGGCGAAGCGACCGTTCCAAATCTGCAAAAGGTCTTCTTCGATTTCCTCGGCGTCGAGGAGCACGAGTGGATGACGCAGGTGAACGGAGCATTCAAGACCGGCGTCAAGTTCGTCAACTGGCGTAAGAAAGCGCCCGGCGAAGACCAGAACCACTTCTACCATCCGTTCGGAATACTCCCGAACGTCGATGGGGTCCCGCTGCCGATGTATTGGTTCCAGCTCACTGGCGGCACCGGCAAACCTGTAGATTATTCGTGCTTCCGCGAGCCGGCGGTGATGGACAGCCTGCTTGCGCCGAAGTTCATGGACGGTTCACGCGCCGTGCCGCACGCATGGCATTTCGACGCGCACCTGGTGGCAGACTTTCTTTGCCGATGGGGCACGGCTCGCGGCGTGGACAGAATCTTGGACGAGGTGAGCAACGTCGAACTCGATGAACGAGGTTGGATCAAGACGGTGCACACCAAGGGCGGCCTTGCCTTGCAGGCGGATCTATTCGTCGACTGCACTGGCTTCCGCGGATTGCTCATCAATCAGGCTCTGAAAGAGCCCTTTCTAGATATGAGCAACCACTTGCTTTGCGACAGCGCCGTCGCTGCGGCGATTCCCAACGACGACGCGAAGCTGGGCATCGATCCGTTCACCTCCGCCATCGCGATGAACGCGGGTTGGACGTGGAAGATCCCCATGCTGACGAGGTTCGGATCTGGCTACGTGTACTCCAGCAAGTTCGCCAGCGAAGACGACGCAGTGCGCGACTATTGCGAGCTCTGGGGCGTCCGCGAGTCCGACATGCACTTCAACCGCATTCGCTTCCGAACCGGCCGCAACCGGAAGGCTTGGGTGAACAACTGCGTGTCGATTGGCCTGTCATCGTGTTTCTTGGAGCCACTCGAATCGACCGGCATCTACTTCATTACCGCGGCGATTTATCAGCTCGCGAAGCACTTTCCCACCGCGGAGTTCGACGCTCGCCTCATCGCTCGCTTCAATCGCGAGATCGAGTTCATGTTCGATGACTGTCGCGACTTCATCCAGGCCCATTACTTCACCAGCAGTCGCGACGACTCGCCGTTCTGGTTGGCGAACAAGAACGAGCTGGTCCTGTCCGACAACATCAAAGAGAAGATCGCCATCTACAAATGCGGCCTTCCGGTCAATCCCCCGACCTCGACCGAACAGGACTACTACGGGTCTTTCGATAGTGAATTCCACAACTTCTGGACGAATGGCAGCTACTACTGCATCTTCGCTGGCATGGGCTTTCTCCCAGATCTTCCGCTGGGCCGTCTGGCCTACAGACCCGAGGCGCTAGAAGAGGCGAAGAAGATCTTCGCGCAAATCGAGGAACGCCAGCGCGAGCTGACCGCGACCCTGCCGACGAATTTCGACTATCTGCGGACTTTTCACGCTTCCGGCAAGGCGTACGAGCGCAGTGTCGCCGTGCAAAACAGTCGGAAGCGCGGCGCCTGATTCGAGTGGCTTGACGCAGGCAACGAGTCGGGCCATGTCGCACCGAGCGTGGAACGCATCTCCGACATACGCGGCGCTTTGCTGCGAGAGCTCGCAGGTAGCGAGACGAGGCTGAGTTTTATCAACACTCGCCTGATCCTCACCGTCGGCATCAATCTGAACGAGGAAGAAAGAGATCCTCGAAAGATCGCCGCTGTGCGCGAAGCGCTGCATAAAATGGGATTCTTGGGCGCAAAGGAGGGTGGCCGTGGCGCTTGACGTAATTTGCGCTCACAGCGGCCGCGCAGACACGGCCCCTGCCATCCAAGAGCTGGAAGCTCAGCTGGTTGGCGCTGAGCCTATGGCCGTCTTCTTCTTCTGCGGCGATGACCACGATGGCCTTGCCATCGATGCCAAGCTGCGCACGCTTTTTCCCTCCGCCGAGGTGATCGGCTGCACCACGGCCGGCGAGTACACGAACAAAGCGTACGGTCAGAATGGCGTGTCCGTGATGACCCTCGGTCGCAGCAAGGTTGTGCGCTGTGCGGCGGCCATGGCCGAGTTCGATAAGGGCGCGTCGGTCGACGTCTCCGTCAACGAGGCGTGCCGCGCCCTCGCCCAGAAGCTGCAGGTCGATCTGCGGGAACTCGATCCTGCCAGCTGGATCGGCATCGTCCTGAACGAGGGGATGAAGGGCAACGAAGAGGCGGTCAACGCAACGCTCGGCTTCGTCGCGCCGTTCCTGTCGTTCCTCGGCGGCTCAGCCGGCGATAACCTCAAGGCGAAAGAGACGCGAGTCTTTTACCAGGGGGTCGAGTCAATGTGCGGCTCGGTCATCCTACTGATGGAGCTGGCGGTTCCCCACGTCATCGTGAAGTCGTGCAGCCTCGAGCCGACAGCGACCAAGCTCCTCGTCAACAAGGTGCAAGGCCGCGTCGTTTACGAGATCGATGGCCAGCTCGCGGTCGCGCGCTACGCGGAGATCGTCGGCAGCACGCCCGAGCAGCTCAACCACCCGGTGTTTATGGCGAACCCGCTGGGCGTAGTGATCGATGGCGAGCCCTGGGTCCGCGCCCCGATCGCGGTCCTCCCCGACGGCGGCCTTCTTTTCGGATGCGCCATCCATGAAGGTTCGCAGCTCTTTCTGCTCCGCAGCACTGACTTGGTCGGCGACACGAACCGCGCCTTGCAGAAGGGTGCTGCCGAGCTGGGTCGCGAGCCCTCTTCTGCGCTGGTGTTCAACTGCGCGCACCGCTTCGTCGAGATCCAGGTCAAGAAGCTCGAGCCGGGCTTCTGCGAGGCCATCAGTCACTACCCGGTTGCTGGGTTCAACAGCTATGGCGAAAGCTGGCTGGCTCACATGAACCAGACCATGATCGCGCTGCTGTTCGGCTGATCCTCAAGAACATCGCGCATCGGGCAGAAGTGCCAGCGCGCTCGCAAGGGGGACCGAGCGTCTCGGGCGACAGCCGTCGGCAGCGCTCAGCTCGAGAGCCCGTTCCGAGCCTCCATCGCGAACTTCCCGGTCGCAGGCTTCCACAGCTACGGCGAGAGCTGGTTGGCCTACGTCAACCAGACCCTCATTGCAGTTCTGATCGGCTGACGTTCGTCCGGTCACGCGGTGTCGCAGCAGCGGACTCAGGATGTCGGCCATCGATGATGGCCTTCCGCCGGCTCGAAGCGGCTGCTCGCGGCGGGTGCGCTCGATGTCGACGAGGAAGGCCTGGAGCTCCTCGTCACCCATGTCGGCCCACGGAGCATCGGGATCGCCTGTGCTCGGCGCGCTAGCCTGCGCCACCTCGTGCACGACTCGTTCGACGATCTCGTGCCGCTCGCGGGGGGTCTAACGCCCTCAACAACCGCGCAAAATGCTCAGCCGCTGCGCCACCCCCATGGTCGTGCTGTGCGCAAATCCCACTCTGCGAGAGCCCGTCCCGATACCGCTGCTCCAGCATCAAGCACTCCTCAGGTTTCAACGCGCCGATCGCCTGGCGCACGCGCTGCACATCCGCCGGTGCACCTTCGGCTACGCCAAGCCAGCCGATGGCTGCGCCCACCGCGTAAGCCCATGCGATCTGATCCAAGCGGGCGGGCAGGGCATCGTCGGCGTTCGCACCGTCAGGCCACGGCTCGTAGGCGAAGAGGGACATGCGATCGGCTGCAGCGTCGAGCGCGGCGCCGGTGTCGTGGCTGCAGCCGCCCGTATCCAGCTCCATCGCGCGGCGCAGCATCGCAACGTAGACGCTGCCCCACGCGAACACTGCGAAGCTGTCGATATTGGCGATCTCGGGGTCGAGTGGCGGCAGCGTGATCTCCGAGGCCAGGTGGGCAAAGCCGAGAAGGATGCCCAACGGATTTGCCACCACGAACTCTGCGAGCAGCTCATCGAGCGGCTCGCGAAGGCGCGTTGGCAGCGTGCTCACGTGTCGAGCAACGGTGGCCGCCCGCACTCGTTGCGTGAGCTCGAGGATCGTTGTTTCTCCGTCTTCATCGAGCATCGTGCCCTCCCCTAGGCGGCGACGCCGCGCGCCCGGCGGATCTCTTGTCGGGTCATTGGCCCGCGCATCACCGTGATCGCGAAGCGTGGCTGCACGCACTTTGGCGGGCCCTTTGCGTGAGCATCGCGGATCAAAAACCAGCGTGGCTCGAGGTGGCGCAGCATGGCGTCGTAGTCGACGTCGTCGTCGCCTTGCGCCAGCTTCATTCCCTCGACCACACGCGCGCGGTCGGCATCGGTCTGCAGCCGACCAATGCACCACACGCCCGCATTCGAGAGGGCGCGGTAGTCGAGGTCCATCGGGTTCTGCGTCGCGATCACGACGCCGACCCCAAAAGCACGGGCTTGCTTCATGAGCGCCACCAGCGGCTTCTTCGTCGGTGGCGCCGCGGGGTGCGCCGGCAAGAAGCCGTACACCTCGTCAAATACCACCAATGCGCGCAACGATTGCGAGCCCGAGAGGCCGCGCACCCAGGAGAGCACCTCTTCGAGCAACACCCCCAGCACCAGTGCTCGCTCGTCGTCGTCGAGATGGGCGACGCTGACGATTGTCGCAGGTGTCTTGCCATTCTTCGGCGTCAGCCACTCCCCCACATCCAGCGTCGCGCCCTGCCGCCAGCTGGCGAACGTGGGCGACGCGAGCAGAGAGTTCAGCGCGGCGGCCAGATCGCGCCGCGCCTTCTTGGTCATGAAGCGATCCATCGGCAATGCGCCGATGAGCTCGATGGGCGGCAGCTCGAGATCTCGTCGCACTGGATCGCGCGCCGCCTCGCAATCCTCCGCGACGCCCAGTCAGGTGACGAGGACTCCGCGTCAACCCGCTACCTTGCACATCACGAGAGCGAGCTTCCGGTAGCCGATCTACAGCGACTCTTCGGGACAGACAAGCCCGGCTCAGCCGATGCTGCGGCCATGCTTTCCCGTCTGGCTCTTGTACGTGTCGGGCTGTGCCCGGAGCACGAGAACCAATGCATTCTCACGCCTACCCGTCGATGAGCTCTTGAGGGCCCGGACCAGCGAAGACCGCCACGCGTTCAACGAGCACATCGAGGCGGTGCAACTCCGGGCGCACCATTGGAACACCCTCGGCCCGGCCCTGATCATCGATGCGGCGAGTCCGACGACGGCTGCCTCGACTTTCGGCTGTGGCTCATCTCGCTCGGCATGGAGGCATACGAGCGCGCTCGTGGATCCCGAATGGGTCGCCGACCTCCCGGCCGACGACCCGCTCCCTCGCGGCGCGCTTCCGCGCTTGTGGGAGCGCTTCGCGGCTACCGACGGCGCGTAGCGGCAATGACGAGGAGGTTGAACCGATCTGTCGCGGCCCCTTCATCGTCGTTGTCGCCTGCCGTTTGCAGCGCTCCAATGGCTCGGGAACCAGCATGCAAACCGTGGTCGCCATCCTCCTGCCGCTGGCGGTACTTGTTGCCGGGACAGGATGTTCATCGCCGACGTCTACCCCCCTTGCGACAACGACGACCGCCAGCGGCGCCCGTTCCCCGCGCGGCGTCGCGTGCTTGTCTGCCAACACCTCGGTCGCCGTCGGGGCTGCCTTCGCGACGACTGCGGTAGTGTGGCTGGTGTACGGTCGTGCCCGCTGAGCGGCGGACGCTCGGCGCACCAACGGGAACGCCATAGGCGTGGAACCGTTTGGCTACGGGAGCGAACAGACGTCTGCAATCAAACCCACCCACACTGCTGTCAGCAAGTGGGGCCTTGCCGCGTTCAACTGGGTGCCGTCAAACACCGAACATCTGGACCGACGAGCCGTGAATCGCCGCCGGCGCATCGAGCGCGAGGAAGCTTACCATCGCGGCGACTTGAGCAGCCGTCATCGCCGGCGCGAAGCCACTACCAGCGAGCATCTCGGTGTCGACCGAGCCGGGCAACACCGACGCCGAGATCAGCCCCGTACCGCGCAGCTCTTCTGCCAGGCTCTTGGTGAAGCCTTCGAGGCCCCACTTGGAGGCGCCATAGGCGGCGTTCTGAGGGCAGGCGATCGTCGCCGAAATGCTCGATACGAAGATGAACCGTCCCTGGCCGGCGCGCTTCATCGACGGCAAGAACGCGCGGGTCACCAAAAAAGGACCCGTCAAGTTGGTGGCGAGCACGTCGGCCCAGTCGTCGAGCGGCGTGTCTTCGATGCCCGGGTTGCGTCGCGAGATGCCGGCGTTGTTGACCACGACCTCCGGCACACCAAAAACGGAAAGCACGCGCGCGGCTGCCAAACCGACGCCCGCCGGGCTGGCGACATCGCAGTGCACGACCTCTGCTGCGACACCGAGTGCCGCCACCTCGTCGCGGCAGCTCGCGAGGGCGTCGCTCGGTCGACCGAGCAACGCAACGTCGAAGCCGCGTCGAGCCAAGGCCAGCGCACTCTCTTTGCCGATGCCGCGGCTCGGCCCGGTGACGACTGCGACGCGGGCAGTCACGGGGTGCCCGACCCAGTCGGTGCCGCCGGCGCGCCGCCGAAGAGCGCGAGCGCCAGCGGCCGCTCGTCTGCCGCGAACGACCCGGCGAACGCCATCGACTCGACCACCGATGCGTCTTGGCGCTCGCCCCGGACGACGAAACAGGTGTGCGTCATCGCCAGATGGCAGAAGCTGCCTTCGGCATCGAGCCCTTCGTGGAGGGCGTTGGCGATCGACTGGGTCAACGTCTCTTGCAAGGCGAGCCTGCGCGCGGAGAGATCGATCATCTGCGCGATGGCACCCAAGCCGGCCGCGAGGCGCCTCGGTCGATACGCCACTGTCGCGTGGCCGTGGCTGGGCAGCAGGTGGTGCGGGCACATGGTCGCGACTGCGACGTTGCGCAACAGGACTGGACCGTGCGGCCCGTCGCCCAAGCTCAAGCTGCCATCGCGTAAGGGTGCGCGCGCGTCTTTGCCTTCACCCGAGACCAGCTCGTCGAGCCAGGCCTGCGCCACCCGCTCGCCAGTGCCGACCAGCTCGCCTTTGCTCTCGTAGCCGAGGGCGCGCAAAAACTCCTCGATGGCTTGGGCTGCGCGCGCGTATCGATCCACGTGGAAGCCTCGCTCGACAATCAGTCGTCGGTCTTTTTGCTGCTCAGCGGAGCAAGTGCTTGCGGAGCCGATGTAGAACGCGAGCTGACGCCCCAGAGCACGCGCATGCCGCGGGGCAATGGCTCGCTCTTGGAGAGCCGCCCACAATCTTTGCAAAGCCGCGGAAACAGGTCGACGTCTTTGCACTCGAGGCAGTTCTGCGTCGACTCGATGGTGCGCGCGAGATCGTCTGCCAGGCGCTTCAGGATCTCCATCTTGGCGGTGAGCTCTTCGACGTGGCCTTTGAGCGCACGCAACGCGTCGTCTGCGGCGAGCCCGCCCGTGGCGGCGCGCTGCTTGATCTCGAGTAAAGATCGAATCTGCTCGAGCGACATGCCAGCCTCGCGCATGTCGCTCACCAACATCAACCGGTCGAGCTGCCCGCGCTCGAAGACGCGATGACCGCCGTCGGTGCGCCCGATGGGCTGCAGGATGCCGGCCTCTTCGTAGAACCTCACAGTGCGCAGCGTGCTCTTGGAGAGCCGCGCCATTTCACCCGTGGTGTACGTCTCCGGCGTCGCCGCGTCTTCGCGCGCGACTCTTCGTGCCGAGGTAGTGGGTGATGGCGGCTTCATGCGAGCTCCTTGGGTCTACACGCGCAGCATAGCGGCCTCAAGACAGCTCGCCCGGATCGAGCAATCTGAGTCGCTGACATGCCTCGATTGCTCGCAGAACGTCGGCACGCGAAACGACAGCGCGATTCTTGCGTGGCGGCCCACCGTGCCTTTCGGTGGTGAGCTCGTCCACCACCTGCCCGATACGTGCGCCACCCCCGAAGCCCCGCAAAACACCCATCATCAGCGAGGGCCAGGTGACGAGCTTGGCCCACTCGGGCGGCGGGCTCTGGGCCACGAGTGCGTCGCCGAGCAGGCCGTCATAGTGAGCGGAGACGCTCTCGTCCGTGCGCGTCTCGGATAGGCCCCCCAAGACCAGGCCAGGCACGTCTAGATCGAGCCGAAAGTCGAGTCGAGCCGGCTCGACGCCTCGGTAAAAGCACAGGCGGCCACGCGACCACCTGAACAGCGCTGCGACTCGCTCGCGGCCTTGCGCACGGATGGCCTGGAACACTTCGACTGGGTCGACCAGCCCGAGCCCAATCAAGGTATCGCCGATCTGGCCGTTGTAGCGATGCATCACCAGCACAGCGAGCTCGAGCCCGCCGCGATCGATGATGCCTTTTGCCACCATGCGTTCTCCAAGCAGCATGCTGGGCTCACTCGAGACCGCCAGAATCAGCTTGGCGTTCTTGAAGTAGAGCTCGGAGCGCGGCTCGCTCGGGCTCTGGGGCTCGGCGAAGAGCACGCCCGACTCTTGTTGGCGCACGATCCACAAGAGCGCATCGACAATCGACGACTCTGGCAGGGAGCCGACGAAATCAGGCACGCCAGGACCCGACAGCCTGCGCGTCGTTGCCGTTGTCGGAGGCAGGTAACGCGCCAACATCGAGACGCTCTCCACCTTGTGGAAGCCATCGCCGAAGTCGACGTCGTCGTCTGGTTTGACCTGCCCAGTCGCCAACATCTCGATCAACTTGGCGAGATGCACGTGCTGCTCGCCTGGGCCGCGTTTCAACACACAGACGATGCGATCTTCCGGTGAGGTGGCGCGCGCGAGCTCGGTCGCGCTGATCTCAGGCGGGCCGCTTCGCTCGAAGGGCACCACGTCGTCGTGCTGCTTGCTGAGGGCCAGCGACTCGAGCACGGCGCCCTCCAGCTTGCGCGCCGCCGAGGCGCTGTCGGAGGTGTACGCGACCCAACTGCACAAATCTGCAGTCACGTCGGCTGCAGCACCGACGAAGGGCAACAGTGCGTCGCGTAGCTCGGTCGCGGTCACGTAGCGCTCGCTCGGGCTGCGATCGAGGGCCTTCTCCAGCACCTCGAACAAGCCGTGGGGGAGCTCCGATTTGGCGGCGCGGAGCGCATCGATGCGCGCGTCGCGGATGGCGAGCAGCACCGCGAGCTGCCCGGCACCGGGGAACAGAGGCTGTCCGATCAACATTTCTGCGAGCACGACGGCGAGACTGAACAGGTCTGCGCGGTGGTCGAACATGTCGCCGGAGACTTGCTCAGGCGCCAGGTAGGCGTACTTGCCCTTCAACGCCAAGCTGGTGCGGGCCAGCACCGAGCGGCTCACGTGTGCGATGCCGAAATCGCCGAGCTTCACCTCGCCTCGTCGTGACAAGAGGATGTTCGACGGGGTGACGTCGCGGTGAACCACGCCCAGCGGGTGACCACCTTCGTCGACGAGGTCGTGCACGTAGGCGAGACCCGCGCACAGCTCACGCGCGATGTGGATGGCGAGCGCCACGCCCAGCCTGCGCTCCTCGGCCCGGGCGCGACGGATCAGCCGCGACAGATCAGCGCCAGCGACGTATTCGAGCGAAATGAAGGGCTCACCCGCATAGGTGCCGAACTCGTAGAACTCCACGACGTTCGGGTGTTTGGCGAGCTTGTGCAAGATCGCCTCCTGCTCGAACGCGTCTCGCACCGTGTCGTCCTCGACCAAGTCGGGCAAGAGTCGCTTGACCACCACGCGCTTCAGGCCGCGTGCCCATAGCGCGGCCGCCGAGCTGTCTTCGCGCGGCCTGGCAAGGAACACCTCGCTCATGCCGCCGACCGCGAGCCGGCGTTCGAGGAAATAACCCGCGAACGGCGCCTCGCCACCGTCGCGTCCAGAAAGGCCCTTCGTCGACATCGCGCCCAGGTGAAGAGTTAGCAGTCAAAGAGCTAGCACAACCGGGAAACTTCGAACCCATCCTAGCCTTCGGCTACCATCTCCCGTTCGATGGAACCGCATCGCTGCGGCGTGCATGGGCTCGTGGTTGGCGCCGACGGTCGCTGCGTCGTGTGTCGACGTGGCGATCCGGAGCTTGGGACGCCAAAGACCAGCCGAGAATGGCCGCTGGTCATCGCGCTCAGCTTTTTCGCCGCGTTGATCGTTTTCTCGGGTGGCTACTGGCTGACCCGTAAGCTCGCCTCGATGTCGCAGCCGCCGCCGGCGCTGACTGCGACGCTGCCAATCGAGACCTCGGAGCCGGTGCCAGAGGCCGTCGTGGCGCCTCGCTTCGCCACCGCGGTTCCCCGCGCCCCCGGAGAGGCGCCGCGCCCGCCGGATCGCCCGGCAGAAATGACACCTGAAGAGCTGGAGACGCTGAAGCGCGGCGTGAAAGTCACGATGTACAGCACCGGCCCGTGCACCCTGTGCAACACGGCGCGCACCTTCTTGAAGAATCGTAAGTACAAGCTCACCGAGCTCGACATCGACGCTAGCCCCACGGACAAGGTGCTGCTCGAGGCTGTCAACCCGGCGGCCAGCGTGCCGACCTTCGACATCGCGGGCAAAGTGCTGATCGGCTACGACCGACAGAGCCTCGATCGCGCGATCGAAGACGCAGCGATAGCTCTACGAGCTCGCTGAGACACAGATCTGCTGATCGTCGGGCGGCGGGCTCCCCGTTTGTTACACTGCGGGCGATGGATCCCGCCGCTCCGGATGTCGCGCCGGACATCGCAGCCGCCCTCGACGAGCTGCCGCTATTTCCGCTGCCTCATGTCGTGCTGCTGCCTGGCGCGCTGTTGCCGCTGCACATTTTCGAAGCGCGTTATCGCGCGATGGTAAAAGACGCGATCGCCAGCCACCGAGCGATCGGCATCGTGCAGATCAGCGAGCCTGACCAGCGCGACGAGAAGGGACATCCCAAGATCGTGCGCGTCGGCGGCATCGGCACGATCGTCGATCACGCAGAGCTGCCCAGCGGGCGCTACAACATCGTTCTCCGTGGTCGGGCCCGGGTCGAGCTCGAGGAGCTGCCGTTCGTGCCGCCCTATCGGCGCGCCCGCGCGAAGGTGCTTCTCTCGCAGGAAGACAAGCTCTCCTCCACAGCGATCACCGCCTTGATCGCGACGGCGACGACCTTCGTCTCGCTGGTACGGCAGCGCGACAAATCGTTCGACTTTCGCATGCCGAAGCTCTCGGACCCCACCTCGCTCGTCGATCACTGCGCGCAGCACCTCCTGATCGATGGGCGTGATCGGCAGCTCGCGCTGGAGACCACCAGCGTGGCCGAACGCATCCGGCTGGTGACTGAAACGCTGGCGCTCCAGCACATGGGCCTCGCTGGCGGCGGCAAGGGATTGAACTGACGCGCGCGCCTTGGGCACGACAAGATCTTTTCTCTTTGCGAGTTCGATACGCGTCATCGCGCCGCGAGCACCTCGCTACCCGAGCGCGTGCCTCGCCACGCCGCACGAGCTGCTCGCCGAAAGCCGATCTGCGTGTGTCCACGAACCTTGCTGGCACTGCTGGCTGCCAAACGGTCGAAGAACCTGACGACCGAACCAGCACGCGAGTGCAAGGTTCGAGCGGAGGTTTACTTCGGCGCTCGACCGAACAACTTGAGCTCCTCCTTCACCGCGGCGATCAGTCGCGTGACCGCCGACTGGGCACCACCAGGTTGCCTTGATAGGCGATCAGGTTGAGCGGGTGGCGAAACGAGCGGCCCGGATTGAACGCCACGGGGCGCTCGGGATGCTGGTCGTTGGCCAATGTGGGCAGCAGCTCGACCAGCCAGGCCTCGCGGTCATCACGCCGGATCCAGATCGCGGCTTCCATCGGCTCATCGAGCGCCGCGTGGGCCTGGACCAGCTCGATCATTTCTTCGCGCGTCGGCACGCACACAGGCTAGCACCTCAGCGTTTGCTGGCGCGCGTCGGCCCCCCCCTCGGCTTCGAGGGCCAAGGTCTATCTGGCGGCGGGCGCTTTCGGATCGATAGGCGTTGCCGGGGGTACGGTGGAGGCCACCGCACCGATGCCGACGTTCGTCGTCGAGCTCCGCTGACGCAGCGCTCCGACAGATTGGCACTCACAGTCGGCTCGGATCCGGGCTTTTGCCAAGTTGTCACGGGCGAGACGGCGAGCCTCGAAAAGATCGGCAATCTCCGGCTGGCACCGACCTCGCATCCGTGGTTCGTTGAGAGAAGCAGATGAGTCTGGATTCGACCGCCAAGCGCTATCAGGTCCTGCTCTTCGGCGGCCTCGTGCTCACCGCTGCATATCTGCAGGCCACTGGCGTCTCCAACCTAGTCGCCGGTCACCTGGTGCCGCACGAAGCCGCGCTGCCCGTCCGCAGCACCACGACCAAAGCGACCGGCCTCATCCCCAAGAGCGCTGCCGCCATCTTGGGGCGCAATCCGTTCGACTCGGTCACCGGCCCGCTCGACGGCAAGACGATCGCCGTGGCCGACATCAAAGAGCCCACGCACACGCCCTCGAACGGCGACCCGTACGAAGACACCGACTGCAGCGGCATCCGTTCGAGCTTGGTCACCGCGACTGAAGACCCCGCCTGGTCGTTCGCCGCGCTGAGCTCCAACGACGGCGAGAAGCTGCACAAGATCGGCGACAAGGTCGGCGCCTTCACCGTCACGCACATCGGCTACTACGAGTCCAAGCACCACGAAGAGCACACGCAGGTCTTCCCGCGTGTGTGGCTCACCGGCTCGGGGTCGTCACGCTGCATCGTCGGCATGGGCGCGCCCGAGCCTGGCAGCACAAAGCCCACCTCGCCCACTCTGCCAAGGCCGACAACAGCAAAGAAAGCCGAAAAAGCCAATCTCGAGGCTGCGGTCAAAGCCAACATCAAGAAGGTCGGCGAGAACCAATACGAGGTCGACCGCAAGGGCGTCGAGCTGATCATCAAGAACTACGCAAAGCTCGCAGGCACCCTGCGCAGCAAGCCGACCAAAGAAGGCATGCGCGTGAGCGGCATCAAGCCGGACGACATCTTGAGCGAGCTCGGTTTGCAGACCGGCGACATGTTGCAGAGCATCAACGGCTTCGACATGAGCGACCCCGACAAGGCCGTCGACGCCTACGCCAAGCTACGCAAAGCCGGTCAGCTGGACATCCAGATGACACGCGACGGGGCGCCCAAGACGATCGGCGTCAAGATCACCAAGTAGCCTCGCAGGCACCCATCA
>Ga0209181_10001745_pt1 | contig 37149 bp, 34 predicted proteins | sample MAT05_FD_187208 | JGI IMG/M metagenome (GOLD analysis project Ga0209181, IMG submission 187208) | Freshwater microbial communities from Lake Fryxell liftoff mats and glacier meltwater in Antarctica - MAT-05 (SPAdes) (version 2) | ecosystem: Environmental > Aquatic > Freshwater > Ice > Liftoff... | reverse complement strand
TAGAGCGCGCTGCCCCCGTCGGCGATCCACTGGCGATATCCCTCGGCTGCCACCGCTGCCGCCACCAATGGAGCCGCCACCACCGCCGCGCGCAGCAGGGAACGCAAGACCGTCAACGGCAAGATGCGCCCGACCGCATGGTAAAGCGCCTCGCCCCCCAACGCCACCAATACGAAGATCAACGGCACCATCCCCAACGAGCGCATGTGGCTAGGTGGCAACCCGCCGACGCTAATCACGCTGGGGATAATCATCAGTGGCGACAGGAGTGCCAACACATACCCCATGCGCAAGGTGGGTGAGCTACTGCGTCGAAAGAGGGCGAGGGCGCAGGCGACAACCCCGATTAGCAACAGCGCCCCCTCTGGCAAGCTGAAATATGGGCGTCCGGCGAGGTTATACCGAAAATAGGGATCGCCTTGTAGGAAGAACATGCGCGCGTGCAGGCTTAGGCTCTCCGCAAGCGTGATCGATTGTTCCGGTTGTGTGACCTCGCCAAGCCGTCCGAAAAACACATCGGGGCGCACAAAAGCGTAGGCGACCATGGGCGCAGCGGTGATCGTCAGCGCCCCCCCAAAGATCAACGCACGCGCCAACAAGGGACGCCCAAAGCGCGCGGTGATCACCAGCACCAGCAAGCCGATCCCCACCCACAGCGGAAACAAACGCGAAGCATTATAGGTATAAAGCGCTCCCCCGGCAAAAAAGCCCCCGGCAATCAGCCACAGCCCCGCCCGCTTCGGCATCGTCATGCCGCGAAACAGAAAAAGCAAACTGAGCGCTTGCATCATCGGCAGGATGACGGCACGAAACGCCTGCCGCCCAAGCCATAATTGCGGAAACGACGCCAACATCAGCACCCCAACGGCAATGCCTATCGACAGCCCGCGCGCGCCCGGAAACATCGCCCGCCCCAAGCCGATAGCCGCCGCCAGCGTGATCATGCTGGCGAAAACGCTGGTCAGATGAATGCTGAACATGCTATCTTGCACCGTCACGATCAGCGGCGTCATCAGATAGTGATACAACACTTCGCGCCCTTGATACGCCTCCACCATTGGGAAGAAGCGCGCCCCGCCAAAGGCGATACTGCGGACGATCAGCAAATTGACCGCCTCGTCATAATGCGGTCCCGCCGGATAGGTGGTCATGCTGACAATGCGCAGTCCCGCCGCCAGCAGCAGAATCAGGACTGCCATCAGCAAATACGGGGTGCGACGCATGGAATTCTTGTTCACCAGCTTGCGGGTTGTCACTATTTTCTCATCATAGGAATGCGAAGGATTGTGCGTCCACCTCGTTCATAAATTATAGCCTACACGCGCCCCACCGGATAATCAACCCTAACCCCTAATCCCCCAACCCCCAACCCTTAACGCCCGCCCTTTCCCCTTTGCGAACCATGCCCTGATGGGTCATAATTCAGCAGATAACTGCATCGTTTTGGGGTTATTGCATCTTTCGTTTGAAATCCACTGTTTTTATGTGTGTTTTCGCGTCCATGAAGGAGGACTTCGTTGGATCTATTTGAATATCAGGGCAAACAATACTTTGCCCGTTACGACATCCCGGTTCCCACCGGTGATACGGCGACTACGGTCGATCAAGCGGTTGCGCTGGCGGACAAAATTGGTTATCCAGTCGTGATCAAGGCGCAAGTGCAAGTGGGCGGGCGCGGCAAAGCTGGCGGCATCAAGCTTGCCAGCAATGCCGAAGAAGCGCGTTTCCATGCCACCAACATCTTGGGCATGGACATCAAGGGGCATATTGTTCGCCTCGTGTGGATCGAAAGCGCATCCGACATTGAAGAAGAATATTATGTCTCGTTCACGCTCGACCGCAGCAAAAAACAATTTTTGGGCATGTTGTCGGCAGAAGGCGGCGTCGAAATTGAAACCGTCGCCGAAACCAACCCCGACGCGATTGCCTTCCTCGACATCAATCCCGTCGATGGGTTGACCGCCGAAGCCGCCCGCGCATGGGTGGAACGCGCCAACCTTAACCCCATAGCCGTCGATCAGACCGTCGCGTTGGTACAAAAACTATACAACGCCTTCAACGCGGGCGATGCCGATCTTGTGGAAGTGAATCCGTTGATCCTCTCGAAAGATGGGCGCGTCTACGCTTTGGACGCCAAAGTCAGCTTGGACGACAGCGCCGCCGCGCGTCATCCCGAATGGGAAGCCTTCCGCAGCGTGAGCGTGGAAGCAGGCGACGAGCGTGAAATACTGGCGAGGGAAAAAGGCTTGCAATACATCGGTTTGAGCGGCAGCGTCGGCATTATCGCCAACGGTGCGGGCTTGGCGATGAGTACACTCGACACCGTTCAGCAAGTGGGCGGCAGCGCCGCGAACTTCCTCGATATCGGCGGCGGTGCCAATGCCGAAGTCGTCACCAACGCCTTGACCGTCATTAACACCGACGAAAATGTCAAAGCCATCTTGATCAATATCTTCGGTGGCATCACGCGCGGCGATGAAGTCGCGCGCGGCATCGTGCAAGCCGTTCAAAATGTCAATTTGCGCGCCCCCCTGATCATCCGTATCGACGGCACCAATGCCGTTGAAGGGCGCGCCATCCTCAAACAACACGAATCAGATCGTGTCATCAACGAAGAAACCATGCTTTCGGCTGCCCGTCGTGCGGTCGCTATTGCGGAGGGAAAGTAAGCTATGGCGATTTTTGCTGACGAAAATACCAAAGTCATCGTTCAAGGCTTGACCGGCTCGCAAGGCAAGTTTTATGGGCTGCGTAATAAGGCATACGGTACCCAAGTGGTCGCGGGCACCAACCCCAAGAAGGCGGGCACCGATGTCGAAGGCATCCCCATTTTCGCCAGCGTCGGCGATGCTGTGCAGGCCACGGGTGCCAACACCTCGTTCATCATCGTACCCGCTTCGGTCGCGTCGGACGCCATCCTTGAGGCGGCGGAAGGCGGCGTGCCCTTCATCGTGTGCGTCACCGAACACATCCCGATGCACGATCAAGCGCGCGTCTACAATATCCTGAAGCGCAATTTCCCCAATACCCGTCTGTTGGGTCCCAACTGTGCGGGCATCCTCAGCCCCGGCAAGTGCAACATCGGCTTCAACCCAGCCGAAGTTTCGCTGGTCGGCAATGTCGGTATCGTCAGTCGCTCCGGCACGCTGGCGTATCAATCGACCTATGAACTGACACAAAAAGGCATCGGGCAATCGACCATCGTCGGCATTGGCGGCGATCCGGTGCCCGGCACCAGTTTCATCGACTGCTTAGCAGCGTTTGAAGCCGACCCCGACACGCACGGTGTGATCATGATCGGCGAGATCGGCGGCACGGCAGAAGAAGAAGCGGCGGATTACATCAAGACGCATATGACCAAGCCGGTCGTCGCCTATATCGCCGGTGTGACGGCTCCCCCCGGTCGCAAAATGGGGCACGCCGGGGCGATCACCTCTGGCAACAAGGGCACCGCCGCCGGCAAGATGAAGGCGCTCAGCGAAGCGGGGGCGCTCGTCGCCCAAAACCCGACGCAGTTGGGTGATTTGATGGAACAAGCGTTGGCGAACGTGAAATAACGCTCACACTATCGGGGACGCGCCATGGTGCGTCCCTTATTCAAACAGCCCCGGATCGATCCGCACAAAGATCGCATCCCCGACCGCTGTCAACACGTCGCCCGTGCCCAATTCGCACAGCACGCGCGTCTTACGCCCCACTTCGCCCTCTACCCATGCCTTGAGGTGCAGCACGCCATCCATGGGCGTCGGCTTGAGATACTTCACCGTCAGCGATCCCGTCACCGAGGCGATCAATGGCAACGTGCCCGGCGCGCGTCCATCCGCCCGATAGCCGAACGCCATCGCCGTCCAGTTGGAATGACAATCGATCAGCGAGGCGATGGTGCCGCCATAGAGCGCGTTCTTAAAACCCGACGAGTATTTCGCGTCGGGCTGATACTGCGCAATCACGAACTGCCCGTCGTCTGACCAAAAACTCTTGATATGCAGCCCATCTTCATTCGCCGAGCCGCACCCAAAACATTTGCCGCCGGGCAAACAGATATCTTGCAATGCCTGTTCCATAAAAATTCTCTTTCATAAAACCCCACGCCTCACCGATTACGACTTGCCCATACGCCGCGCAAGACGCGCCTTAAATCGCTCACCCGGCTCCCACAAAGCGGCATCCTCATGTTCAGCGGGGGCAAAACTGAGCAAGACCAGCTCACGCGCATCTTCTAAATAATATACCAGATACTCCTGCTCAGGCATGATGATGCCGCGCGGTGCCAAGCGGCGTGAAAAGCGCAGCACCTCGTTGTCACCCGCGCGAAATTCGATGGATTTCCAAAATCGCCACACGGGCTGATGACTCTCGCCAGCGGTCAAACGCGCAAAGCGCACAGGCAAGCGCGCATAACGGATCGCCCGCAGCAAAAGCGGCAACACGACGACAAAAAACAAAATAGCAGTCCACAACCATAACGACCGGAACATACTCCAAAAAATACCCGGACCGAACACTAGCACGCTCGGCACTGCCAGTATGAGCAGCAACAACGCCGACTCGGTCGTCAAGTCAAGCCACTGTGCGGGCAAGAGTTTCCCTTGCGCATTCGCGTACAGGCGTTTGCGCATTTCGGGCGAGACGGTACTGCGTTTTGGTTTTTCCATTGCTGCTATCCTTTTTACCTTTTTACGAGGGGTTGCCGATGGCTTCGTTGTCGAGCGCGCTCTGGGCAGCACGGCGATTGATCAACGCGGGTAGCTCTAGCACTACAATGCCAGCGACGATCACCAAACCGCCTAACCACTGATTGCCGGTCATCACTTCCCCCAAGATGATCATCGCGAGGATGGACGCCAACAGCGGTTCGACCGAACCGAGGATGCCCGCTTGTGCTGCGCCCAAAAGCTGAATCCCGCGATTGATCATAAATACGGGTATGACCGTGCCCACCACCGCAAACGTCGTGATCACCGCCCAAGACAAGGCATTCGGCGGCAGTTGCACACCCACTACCAGCACCACAAGAATCATCACGCCCAGCGTCACGGTCAGAATCGTGGCGCTGGCGGTGATCATGTCGGTCGTACCGCGCAAGGCGCGGCTGCTGATCACATAATAGATGGCGACCGCCAGCGCATTCACAAACGCGATCAAGACGCCCGGCAAGTTGTCGCCTTGTAAGCCTTGACTAAAATCCGGGGCGGTCAAGACGACACCCACTAAGGTGAGCGCCAATGCCAGCCATGCCACACGCGGTAAGGGTTGCCCCAATACCGCCTCGATGATCGCCGTCATCATCGGGTAAGTATAAAACAACACAATATAAGTTGCCGAAGGAAGGCGTTCTAAGCCGAAAAAGCCCGTCAACGCCGCAATCGCCAGCATCACCCCCAACGCCAAGATTGGGATCAATGGCAAACGGCGCGGGTCGGGCGGACGCTGCGTGCGCGCCGAGACCGATAATTTTATGCCCCAAAAAATTGTGACCGCGATCACAAAACGCATAAACCCAATATCGAGCGGTCTCATGCCCTGCTCTAACAGGGTTTTCGTGAAGACCGGAAAAAACGCATACCCCATGACTGCTGCCACCATATAGAGGATGCCCATGCGTTGCGTGCGACTCATACGATTGACCACCAGAACTAAAACAGGGGCGCAGTTGCGCCCCCATCGCTTGCAAAAAAGGTATGGCAATGCCGCGTTTACGGAACCAGCGCCGCCACCAGCGTGATCCGGTCGCTCAGCGTTGTCACCAACACGGGGATGATGCCCAACAGCACCGTGCCCGCAAACGAGATGTAGATCGCCCAATTCACATAAGGCGTCGCGCCTTCGGCAGGGTCGCCCGCGCCTTCGCCAAAAAACATGTTGACGACGATGCGGATGTAATAGTAGGCGCTGACCACACTGGTCAACACGCCGATCACCGCCAAGGGCACCAAATCGGCGCTTAGCGTCGATTGGAACACCAACCATTTGCCGATGAAGCCCGACGTGAGCGGGATGCCCGTCAAGCTGAGCATGAACACCGTCATCATGATCGCCAGTGCCGGACGAGTGCGGAATAAACCGTTAAAGGTGCTGATGTCCGTGCCCGTGCCGTCATTCTTTTCGAGCGTCATGGCGATAGCGAACGCGCCCAAATTAGTGAAGGTGTACGAGAGCAAATAGACCAGTGCCGCGCGCACCGCTTGATCGCCAACGCCGGGGGTGCCCGCCGCCGCGACCGCCATCATGATGTAACCGGCGTGCGCGATGGACGAATACGCCAACATACGCTTGATATTGGTCTGCGAAATCGCCACCAAGTTACCGAGGATCAGCGTCGCCGCTGCCAGCAACCACACAATCGTCTGCCACGACGCGCTGGTTTGTTCGCCCACCATCAACAGGGGAAGCCCGACGATCAGGATGCGCAGCAATGCCGCAAACCCGCCCGCCTTCGCGCCGACGCTCATGAATGCCGTCACCGGCGTGGGTGCGCCTTCATACACATCCGGCGTCCACGCATGGAACGGCACCACCGCCACCTTGAACCCTAAGCCGACCAACATCATGCCCGCGCCCAGCAACAACAAGAAGGGGGATGGACCCGTGACCGCGCCCAACAGACCGAGCGCAGCAGAAATTTCTTGCAGATTGGTTGTGCCCGTCGCGCCGTAAATCAATGCCGCGCCGAAGACGAAGAACGCGCTGGAGAACGACCCCAGAATGAAATACTTCATACCGCTTTCTTCGGACTTCAAATCCGGCGCGCGGAAGGCTGCCAGCACATACAGCGGGATGCTGAGCAGTTCTAGCGCCACGAACACAATCGTCAAATCGTTGGCAGACGCCATGAACATCATGCCGACTGTCGTCAGCAGCATCAACGGGTAGAACTCCCCCCGTTCAATATCGGTACGCTTGAGGTAATCAACGCTCAGCAAAATACCAATCGCCGCCCCCACCAAGATAATGATGTTCATGAAAGCACCGAACGAGTCGGCGACGAACATCCCCAAAAAGGCGGTGCCACTGCTGTTGAAAGTCAGCAGATTAACCACGAAAGCGAAGCCAATGCCGCCAATCGCCAACCATGCCGTCACCGACTTGCGATTCTTCGGGATGAACAAATCGATCACCAACAACAACGTCGCCCACGCCGCCAGACTGATGCCCGGCAGTGCGAGTTGTAAATAGAGTGAACTTACACTTGGAACCTCGAACATCAGCATGGCTCCATTATGGGGACGCCTGAGCGACCGTCGTATCGACAAACTGACCGATATGGGCAACTAACGAGCCAACGCTGGCGTTCATTGTGTCAAAGAAGGGCGCGGGCTGCAAACCGATCAAGAAGATGGCGATCAAAATCGGGATGATCACGGCGATCTCGTTCCACTTCATCGGTTCGAGATGCTTGTTTTCTTCCTTATCCAGTTCGCCCATATACACGCGCTGGAACATATACAAGCTGTAGACCGCCGCTAAAATCACGCCGACAGTGGCAAACATGGCATAGAAGAAGCCCAATGAATTGCTGCCAAAGGTGCCCAACAAAATCATGAATTCGCCGACAAAGCCATTCAAACCCGGCAAGCCCATGCTGCTGAGCGTGACCACCAAGCTGATGCCGCCGAAGAACGGCAGTGCCTTCCAGATGCCGCCATACGCGGCGATATCTTTGGTGTGGCGTCGTTCGTAAAGCATACCCACCAGCAAGAATAAGCCGCCGGTGCTGATGCCGTGATTGACCATTTGCAGGATGCTGCCTTCAATCCCTTGCGAGTTGAGCGCGAAAATCCCCAAAACGACGAAACCCAAGTGGCTGACCGACGAATAAGCGACCAGTTTCTTGATATCCGTCTGGGCATAACTGACCCACGCGCCATAGATGATGCCGATCACCGCCAGCACGCCCACAACGGGTGCCCACGCAATCGACGCCTCTGGGAACAGCGGCAAGCAGAACCGCACCAAGCCATAGGTACCCAGTTTAAGCATGACGCCCGCCAGAATGACCGAACCAGCGGTTGGCGCTTGAACGTGCGCGTCCGGCAGCCAGCTATGCAGGGGCCAAATCGGGACTTTGATAGCGAAGGCGATGAAGAACCCTAAGAAGAGGAATGATTGCGTGCTGAAGATGCCATCCAGCGGGAAGCTGATCGCTCCGCTTTGAATACCCGCGATGATCTCTGGTACAGCGAACGTACCCGCTTGCAAGCCGACGTACAAAATGGCGAGCAGCATCAAGATCGAACCTGCCATCGTATACAAGAAGAACTTGACAGCGGCATAAATACGCCGTTCCGCGCCCCAGATACCGATCAAGAAATACATCGGGACGAGGGTCACTTCCCAGAAGATGTAGAAGATGACGAGGTCTTGCGCCATGAACACGCCCAACATCGCCCATTCCAGCAAGAGCATAAACATGAAGTACAGTTTAATGCGCCCGCGTTCGTGGAAGATGTGGCTGTTGAACGATGACAAGATGCCAATTGGCATGATGAAGGTGGTCAAGATGATGAGCAGCAAGCTGAGACCATCAATGCCAACATAGTAATTGATGCCATAGGACGGTAGGAAGCCCCACTGCTGAACGAACTGTAAGCCGGGATTATTGAAATCAAACCCGATCCACAACAGCAATGATGCGACAAACGTCACCAAGCTTGTACCCAACGCCGTCCATTTGATGGCGGCTTCTTGCTCTTCACGCATGAAAAGCAGAATGCTGAAGCCCACCATCGGCAGGAAGAGGACGAGAGTAAGCAACGAAAAGCCGGTGTTTTCCATGTTTCAATACGCTCCCGTTTAGCCGTTCGTGTTGATCAACGGCAGCAGCAACACGATGATCACAACCACCACCCCAAGCAGCAAGGTAATGGCATAAACCCGTACATAACCCGTTTGTAAAGTCCGCAGACGCCCGCTGAACCACTTGGCGACCGCCCCCACCCCATTGACCACGCCATCAATGATACCGATATCGACTGGCTTGCTCAACAAACCTGCAATCGCATTAAAGCCCTTGCCGATCACACGGTCGTGGAAATAATCATGCCAGAAATCCCAGTCGAGCGTATTGGCGAGGAACCGCGACAACACGTTGAAAGGATTTTCGATAAAGCGATAGTAGGTCTCGTCCCAATACATACGCGCATTGGCGAGCTTCCAAATTGCGGCGGTTTCGGGGCGCAACGCCAAAGGATCGCGCCGATCCGCTGTGACCGCTTTGCCTTGACCATAGATGTTGCTCGCCAAGAAAATCGCCCCCAACGCCAAGCTGAGCGCCCCTAAGGCGATCAAGGGTTGGAAGTCGGCAGCGTGCGCGTGGACGACGCTATACTCCAACCAATCCGTGAAGCGATGTGCGCCAAAAATGCCGTCCAAGCCGAGGACGTTGGCGGGGGTGTTGATGAAGCCGATGAAAACACTGAAGAAGCCCAACACCATCAAGGGGATGGTCATCAGCAGCGAGCTTTCCGAAGCATGTTCTGCCGCTTCGGTGCGCGGCTTGCCGTGAAACACCATGATGATCTGACGCCACATGTAAAAAGCGGTAAAGCCCGCCGCCAGCAGCAAACCACCGAGCGCAAGGAAGCCGGCGAGGTTGTTTTCAAGCACGCCCACCAACCACGCATCCGCCAAAATTTCGTCTTTCGACCAGAAACCAGCGAACGGGATGATCCCCGCCAGCGCCAACGTCCCGATCACATAAGTGATGTAGGTAATCGGCATCTTGCTGCGTAAACCGCCCATGTTGCGCATATCTTGGGGGTCAAATTCTTCGGCGTGATGCACGACCACCGCTGTACTATGCGCGTCGCCATGATCCGCATCATGAGGGTTATCGTGATGCGCGTCATGCCCATGGGCAACATGATGATGCCCGTGTTCCATACCGTGAATGACTGAACCACTGCCCAAGAACAACAGCGCCTTAAAGAAGGCGTGCGTCACCAGATGAAAGACTGCTGCGCCATAGGCACCCACACCCACCGCCGCCACCATAAACCCTAATTGGCTGACCGTGCTATAGGCGAGAACGCGCTTGATATCCCACTGACCAACGGCGATCAAACCGGCGACCACTGCCGTCCCCGTGCCGACCAGCGCGACCACTAGCGAGGTCACGTCCGCCTCATAGAAGAAGACGTTGCTGCGCACCATCATATACACGCCTGCCGTGACCATCGTGGCGGCATGGATGAGGGCACTTACGGGTGTCGGACCCGCCATCGCGTCTGGCAACCAAATGAACAACGGAATCTGCGCCGATTTACCCGCCGCCCCCAACAACATGAACGCGGTGATGAGCGCCAAAACCGTCACAATCGGCAGTTCAAAGGGTCCTAAATCGACCACGCGCTCTTCGGCGACGAAGCGTTCGGCTTGCCCAAAAATACCCAGTTGTTCGGTGGCGATATGTTCGTTATCGGTGTAGACAAGCTCTTGACTTGAGGCGGTTTCGACGACAACACTTTCACCTTCGGCGACGGCAGCGGTTTCGCTGTGATCCCCCTCAGCAACGACAGCTTCGCCTTCGCTGTGTTCGCCAGCAACCGCGCCTTCAGCGCTATGTTCTGTCGCTTCACCATACCCACCGACGACAGCCAGTTCGCCCGGACGATAAAAGTCCAGCGTGCCGAACGTCCAGAAGACCAAGAAGATCGCCATCAAAATACCGAAGTCACCGATACGGTTGACGATGAATGCTTTGCGTGCCGCGTTGCTGTTGCGCCAACCAACGCCATTTTTCTTGTCCCACCAAAAGCCGATGAGCAAGAAGGAACACAAGCCCACACCTTCCCAACCGACAAACATCATCAGCAGGTTATTGCCAGTGACCAACGTCAACATGAAGGCGAGGAACATATTTAAATAAGCAAAGAAACGTGGGAACCGTTCGTCCCCGTGCATATAGCCAATGGCATACATGTGAATCAGTGAACCCACCCCAGTGATGACCAACATCATCGTCACGCTGAGGGTATCCACCCGCATTTGCCACGGGATAACCACATTGGCGGACGGAATGCGAATCCAGCCATCTAGCAAGGGCGGATTAACGACGACCGCTTCATAACCACTGCTGCCGAGATACGCGAACAAAAGCAACGCGACCACGAACGCCAATGATGAAGCGCCAGTGCTAACCATCGCCGCTCCCCGTTCACCGAGGCGCGCTCCCCAGAAGAAATTGATAAACGCGCCGATTGCGGGGATCAGGATGATAAGCGATACAAGCTGTGGGTAATTTTCCATACAGACCCCTAACGGTGCGGACTGAAACCAGTCACACAGTGGCAACTGGCTTTCATCTGCGCAATGAACACGATGACCACGTCGTCGTTAGCCTTCCATCTGATGTAGTTCGTCAATGTTGATGCTGTTCTTGCTGCGAAAGATCGCCACAATCAGCGCCAACCCGACAGCCACTTCAGCCGCCGCCACCGTGATGATGAAGAAGACAAACAAGTGTCCGCTCTCATGTCCCCAATGACGTGCAAATGCTGCCAGCGCGAGGTTCGTCGCGTTCAGCATCAATTCGACAGACATAAACACCAAAATGGCGTTCCGACGGAGCATGACACCCATCGTCCCCAGCACGAACAGCACGAGGGCAAGTGTAATATAAGCTTCAGTTTGAACCATGACGCGATCCTTTCGTTATGACCCGACCGCTTCCGGCTTGTCAGTAGGTACCGGTTGCACTTCCGCACTGCTCGTCACATCATGCCCAACTTGGGAGGCAATGACATTAACCAACGGGCGGCTAACGCGCCGACGCACACCCAACCGTTGCGGGATCGGCACGACTTCGCGGTGAGTCAACACAATTGCCCCCACCATCGCCGCCAGCAATAACAGCGCCAGCAGTTGGAACGGCAGCACATAGTCGGTGAAGAGCAAATAACCGATGGCTTGCGGACCGCCAAAACTGGGGCGGGCAGCAGTCAACAACTGGATCGCCGCCGGACGCACAATGCCTGTTGCCGAACCATCGGCATAGCGCTCGCTCGTCAAGACCACCAAATCTGAATGATTACGCTCGATTTCGTAGTCCGCCAACGGCACAATTGCCTGAGCAGCAGCATCAGCGTTCACGAATTCCCAATTTACCGTCCCCTCACCGACAATGAGCGGCTCAGAAGCCACCCCCAACGCCAAATCGGCAAGAATGAGGGTATTGTCATCTTCGACAAAAGTCGAGCCGGGGTCGATGAGCGAGACCGAGGTCGCGCTCGGATAGGCATTAAAGACCACCACGCGCGCGCTCCGATCCTCACGCACAGTATCGAGGTCTTGCGCCACAAAGCCAAACTGAAGTCCGGCGTCATTGGCATACAAGATCACTGTGCCATAATCACCCGCCGTCAGTGTGACTTCAGTACGGATGGGATCGCCCGACGCCGGGACAGCGATAAATTCCCAGACGCCCGGAACGATTTCAAAGAACTCGGTTTGGTCGCGGTAACTAAATCCACGAAGGATCGTCCCGCCACTAAACTGGATATCAACACTCCCAGTATCCCCGGCGGCGTTCAAAAGCCGCACTTGGGGGTTGGGCAGTTGCACGCTATTGAGGCTATCGCCGCTTTGTACGAACGACAATCCCACCGCGAACAACAGCGAAAGCGCCAGTGTCAGCGCCAAAGGCGTGAACCAGCGAAAGCGGCGCTCAGGCGTGCCCAGTTCTTTTGTTTCGGCACGTTCCGAGCCAAGCAACATGATCACGAAAATGAACAAGACCATGATCGCGCCGGCGTAGACCGTGATCTGGATCATGGCTAGGAAGGGCGCGTTAAGCAGCAAAAACAGAAAGGCGATACAGACCATTGTCACCACGAGGAACAAGGCACTATGAACCGCATTACTGCTGAGCAGCATGAGTACGGCGGCAACCACCGCTAACGCGCCAGTTACGACGAAAAGTATAAACTCTGTCATTGTCGCTAGATCCCCACTGGGCATTGTCCTCGACATCGCTTGCGCAATATAGCACAAGGAACGTCACAATTCAAACTTTCTGCCCGCTGAAAACTACACAAAATAAAAGCACCCCGACCATTGGTTGAGGTGCTTCCGTCGTCACTGAACTAAGATTAACGCGGATTCTCCATGTTGGGGATCGACTTCGTAAAGACGCCCGGTTCCACTTCTTGCGGAGTCGGCGAACCGCCCTGTGGTACAGGGTCAATCAACATGTCTTTAACGAAAATAGCGTCATCCCGATGGGTGAAGGCGAGACGATGTTCATGTCCAAGCTGAATCGCCTGTGTCGGGCAAGCATCCTCGCAATATCCACAGAAAATGCAGCGCAGCATGTTGATCTCGTAGGTCTTGGCATAACGTTCGCCGGGGCTAAAACGCGCGTCATCGCTATTTTCCGCCGCCTCTACCCAAATAGCATCTGCCGGGCACGCCGCAGCACACAGCGAGCAACCAATACACTTTTCCAACCCATTGTCATACCGACGCAAGTGATGGCGTCCCTTATAGCGTTCCCGGAAGGGGCGCTCTTGCTCTGGATATTGGACGGTGACTTTTTCTTCCAAAATGTGTTTGAAAGTCGTCCCAAAACCCTTTAGAAGATTCATGTTTTAATTCCTACCCTTCGGGTTTCTTTTCTTCTGGTGCCAATTTCGCGAGGTTCTCCAAGACGCTGATCGTGAAGTTGAACAAAGCAAACGGGATGGCGATGAGCGCCCCCACGACTTGCAACGCCGCCCAACCGATGCCACGACGCTCGCCCGTGATGATCGGGTCGTTTTCGAGTGTGGGTTCGCTGCTGGTAAGGTTGCCCTGACCGCGCATCACGAACAGACCCCCGCCGACGACCACGACGAAGAACACCCCCGCCACAATGCCATAGGCGACCGGGCTATCAAAAGCATCGCCGATCATGATCGCCAGTGCCGACCAGAAGACCGCCACGAGTGCCAACGGCAGCAAGACCTTCCAGCCCAACGCCATCAAGCGATCATAACGCAGACGCGGCAAAGTCGCACGGATCCAGATCATGATCAACAAGAAGATGATGACCTTGCCGATGATGACCAGCGGACCCAAGAAGGGCAAGCTTTGCACCAAGCCGAAGCCGTCGTTATAGCCCCCAAAGAACAGCGACGCGCTGATCACGCTGACGGCGATCATGCCCAAGTATTCCGACATCATGAACATCGCAAATTTCATGCCGCTGTACTCGGTCATGAACCCTTGCGTCAGTTCTTGCTCGGCTTCTGGCAAGTCAAACGGTGACCGGTTGACCTCCGCCAACAGCGCGATCATCAGGATGCCCGCTGCCAACGGATTTTGGAACACAAACCACTCATAAAACATCGTCTGCCGACTGATGATATCGCCCAAGCTCATGCTGCCCACGATCAAGACAGGCACAGCAATCGCCAAGCCGAAGCTCAGTTCATAACTCAGCATTTGGGCTGTAGCGCGTAGCCCGCCCAGCATGGCGTACTTATTGTTTGATGCCCAACCCGCCAACACGACGCCATAGGTGCCAATGCTGGTGATGCCCATCAGCCACAAAATGCCGACGTTCGGGTCGGTCAAGCCGAGCGGCACCGAGTACCACAAGCCGTCAAACCACGGTAGTGTCAAATGTGGACCCAGTGGCACGACCGACAAAATAATCAAGGCGGGCACCGTCTTCAAAATCGGTGCCAACAAATACACGGGACGATCTGCGCCCGTCGGGATGATGTCCTCTTTGAAGATGAGCTTGAGACCATCGGCGGCGGGTTGCAACAACCCCATTGGACCGACGCGGTTGGGACCGACACGCTGTTGAAAGAACGAAATCACACGCCGTTCTAGCAAGGTGGTATAGGCGAAACCCGTCAAGATGATGAAGAAAAAGATCAGCGAATACAGCACCGAATGGACAATGGGACAACCCCGCCCATCCGCGCCATAACATTGAATGACATCACTCGGACTGACCCGGCTGTTCACATCAAAAATGAAGTTGAACACCGCCTCAAGATTACTGACGAGGAACACCACCGGCAGCACCACAAAGAGCAGCACAGCGACGATGCCCACAATGACCAACCCTACCGGGATACGCCGCGGTGGCGGCGTAGCAATTGTTCCAGCCATGCCTAATTACCCCTCAACCACCAAAGCGCGGATTTTCTCAACCTTCGACGAGGTAATCGCCGACGGTACAACCGCATCCGACAAGTGGCGCGGCAAGATCAGCGTGCCTTCGGCGACGGCATCACTCACACGGGCGCGCACTTGGATTGTTTGTCCGTTGCCCGCATCCACCGCCACCAAATCGCCATCGACCACGCCCATATGGGCAGCGTCCGCGCTGTTAAACTCAGCATACGGTTGGGCGATGCGCGGTGCCATTAATTCTTTTTCACTGGGGCGGAAAATCTGTTCACGGTTATATAAGCGCGTGACCGGCACCATCACCAGCCCACCCGCCTCTGCCGTGACCACTGCGGGCAAAATCACTTCGCCCACCGCCACTACTGTGCCGCTGTCCGCCGTCGTGGGCAATTGCACGCCCAAGCCGCCAGCGTTCTTATAAGCGGTACCGCCATAATACAAATCCGTGCCGCCGACATCGGGGAACTGCTTTTCGACCTTCGATAGTTCAGCATAACGCGCGCCGGCAAACGCGGGGACGTTCTTGGTGATGTCCAACATCACCGAAGCCGCCGAAGTCTTGGCACGCGCGCCACCGGCTATCTCGCCCAAACGTGAGGCAATCTGCCACGCAGGCAACGCCGAACCGAGCGGACCCTGCGCGGTGTAAAAGCGTTGTACGCGGCGTTCGCCATTGGTGAACGAGCCATCGCGCTCAGCAAAACTCTGCATCGGCAAGACCACATCCGCCATTTGAGTAGCAGCATCGGCAAACAGGCTGATCGTGACCAGCGTGCCCACTTTATCCAACCACACGCCCGCGTTGGCGTCGTCTGCCAACACATCGGCACCCGCCAAAATCAACAGGCGGGGCGGGTTATTGATGATATCGACCGTTGTTTCGGGGGTAAAGCCCATGTAGTGCAGCCCCATCGCATTCGCGCCGGGGAGCGCTGCCATCAAGCCATTGTTAGGCTTGCCTACATGACCAGTTTCGATCAAGAAGTTGGCAGCAGCTTGGTTCAAAGCGCGGCTACCATCCAGCGTCAAGCCTTCGGCACCCGTCAAAATGATCAAGTTGGTCGCGCCCGCCAGTTTGTCGGCGATCTCGGCATGGGTGGTGCGCAGCCCGTGCATGGCATGTGCTGCCTCACCCGTCGCATAACTGATGGTCTGGGTCGCGAAGTCTGCCATGCGCGTGTGTCGGGCATTGGCGACGACCACATAAGCACCACGATCCGCCGCTTGCTTGATACGCAACCGCCAAATGGGGGCTTCTTCTTCCAAATCGCTGGCAATGACCAAAACGGCATCCCCAGCGCGTAAATCACGCAAATTGGTGCCCACACCCACGCCGACCTGAGCGATCAAGTCCGCGCCCGTATAGACGGTCGTCCAAGCGCCTAAGCGAGCATTAGCACCCACCAATTGACGAAGCGACCACAAATCCTCGTTGGTCATGCCCGCCCCCGCGATCACGGCGACATCGCCGCCCGCATCCGCCAGCTTGTCCGCCGCCAGTTTCAGTGCCTCTTGCCAAGTGTCTTTTGCCAGCTTGCCCATGCTGTTGACAGTCATCGGCTCCAACAGACGCTCATCACTGCGGCTGAAGTGGTGCCCAAAGCGTCCTTTATCGCACAACCAAATTTCGTTGACAGCTTCATTTTGACGGGGCATCACGCGCTTGATCATCGCACGTCCCTCAAATTCGCGGTCAAGGCGGGTACTGAGGGTGGTATTGCAACCGACCGCGCAATGGGTACACAGGCTCGGCACGTTGGTCAGTTCCCACGGGCGGGCACCAAATCGGAAGTCTTCGGTCGTCAACGCGCCCACCGGGCAAATATCGGTGGTGTTGCCGCTGAAGTAGGTGTCGAAGCCCGGTTCGCTGACGGTGATGATTTGCAAGCTACGCCCACGTTCATGGAAGGCAAGCACAGGATCGCCAACAATTTCATCTTGGAAACGGATACAACGCGCACACTGGATGCAGCGTTCTTCGTCCAAATAAATCAAATCGCCCAGCGGCACATGCTTGTCTAAGTGCAGCTTGTCTTCGTATTTCATGCGGCTCACGCCGTTGCCGTGCGCCATCGTCAAGTTTTGCAACGGGCATTCGCCGCCCTTATCGCATATTGGGCAATCGAGCGGGTGGCTGGTCAACAAGAATTCGACTACATTTTCGCGCGCTTGATCGACCTGTGGGGTCGAGGTGCGAATCACCAAGCCGTCTGAGACGATGGTGGTGCAAGCGGTTTGCATTTTCGGCATCCAGCGCACTTGCGCGGTGCCTTTATCGTCGAGCAAGACCTGCCCGGTTTCACGATCTTTCTGAATGTTCCCCATCTCAACGAGGCACATACGGCACATGCCGACGGGCTTCATCTTAGGGTGATAACAAAACACCGGGATGTCATTGTCGGCATGGAACTTTGCCATATCAACCAAATTGCTCCCAGCGGGAACCTCGTAGGACTTGTCATCGATGATGATCGTGACATTCTTCGTCATGCAGCCCCTCCCGACTCTGTAGCGCTATTTCTCGGAAATATCCTTGATTTTACAAGGAAACCAAACATTCTCAATTGCTTTCTATTGAGACCTCAATTGCTTTCTGTTGAGACAACCATAATCCCCCGCGCCGCCAACGTTTTTAAGTTCGCCAGCGCACGGTCGCGGATCATCTGGGCGTTGATGCCCCAGTCATCGTCTTCAAAAATCGCCTCGGCAATCGCAGCCGCGTAATAAAAATCCAGTGCTGCCGCCTCTTGATCCGCCGGGCGTCCCCCCGTCAAACGGAGTTCCCCACGCCGCAAATAATTCATCGGCTCGGCGGGATCGGCTTCGATGCTGGCATCAATTGCTGCCAACCGCCCTGATAACGGCGAAAACAGCGCCCGTAGCCGTCCGCCCAGTGTCGGCGGCGGTACGGGTACTGGTGCAAATGCTTCCATTGCTCTCTGTGGTTCGCTCCCCAAAATCGGGGCGACGGGGTCTTCTACTGCGATTTCACGCTGTACTTCGCTTTCATCGTGCGCCGCTGTGTCAGTGATTGCTGCCGACAGCTCCCGCTCATCCTCCGCCCAGACCGCTACGTCGGCGCTTTCGGGCAGATCGACGATTTCCTCAAGCATAGCTTCCTCATCGCTGGCTTCGGTATCGGACAACTCCGACGACTCGACAATGCTCAAATTATCTGTCACCTCGAACAACGGCGTTTCGGCGTCCGCTTCCGTCCCGACCGAATCGGTTATTTCCGAAAGTTCAAAGGTATCGAAGGTTTCAAACGCCATCGCTTCAGCAAGGTACGCCTCATCGCGATCAGACTCGTCCGATGCCGAAGAAGGTGTCCACATCGATTCTGATGTCGGCACCTCCTCGGCAGGTACCGAGTCATTCAGCGCATCATCGGTCGGCATGACCGTTTCGTCTTGATCGCTCACTTGCGGTTAATCCCCAGCGGCGGGCACAGCATCACCGCGCAGTACGCGCGTGGCAGCCCCCGCGCCGAAATGTTGATTAAAGTCTTCTGGGAAGTTCTTGATGGTGTGGATGATCGGGTTCGCCGCAAAATCGCCCAACGCGCACAGCGTCACGCCTTGCATGTTGCGCGCCACATTCGCGATCAATTCAACATCGGACGCCTGACCTTCGCCACGCAAGATGCGATCACACACTTTGTCTAGCCAATAGGTGCCTTCGCGACAGGGGGTACATTTGCCGCAGCTTTCATGTTTGAAGAATTTGGTAATCTTGGAGGCGACCCACGTCATATCGACGGTTTCATCCATCACGATGACCGACGCCGACCCGAGGATGGTGCCAAATTTCTGCATATCTTCGTAGGTCAACGGGGCATCCAATACTTCATCGTTGACACGGATGATCGGACCCGACCCACCCGATGGCAAAATCCCCTTCAGGGCTTTGCCGCCGGGGATGCCGCCGCCGAGATCATAAATCAACTCGCGGAAGGTCACGCCGAAAGGCAGTTCATAATTGCCGGGGTTGTTGACATGCCCGCTGAGGCAGAAAATCTTCGTACCACTGCTTTGTTCGGTGCCGATCTTCTTGTATTCCGCCGCGCCGTTGTTTATGATGAACGGGACGTTGGCGAGCGTTTCGACATTGTTCACGACGGTCGGTTCGCCATAAAGACCCCCGCCCTTTTGCGCCGGGAAGGGAGGACGCACGCGAGGTTGACCGAGCTTGCCTTCCAAACTTTCCAGCAAAGCGCTTTCCTCACCGCAAATATACGCGCCCGCGCCGAGGTGGGTATAGACATCACACGACCAGCCCGATCCTTGAATATCCTTGCCGATCCAACCGGCGGCATAGGCTTCGTTGATGCGCTCATCAAGCGCGTTCGAGACATCCATGTATTCGCCGCGCAGGTAGATATAGACCGCTTTGGCTTGAATCGCCCACGCGCAGATCAGCGCGCCTTCGATCAACTGATGCGGGTTATTTTCCATAATCTGGCGATCTTTGAAGGTGCCGGTTTCGCTTTCATCCGCATTGACGACCACATATTTGACTGGCTCGGTCTGGGGGATGAAACTCCACTTAACGCCCGTCGGGAAGCCCGCGCCACCACGACCGCGCAGGTTAGACGCCTTCACTTCATCGATCACGGCTTTCGGCGTCATGCCGAGCGCTTTTTGGAACGCCCCATAACCGCCGTTCGCGACATAAACGTCATATTTCCAAATATCAGGGATTTCTTTTTCCCGATAAATGACGATTGGATAGTTTTTATCTGCCATTCGTTTTGGTCTCGTTCGTCTACCCGTTAACGTTGGATCGGGACACGCCAGCGCGTGCCCCATCAGATCGCTTTATGGTTACGCGCCCGACTCCGCGCGCCATTGCGTGATCAGCGCCTTCACCTTGTCCATATCCAAATTTTCGTGGAAATGGAAATTACATTGCAGCATCGGCGCACGATCACACGCGCCCAAGCACATCACATGCTCCACCGTGAACAAGCCATCGGCGGTGGTGCCGCCTTCTTCAACGCCTAAATGCGCCTTCAAATCGTGGTGAAACTCATCTGCACCCTTCAGCGCGCACGCCAAATCGTTGCAGACCTGAAGCCAATACTTGCCCTTCGGTTGTTCCGAATACATCGTGTAGAAGCCAGCGATGGATCGAACTTGCGTCGGGTCCATATTACATAAATCCGCAACCTCGCGGACGCCGTCCGGCGATACCCACCCGTATTCTTCCTGCGCGATGTACAACATCGACATCACGGCAGATCGTTTATCGGGGTATTTCGCAAAAACTTTCTGGATGCGCCCTGCGTATTTTTCTGCGAGCATGTCCCTATCCTTATCGGTCGCTATCGCCCAGCACAATATCAACGCTGCCAATGATCCCCACCAAGTCCGCGATCATGTGCCCTCGCGAGATTTTGCCGAGGGAGCTAATGTGCATGAACGAAGGTGTCTTAAAATGAACGCGGCGCGGTTTGTTGCCGCCGGTGCCATGCAGATAGCACCCAATCTCGCCGCGTGGGCTTTCGATGCTGGCGTACACTTCTTCATCGGGGGCGGCGTAGCCTTCCGTCCACAACTTAAAGTGATGGATCACTGCTTCCATGCTGCTACCCAGTTCGGCGCGCGGGGGCGGCACAAACTTGCGGTTTTGCGAACGGAAAGGACCTTCGGGAATATTCTTCATCGCCTGTTTCAGGATGCGTAGGCTTTCGCGGAATTCCTGAATACGCACATAGAAGCGATCATAGACATCGCCATGTTCGCCCAACGGCACATCAAAGGCATACTGCTCATAGCCGCTGTAGGGTTCCGATTTACGAATGTCCCAATTGACGCCGCTGGCGCGCAAGGTCGGACCGCTCATCCCGTAAGACAACGCTTCTTCCGGCTCCACGACACCAATGCCCTGCGTGCGGTCGATCCAAATCGGGTTGTTGGTCAACAACGATTCGTAATCATCGATTTTGGCGGGGAAGTAGTTAATGAAACGATCCAAGGCGGGCAAAAATTCAGGCACCAAATCGCGCCATACGCCGCCCGGACGAATATAGCTGCCCATCATCCGCTGACCGGACAACATCTCGAACATGTCGAGGATGTATTCGCGCTCACGGAAGCAATACAAAAACACGCTCATCGCGCCCATGTCCAGCGCGTGCGTGCCCAACCACACCAAATGACTGGCGATGCGTGCCAGCTCCAAACAGATCACGCGGATCACTTGCGCGCGCGCGGGGACATCCAAATCCACCAATTTTTCGACAGCAAGGCTAAACACCATGTTGTTCGACATCGGCGATAGGTAATCCATGCGGTCGGTCAAGGTGACCGCTTTTTCGTAAGTCTTGGACTCGATATTCTTTTCAATACCGGTATGCAAATAGCCAATATCCGGCAGACAAGTCACGATTTGTTCGCCGTCCAGTTCCAGCAACAAGCGCAAGACCCCGTGGGTGCTAGGATGATGGGGACCCATGTTCAACAACATGGTCTCGCCCGTCATCGCACGCTCGGAAACCAAACCGCGCAATTGCTCGACACTGCCTTCCCAATAATGCAGGGACTCGGATTTTTCTGCTGCGGGTACGACTGAAGTCGCCATAGAAACGTCCTTGCGTTGCTCGCATTACTCTTTGGCGTAAGGTTTGTGTTTGTTAATTTCGTTCTTGTTGAACGAGAACATGATGCTCTCGTAGCCCAGCGGATAATCACGACGATGCGGGTGTCCGTCCCAGTCTTCCGGCATCAACAGACGACGCGGATCGGGGTGGTCCTCAAAGGTGATGCCCATCATGTCGATAATTTCGCGTTCCAGCCATTCCGCTGCTTGCCAGACGACGCTCACGGTCGGCAGCGACGGGTTTTCTTCGGGCAGGAAGGCTTTGATGCGAATGCGGCGGTTGTACAACATCGAATAGAGGTGATAGCTGACGGCGAACCGTCCTTCGCCATTCGGTCCGCGCAGTTCGGGGAAGTAATCGACGGCGCTGATATCCGACAGATAGTTGTAAACCAACCCGTTCGTATCACGCAAAAACCGCGTGACAGTCACGATGTCGAGCGGGTTGATGATCAGCGTCGTTTCGTTACGAAAGGTGCTGCTGTCGAGAATGATCGCGTCCAGCGCTTCACGCGCGGTCGCTACTGGGTCAAGTGCTTGAGGAATATTCATGAACTTATCCTATCCATGGATCCAGTCCGCCCAACGCTCGCCCTTGACCTTCTCTTGCAGCGTCATGATGCCATGAATGAGCTGCTCCGGACGTGGGGGGCATCCCGCCACATACACATCCACCGGGATGATCTCATCCACGCCCTGCACGATGGCGTAATTGTTGTACACCCCCCCGCACGACGCACAATCACCCATCGAGATAACCCACTTCGGGGATGCCATCTGATCGTACAATTGGCGCAGCACGGGTGCCATTTTGCGCGTCACCCGCCCTGCCACAATGATGAGATCGCTTTGGCGTGGGCTGGCACGATTCAATTCCATCCCAAAGCGCGACAAGTCGTAATCCGACGCCTGTGTGCTCATCATCTCGATAGCACAGCACGCCAAACCAAACAGCAGGGGCCACATTGCGCCCGTGCGCGCCCAGTTCACGGCATCCTCAAGCGTGGTGGTGACGACGCCTAAATTACCGAGCTTCGACGATATTATTCCCATTCCAACGCTCCCACTTTCCACTCGTAAATGAGACCAATCGTCAGAATAAAGGTGAATATGCCCATCGCCACAAAAGCGTATAAGCCCATCTCCCGAAAGACGACCGCCCACGGCAAGAAGAAAATAACCTCAATATCGAACAAAATGAATAAGACGGCGATCAAATAAAAGCGCACTGAATACCGACGGTTGGCAGGACCAAGCGGTTTCATACCACTTTCATAGGGGGCTGTCTTGCGGGCGGTCGGACGCCAAGGTCCGAACAAGCGCGAGATCAAAAGAATGATGATCGAGACCACAATCGCGATCACGAGCAAGGCGGCAATTGGTGCAAATGCTGTTAACGTTTCCATCAGGGATCACCCCAGTTAATTTGATTGTTCCAAATGGATCAAACGACGCAAATACAGATTAACATAACGCCTACGGGGTGTCAAGAAAGGTTAAATCGAGGTTAATCCCGATTTTCTCACCCCATCAAATTATTAATCTTCCGCTTAAGATTTCATCACCCAACCCGATAGCCCGTGCGCTGAAGCGCAAACGCCTGATCGTGTAGCGCCAACACGTCGTGGACGATCAACTCGCGGTTTTGGGCGTGCTGCAAAACCGCTTCGGGACCCACGCTAAACAAATAATGAGACCCCGCCACCACCCGCAGATTCGCCGCCGGAAACTCCATCTCGGTCAACAAATCCATCATCGGCACCAAGCCCACCAGAGCATCGCGATGCCCTAGTGTGATGCGGAACAAATCCCAACGCCGCGTAATCTCGCGATTCGTTAGCAAGCCCATCGCCATAAACGTCGCCGCAATGGTGCCCCGCGCAGTCTGTTCATATTGATGGCTATGCAGTTGGCGCACGTTCATACTCGCACCGGCAAGCAACGCATCGAGGACTTGCGGTTTCAACGCTCGTTCCACCACTTCAAAAACGCTGAGGCGGTTGACGATCCCGATTCCCAAGCCGAGGGCAGTGAAAAATATTCGCTTCATATCATCTTCTAGCAACAATGCTGGGGCGATGGCAAGCCGGGTCTCTTCGCCCGCCCGCCAGCTCATCGCATTCAGATAAAATAATGCCGCCCCGCCCATGCTGTGACCGATGAAATTGATCACCTTGGGATTCGGTTGCCCCGGTTGACGGCGTAAGCGCAGCACATCGATCAATTTTTCGATCACCCGCATTGCCGTCGGCGGGCTGCAATGATCCAGTGAGGGGGTGTTTTCCACAAACGAGGTGCCCCCAAAGCCATTGTGATCGACACTGATACCGATCAAACGTCGATTGCTGGTCACGATCAAGCCGGGGATGCTTTCCCAAATCGCGTGATTGCCTGTCCAGCCGTGCATAAACAGGACATACCCCTGCACCGCGCCGATGCGCTCCGGCAACTCTTCATCCGGCGTGATATCGTCATCCGCCCACGAGACTTGCCACACAAAATCGTGTAATCGTGAGTCGATCAATAATCCGCGCCCTTCCGCAGGAGAGATAAAGCCCCGATTCACGAGGTCACTCATGCGGTAAAGGGCGTATTGCGTCCCCGGAACATCCGCCACCCCGCGCGCATAGTAACCGCGTGTCCACTCAAATTGACCAGCCTGTGCCGTCATATATCGCGCCTATCCCATGCTCTCTCGGTTTCGACTTGGTACCTTGATTATAGCAAACAGCGGGCATACCGTTGGGTGGTCATAAAGGGAAAAATGATTGTCGGTGGTAAACGGGCAGACATCACCCCCTGAGCAGTTGCACGCAAGCATTGTCCTTACAAATTCGCATAGGTGCCACCGCTACTCAACGATCACTGCCCGGCGTCCACCCAAAAGGCGTGTCAGCCCGTTCGCTAACGGCGGGCGTTGGGCGGGTGTCGTCGTTCGTCAACGCCAGCGTCGCCCCATAGCGCCGCTCTTGACGGCTGTTTTTACGGCGCAATCCCCCCGCATAAATGAGGCTATTTTGGGATCGGTCTTCTAGGGTCAAACGCGCTACGCCCCGTGCCAAAACATCAATCGGCATCGGCGCGACGCGCCCCAGCCTTGTCCACGAAAAGGGCGGCACCTGCCCCAACAAGGTCAGCAACGCAAAAAACAGGGAACGCTGTGCCCCACGCCGATACACCAGCGGCGCGCGAATAATGGTATGACGTAACCCCACCCGCGCAAGATACTGCTCGGCTTCGCGCTTGGCGGCGATATATGCCGAGTTAACCCACAATGCCCGCACCCCACTCAACAAAACGAGATGCGGCACGCCACTGCTGACGCATAAATTGGCGACATTGCGCGCGGATACAAAATTCAGCCATTGATAGGTATAGCCCTGCTTGGGGTCTGCCACCAACCCCCCAACGGTATGCACCGCGCTGGTACACCCGCGCGCCCGTCCCTTTAGACTGGCGGGGTCCCACACATCCGCCGCAAACCAGCGAATCCGGCTGTCCATCCCCTGAAGTCGATCCTCGCTACCGGGGCGCACCAACAGCACGACTTCGGCACCTTCTGCGAGTAGGGCGCTGGCGATGCTGTCCCCAAGCAAAGTTCCCCCACCCGTGACGAGAACACGCTGAGTTACTGCCATCGAATAATGCCCGCCTTTCCTAGAAATCTTCGTCCGCGTCCAGATGTTGCGATTTTATAACCAGTTGTGCAAATCGTTCAAATCATGGATAATAACGCATTATAAGGCTGGTCGTCATCCTTTATACGAATTTCACACCGTTTTATAAATCACGGTGATGCGCGAGAACTTTTACCGTCCGGGAACGGACGATAACGATGCTGTTTGTGCAAAAGCAGAATTTTCTGTCGCCTGTGGGGCTGCTTATGTCGCACAACGATAGTACCGATCTGGTCAAATCAACGGATTACAGCGCTCTGCTGAGCGCAGCGCAGCAGCGAATAATCGATCTAACTGAACGTGAGAAGTTCATCGGCAGCGCTAGGGCGACCGAAACGGGTGGTTAGGACGCTGCCAACATGGGTATAGTGACAAAGCTCGAAATCCAGAAACGCAATAAAAAGCGCGTGAGCATCTACATCGACGAACAGTATACACTTAGCCTCAGTCTTGACGAGGCGGCACGCCTCAACAAGGGGCAAATATTGGACGCCGAACAAATCTCTGCGCTGATGAACCAATCCGCCGTCGGTTTGGCGATGGATCGTGCGTTAAGGCTGCTGACGTTGCGCCCGCGCAGTGTCGCAGAAATCAAGCAAAACCTCACCCGTAAAGACATTGCCCCTCCAGTCATAGACGTTGCTATCGAGCGCTTGACGATGCTCGGGTATATTGACGATCATGCCTTTGTGACCTTTTGGGTGCAAGATCGAATGCGTTTTAAGCCCGCCAGCCCTCGGGCATTGCGCTACGAATTGCAACAAAAAGGCATTGAATCTGACGTAATTGATTCGGCGCTTGCTGAACTTGATGCCGACGACGCGGCATATCGCGCCGCGCAGTCCCAACTTAGAAAACTGCGCGGTAGCACGAAACGCGAATTTCGGGACAAGCTCTCAGCATTTTTAGGACGCCGCGGCTTTCACTATGGGGTGATACGATCCACACTTCAGCGCCTCTTTGAAGAATTGGAAGCTGACGAGTTGGCAGGTGGCTCCCCAGAATACTTTGCCGACAATGATAACAATGCAAATCTCACCTACGACGAAACATGAACGTCCTTTAAGGAAGGAGGAAAGGGTTTGCCATCTACGAAAATGGCAAATCTCGCAATCAACAATGGATGTGATCCTATTTCTGGTGGTTGGCGCTCTGGTGGGCGCAGGCATCGGAATCGCCGGATTGAACATGGTTCAGAACGCGCAAACAAACAACCGCAAGTTGCTTGCCGAAACTGAAATCAAGGCGATTGTCACCAAAGCTAGTGAAGAAGCGTTGCGCATTTCGAACAGCGCTGAAGAAAAAGCTCGGCAGCTTCTCGAAGAAGTCGATACCACCGCCACCCGCCGCCGTCGCGAAATTGATAAAGAAGACGAGCGCCTCCAACGCCGCCGCGAAGAACTTGATAAGCGGTTGGAACGCATGGAACAGCGCGAACAAAACCTGAATAAACGCCAAAGCCGCATGGATAAACAACAGGCGGATCTCCAAAAGTTACAAGATGAGCGCACCGAAGAACTCACACGGATCGCCCAACTGACCATTGAGGAAGCCCGTGCCGAACTGTTGGCAGTGGCAGAAACCGAAGCCCGCAACGACATGGCACGCATCATCCGCCAAGTCGAGTCCGAAGCCCACGAAGAAGCTGAGTCGCGCGCGCGTGAGGTCATCTCCATCGCCGTACAACGCCTCGCCTCGGATCACGTCAGCGAAATTGCGGTCAATGTCGTGCCGCTGCCGACGGATGAAATGAAGGGGCGCATTATCGGGCGCGCAGGGCGAAACATCCGCGCCTTTGAACTGGCGACCGGTGTCGATGTCGTCGTGGACGACACCCCTGAAGTCGTCACCATCAGCAGTTTTGACCCCGTGCGCCGCGAAGTCGCACGGCGGGCGCTGGCGAAACTAGTCGTTGATGGGCGCATCCATCCAGCGCGCATCGAAAAACTGGTCGAAGATGCCCGTGCCGAGGTCGAGCAGATCGTCCGGCAAGAGGGCGAACGCGCCGCCTACGAAACCGGCATCTCCGGGCTGCATCCCGAAATCCTCAAGCTCTTGGGTCGGCTCAAGTTCCGCACCAGCTATGGGCAAAATCAACATGGGCATTCCATCGAGACCGCGCACATTGCCGGCATGATCGCGGCGGAACTGGGCGCGGATGTGAATATCGCCAAGATGGGCGGTCTGCTCCACGACTTGGGCAAAGCCATCGATCATGAGGTCGAAGGCACCCACGCCTTAATCGGTGCCGATTTCATCAAGCGCTACGGCATCACGGGCAAAGTCGTCAACTGCGTCGCCAGCCATCACCACGAAGTCGAACAAGAATGTGTCGAGGCGTACATCGTCGAAGCTGCCGATGCTATTTCGGGCGCGCGCCCCGGTGCCCGCCGCGAAAGCCTTGAAACTTATATCCGTCGCGTCAAGACGTTGGAAGAAATCGCCAACAGCTTTGAAGGCGTCGAGCAAAGCTATGCGCTGCAAGCTGGGCGCGAAGTCCGTATCATCGTCCGCCCCGAATCGATTGATGATCTGTCCGCGCTGCGGCTATCGCGCGACATCGCCAAAAAGATCGAGGAAACCATGCAATATCCCGGACAGATCAAAGTCCAAGTTATCCGCGAGACCCGCGCCATCGAATACGCGCGCTAAGGGCTGCGTGCGCGTCCGTTCAACGCAAATCAATGCAAAACACAGAGACCCGACGATGGCTATACATCGTCGGGTCTCTTTTTATCGGACATGATTTTACGGAACAGGATCACCCAGTGATCGGCAGCGTTATCTGTCAAAGTGTAAACCCGCCGATTGGGTCGTTCTACCTGTGTTTCGACAGCGTTTCCCTAGAGGCGATATTTTCGCGTCAGTGATGTGGTGCTAGACCCCGACATCGCGGCGGTTAAATAAACCGATGCTCACCGCAAATAGGATCGCGGCTACCACCAGCAGGATGCTCATATTGCCGATATTCAGCCCATCGCGCATCACGAACACGCCATCATAATAACGATGGTAGGACAACACACTCAGCCCCCCAAAAGGACTATCGGGTGCGCTTTTGCCGATGATATCCACGAAATAGCCAATGGCTACAAAGGCGGCAGATGCACCAACTGCTACCGGACGACTGCCCGTCAATGCCGAAACAAAGACTGTGAACATGAGAATCGCCAGCGCCCCCGGCAGAATATTGATGACGGATTCCAGCACCCGCGTCATATCGACTTCAATAATCTCGGTTCCCACCAACAGCAGACCGCCCGCAATGCACCCAAAGACAATAACAGCCATCCCGATGAGCATAAGGGCGAAGGCGGCAGATTTTTCGATCACCAAGCGCGTCCGCGCGAGGGGCAAACTAAGCAGTAGGTCAAATTGCCCTCGGTCTTCTTCATTGGCGATCACATTTAAGCCGGCGATCACCGCGTAAAAAGCGAAGATAATCAGCCCTAAGCTGAAAAAATTACTCCCCAGATAGCCCGCTGGCGTCCCCATGTACTGGGCATCACCGCCGCCAAAAGCATCAATGAACACGGGCGGCAAGGTCGCCATCAATTCACCCATTTGCTGAATCGTCGTCGCATCTTGCAGTACCAATAGTTGCGACGCGCCCAACAAGCCGCTCCCAAATCCCCACCATAACATCCCGCGCCAATGACGACGCAGCGTTTCGATAAATACGGCACCTATCATGATTTTGTCTCAGCTTTCTCGTGTGCAATGACCAGCACACACTGGTGTTCTTGTGATCCTCGACGCTTCGCAAAAGTTATACTGGCTCCGTTTGACGCACGCCATCGGTGTTGTAAAACTTCAAGAAGATGTCCTCCAACGTCGGCTTTTCGACCTCCATCGAGGTGATGTATTGCCCCGACAGGGCGCGCAACACGGGGTCGAAATCGCCATACAGTTGGAACTTCGCCTCTTGCTCATGCACATGCACATCGGTCACATTCGGAATTGCCGTCAAAAAGCCCGCCGCCACCGGCGCTTGAAAGCGGATCGTAACCACGCGGAAATCGGCTTGCGACAACGAATCCACACGCTGCACCGATTGCAAAACCCCGCTCCGCAAAATGCCCACCCGGTCGCAAATGGCTTGTACCTCGCCCAAGACGTGGGACGATAAGAACACCGTCCGCCCGGCATCCCGCGCCTCGCGCATCAGCTCATTGAAAATCTGCTGCATCAGCGGATCCAGCCCGCTCGTGGGTTCATCTAAAATGAGCAGTTCTGGCTGATTCATCAATGCCAAGATCAGCCCCAATTTGCGTTTGTTGCCCGTCGAATAACTGCGCACCTTCTTGGTCAGGTCAAATTGCAACCGTTCCGCCAGTTCATGCACGTATCGTAGATCGACCCCACCCCGCACATGCCCGATGTAACGAATGATCTGCATCGAGGTTTGGCGTTCCCATAAATTGAGTTCGCCGGGCAAAAACCCAAGACGCCCGCGCACCGCCACACTATCCCGCGTGACATCGCTGCCAAACAATTGCGCTTGCCCACTGCTAGGGCGAATCATATCCAGCAGCAGCTTGATCGTCGTCGTCTTGCCCGCTCCGTTGGGACCTAAATACCCGAAGATTTCGCCGCGTTGCACATCCAAATTCAAATTCTTGAGGGCATAGACATTGCCCTTATATTGCTTCGATAGATTCTGTGTTTGAATGATGGCATTGTGTTCCATCGTTTTAACCCCTTTCACACGTCACCACTGAACTCACTGGCTCGGAAGCCCTAGCCATCCGTCTTGCCTGATTCTTTTTTCGCTTGCGAATGTTGTGACCGCAGCAATTCAATGCCTTGCATATACAATTCGCGCAAAGCACGCTTGCCCTCTTCCGAATTGCCACTGCCCTGATCGCCGAACCCGCCGGACAACACTTTCGCCAAACCGATCCCCACCACTTCCATCGGCGGCATTGACCCTTCCGGCATAATCTCCGGGACGATCAGCAAGCCATAACGAAATGCTGATAGCAACAGCATCACCGTTTCGGCATCAATATCATCCCGAATGATCCCAAGCTTTTGAAAATACCGGACAAAATCGGTCGAGAATTGGCTGAGCTGCTGATATTGCGGCATTGCCGCCACCTTGCGGGCATAATCGCCCAAGACCCGTTGATCGCGGGTATACAATGCTCGCATCAAGGGATTTTCCTGTATCCCCTGCCACCCGTACCGATACATATTGAAGACCGTTACCCCTTCAGGATCAGCATCGATCAACACGAAAATTCGGTCGATCACCCGATCTGACTCGCGGGTGATCAAGGCGTTGAACAACTCTTCCTTGCTTTTGAAATGCAGGTAAACCGTGCCTTTGGCGATATGCGCCGCTTTTGCAATGTCCTCGACAATGGTCTTGCCATAGCCATACCGTATGATTAACTCATACGCGGCATCGAGGATAGCTTGTTCCCGTTCGGCGTTGATCGCAGATTCGCCCATATTTTGACCCCATGACCAGATTCGTCTTTATGGTCATAACCATATCATGGTTCATGAATTGCGTTGCCCCCAGTGATTAGGAGTTGACAATAATAATAATTATTGTAATGGGCAGGGGACAACCGATAAGCTTGAAAATTAACGCTATGGGAATATTCACAGATCAGCGAGCACAACCAATCTTCTCAATGGTGAATCCGCCCGCCCCGTGCTTTAATTCTAACCATTCACGAAAGGTAGTGATCCATGACAGCGCTCCCCCCGATCCAACGCTTCACGACCCGTAGCGGCATTCGCATTTATCGGATTCCGGTCGAGGCGTTCCCTAACTTCTTGATCGTCTATTGTTATGTGCTGCTGGAGGCGGGCGAACCGATGCTGATCGATACCGGTTCCGGCTTGGGCGTCAGCACCGATCAACTTTTGGCGGGGATCGCGTCGGTACGGGATGATTTTGGCGAAGCCTTAGCGCTGACCGACATCCGTCGCATCTTGATCACACACGGGCACATCGATCATTTTGGCGGGGTGGCGACTTTACAGGAATTAACCGGCGCGCAGGTCGCCATCCATGCGCTGGATCGCCGTATCCTGACCAACAACGAGGAGCGGGTGGTCATCGCCACCAAAGACCTCAAGGTCTATTTAGAACGGGCGGGCGTCAAACCGTCACAGCGCGAACAGATGCTCCAGATGTATGGCTTCACCAAAAAACATCTTCGCTCGGTCAAGGTCGATTTCCCACTGGCGGAAGACACGCCGCTGGATGGGCTGCGCTTTGTCCATACGCCCGGACATTGTTCGGGACAAGTGTGCATCATCGTGGACGAAGTGATGATCACCGCCGATCATATCCTCGCGCGCATCACCCCCCATCAAGCGCCGGAAAGTATCACCCACTCAACGGGCTTAGGGCATTACTTAGACTCGCTGGCGAAGGTGGAGCAGATCGACGGTATCGAGTTGGGCATGGGCGGGCACGAAGAACCGATCCCTGATATTTATCAGCGCATCCCTGTCATTCGGGCATCCCATCTACGCAAGTTGGATCGCATCTTGGATATCCTTCGTGCCGAAGAGCGTCCGATCACGATCAGCGCCATTTCTAAACACCTGTACCCCGACCGTCACGGCTATGACATCTTGCTCGCCCTCGAAGAAACGGGTGCCCATGTCGAATATCTGTATCATCACGGCATGTTGGGGATCGGCAATCTGGAAGAGGTCGAGCGCGAAGACAATCCCGCGCTATTGTATGGGCTGGCATAATTTCCTCCACACTTCCTCCACACTTACGAAATATTCACCTTTTCGGTGTACTCTTATTTGAAAATCAGTCAATAAAGGGTTCAATTCGATGCGCTGGATCACACTTTTCGCTTGTTTTACCATGTTGATGGTGGGTACCGTTTCTGCCCAAGACGACATCCCGCTCGCACCGATCATCAATGACGAAGGCGGTACGCAAACCATCACGGGTACACTGACCTATACCGACTTGATGTTCACCGATGGCGTAGCAGAGCCAATTTTGCTGCTCGAAGATCAAGCCGGTTTTGTGGATCGCAACCGCTACTATCTGATGCCAGAAGAATCCCAAGTGCTAGGTCAATATACCTCTGATTTTCTTGCGTCCCCCGTTGATTACACCCTCAGTCTGCCCCAAGTGCCGCGCGGCGGGCTGCGCGATGTCGATAATGATGGCGACACCGACGCCGGCGTCCAAGTCTTTGCCGTCGCTTATTGGGCAAATACTTTCGGCGAACCGTATATGGAAGAGCGCGATCTCTATGGCGGTGGGTGGTCAGGTGCCTATGCTTCGACCCGTATCAGCGAAGACCCCACCCTCGAATGGGAAGTCATCGGCGGCAAATTCGTCGTTTATGCGCCCGATGATCAGCAAGGCTTCCCGGCTGGTTTTGGCGATGATGGCTTGTTGTTCACCGAAGATGACCCGATTGTCCGCCTTCCAGCGGGCTTCACCGTCGTCGATTTGGACGCCACGCCCTTCACCTTTGACCGTTCTCGCGAGGTCGTCATCGATTTGATCGAACCCGAAGGCGCGGCATTGGTCGATTACACCGACCTCGGCTTGCTCGAAGGCTTCAACGCCATGATCGAGCAACTGCGCAACGAATACGCCTTCACAGAATTCAAAAATATTGATTGGGATGCGTTATCCGCAGAATTCGCGCCGCGTATCCAACGGGCAGAAAAAGATGATGATCTCTACTCCTATGTCATCGCGCTGCGCGATTTCAACTGGCGTATCCCCGATGGGCATGTCGGCTTTGGGGCGGAATTTTATCTGGAAGCGTTGGTACAAGAGGAAACAGCGGGCGGCTTGGGCATGGCGATCCGCCAACTTGATGATGCCCGCGTGATCGTCAATTTCTTGACCGAAGGCGCACCTGCTCAAGAAGCGGGGATCGCGCTGGGTGCCGAAATTATTACGGTCAATGGGGTGTCCACTGCCGAAGCCGCCGCACAGATCGTCCCATGGACTTCGCCCTTTAGCAGTGATCATGTCCGCATCTTGGAACAGTTCCGTTTTCTGCTGCGCTCCCCCATTGGCACCAATGTCGAGATCGTCTACCAAAATCCCGATGCGTCCGAGCCGGTCACGGTGCAATTGCGCAGCGTCGCAGACCCCGAGAGTCTTGACTATAACGTGGTGCGTGAAGAATTTACGGGCTATGAACTACCGCTGGAATATCGTCTGTTGGACAACGGCATTGTCTACGCCAAAATCTATAGTTTCAGCGATAACACCCTGCTCACCATTCAATTGTGGGAACGCTTGATCCAAAGTTTGCGCGCCGAAGATGCGACTGGCTTGATCATCGACATGCGCGAGAATTTGGGCGGTAGCGGCTTCTTGGCGGATCAAATGGCGGCGTATTTCTTCAACGAACCGCTAGAATTGGGAGAGACTTCCGGTTACGATGAGTTCAGCGGGGAATTCTATGCCGACCCGCGCGGCATCGAACGCTTTTACCTACCCTCGCCCGAAAAACGCTATGAGGGACCAATTGCTGTCTTGGTTGGACCGAACTGTAACAGCGCGTGCGAATTTTTCAGCTATGATATGACGCTAGAAGACCGCGCGACCATCGTCGGGCAGTACCCAACCGCTGGCTTGGGCGGCAGCATCACTTATTTCATCCTACCCCCCGGCATCTACTTCCAATTTACGGCTGGGCGGGCGATGAATATGGACGGCGAAATCCACATCGAAGGACAGGGCATCCCGCCTACGCTGCGCGTCCCCGTCAATGAAGAAACCGTTTTCAGCATAGGTGACCCCGTCTTAGAAGCGGCGGTCGAGTTTCTAACCAACGGCGATTAGCGGGCACTGCGCGCCTAGCCGCGAAATCGTAAGGGTTGAAACCCTTGCCGGCTTGCCCCGAAGTCGTTACCATCGGGGCAAGTAGTTTTATTTTGCGATACTAAAAAGGACACACATTTAATGAAAGCTGTGATTCTGGCTGCTGGTCAAGGGACGCGCCTGCGCCCTGTTACCCTCACCATGCCTAAACCACTAGTGCCCGTCGCTAATCAACCGCTAATCTTCTACGCGATTAACGTCTTGAAGAATGCCGGTTTAACCGAAATCGCCATCGTCATCAATGGGCTAGACTCGCCCATTCGGACCGTCTTGGGCGATGGCTCCAAGTTAGGTGTCCAGTTGGATTATATCGTCCAGCGCGAACAACTGGGGCTTGCCCATGCCGTGAAGCTCACCCAAGATTTCGTGGGGGATGAGCCGTTTTGCGTCTTGTTGGGGGACAACATCTTCCAAGACAAGATGGTCGATCTAATCCGTGACTTCCCAGCCTCCGAAGCCCATGTCGCCGTCGCGCTGATCGAAGTGCCCGACCCGTCGCGCTTCGGGATCGCCGAAATTGAAAATGGCAAAATCAAGCGGGTGGTCGAAAAACCGAAAGAACCGCCGTCTAATTTGGCGATCTCCGGTGCCTATCTCTTCAAATCCACTATCTTCGAGGCGATTGCCCAAATCCAACCCTCTGGACGCAATGAATACGAGATCACCGACGCCATTCAAAAAATGATCGACCTCGGACACATCGTTCACCCCTACACGCTCAAAGGCTGGTGGATCGATGCCGGTAAGCCCGACGCCATCATTCAGGGCAACCAATTGGTCTTGGGCGATTTGCCCTTCACCCTACCGCCCGATGACAAAGAGCGCGTCATTGGCAAATGTGACATTTCGGCGCGGGTGATCCTCGGCACCAACTGCCAGATCATCGACAGCGTGATTCGCGGACCTGCCATCATCGGCGATAACGTCATCGTCCGCAACAGCTACATCGGACCCTATACGGCGCTGGGCGATAATGTCGTCATCGAAAATAGCGAGATTGATGCCAGCATCGTGATGCAGAATTGCTATATCCGCAATATTCCGGGGCGCATCGACTCCAGCTTGATCGCCGATAATTCACAAGTCGAAGCCGCCGACCGCGTGCCGACTGCCCATCGTTTCATCTTGGCGGAGAATAGTTTTGTCCGGCTCTAACCTCCTAACAAGGAATCAGGATTTATGGCGACGGCAGAAATCAGCGCATTGATCACACGGCTCACCGAAGCACGCGCCACCCTCGATCACGTTTTGGATCATGTGGGTGATCAGTGGGATGTACAGGTCTACAGTGATGGCGCACAATGGACGGCGCTGCAAGTGCTGCGCCATCTCGCCATCTCGGATCAAGCAATCTCGAACAACATCAAAATCATCGCCGGCGGGCAAGAAGCGATCCCCGCTGATTTCGACCTAGAACGTTATAACCGCCGTTCGGTCGAGAAGAACAGCACCATGACCGTCGAAGCAGCACGGGCACAACTCAACACGACCCGTGCTGCGTTTCTCGAATGGTTGGGGACGCTCGATGATGCCTCTTTAGCCAAAGAAGGACGGCACCCGATGTTCCAAGTCATTAGCGTGCGCGATCACCTTAAGATCATGGGACGCCACGAGGCGAACCATGCCCATGAAATCGCTGCGGTCTGCACCCTCCCCGACCTGCCCAAAACGACGGGACAGCCATGAATCAGTTTGTATGCGTCTATTGTGCCGCCAGTGATACTATTGCCCCCGCTTATTTTGATGTCAGCGCGCGTCTAGGGCGTGCGCTGGCGGAGCGGGGTGATACCTTAGTCTATGGGGGCGGCAGTCGCGGCTTAATGGGTGAAGTGGCGCGGGCGGTGCATGATGCTGGCGGGCGCGTGGTCGGCGTCATCCCCAAATTCTTGCTGTCGGTCGAATTCGCCTTCAAGAATGCGGACGAACTCATCATCACCGAAGACATGCGGGAACGTAAAGGCGCGATGGAAAGCCGCGCCGATGCCTTTATCGCGCTGGCGGGCGGCATTGGCACCCTTGAAGAAATCATCGAGATCATGACCTTGCGCCAATTACGCCAAACTGAGAAGCCGCTGGTGTTGATCAACACTGAGGGCTTTTATGATCCGTTTATGGTGTGGCTGCGCCATATGGAGGCGGGCAATTTTCTGCGCCTTCCGCCCGAAGACCTGTTTTATCTGGCGCACGACGTAGACGACGCCCTCGAACACATCGATGGCAACGCCGCCGCTATGTCCTAAAACAAATTCAACTGTTGTGGCGCATCGTCATCGGATTGCGCCGCAATCGGACGCAACGAACGCGGCGGCAATAAGCCCATGCTTTCGATCCATGCGGACGGCGGACCCGCCCACCCAAAACGAATAAAGTCGATCCGGTCTTTGGCGTCAAACTCAATGCCTTCCTCACGCAGTCGTGCCCGCTGCAATACCGCCGCCGGACTCCGTTCGGGTAGGCTGATCGTCCCCTTGCTGTTGATCACACGGTGCCATGGCACGCTTTTTTCATCGACAAACGACACAGCGTTCATGGCGTCGCCCACCCAGCGCGCACCAAGCTTGGCGTAATCATCCGCCTCAACCCCATCGGGTGTGGGGATCATCTCGGCGATCTGTTTAAAGGTCGTCACCTCCCCGCGCGCCGTCTGGCGCACAATATCCCAAACGAGGGCAAAATACGGGACGGGGTTGGGCAAAGTCAGCATGGTTCGCACCTCTAAAGACGACTATGCCCAAAGCATAGCATAAACGGATGGGTGCATTTCACTTTAGTGCAAAATATGCTCGTCATGGTACCGGGGGAAATGTGGGGTTTCAAAGGGCGGATATTCGGCGCGGGGACAATGTGAGTTGATAACATTTGACAAGCGCCTAATCCGCCCCTACAACGATCTCCGTTGCGGGC
>Ga0209181_10001741_pt1 | contig 37276 bp, 46 predicted proteins | sample MAT05_FD_187208 | JGI IMG/M metagenome (GOLD analysis project Ga0209181, IMG submission 187208) | Freshwater microbial communities from Lake Fryxell liftoff mats and glacier meltwater in Antarctica - MAT-05 (SPAdes) (version 2) | ecosystem: Environmental > Aquatic > Freshwater > Ice > Liftoff... | reverse complement strand
ACCGCCTCTTCGGTGGTCATCGTCTGAACTAAGACTTCGGGTTTACCAACCGGAGCAGGTGCTGACTCGCAAGAGTTAGTTACCTGCTCCGGCATGGTCAACCGAAACCAGGGCTGCTGAACGAATCGGTTCGATTCACTCGGCGGTCTTGGTTTCGGCTGCTTGTGCAACCGAATCTGTGTTCGCCAAAAGTGGCGGTGAACACTGTCAAATGAAGCCACTCTTTTACCTAAGGAGAAATCATATGAACAACGCAACTCAGATCATCAGCACCACCGGCAATGGCCAGACCAACGGTCAAACGAACGAAGCCTTCCTGGCCCAGTTCAAAGCCGACACCGGATGGGACTACAGCGACGCCGTGGAAATGGCCGTGGAACGCCGCACCGAGAATCGCCTCTTCGGCAACCGTTCCTCGCAATGCGGCAACCGCGTCGTGCGCGTCCGGGAAACCGCCGAGCAGAAGTTCGAGCGCGAGACCGGCTGGACCTTCGGCGACGCGGTCGACATGGCTGCCGAAACGCAGCGCGATAACCGCCTCTTCGGTGGTCATCGTCTGAACTAAGACTTCGGGTTTACCAACCGGAGCAGGTGCTGACTCGCAAGAGTTAGTTACCTGCTCCGGCATGGTCAACCGAAACCAGGGCTGCTGAACGAATCAATTCGATTCGCGATTAGCTCGGCATTCCTGGTTTCGGCTGTACAAGCCGAACGGTGCTCGCCAACGGTGGCGACGAGTACCGAGTCAAATGCCGCCAAATCACAAGAAACAGGAGAATTGAATATGAACACGAACACGATTGTCAACTCGAGCAACAGCACCACCGGCGATACCTCGATCGGCCAGACGAACGAAGCCTTTCTGGCCCAGTTCAAAAGCGACACCGGCTGGGACTACGGCGACGCAGTGGCAATGGCCGTGGAATGCCGCACCGAAGACCGCCTCTTCGGTAACCGCTTCTCGCCCATGCGCCGCAACCTGCGCAACCGCACCCGCCGTTCGCGCAACGAGACCGCCGACCAGAAGTTCCTGCGCCAGACCGGCTGGACCTTCGCCGACGCCATGGACGTGGCCAGCGAAGCCCAGCGCGAGAACCGCATCTTCGGTAGCCGCCTCAACTAGTAGCACGGGGCAGGCAGTGACTCGCAAGAGTTCATTGCCTGCCTCGCGTTTTTTTCAACAACCAACAAGCCTGGAGAAAAATCACCAGATAGCAAAGCAACATCCTCACTATTTCATCATCGGTGCAACGGCCAGCTGAGCCCGCGCACTCATACCCAAGGAAACAAATATGACCAAGTCGAACAAGTCCATCATCGCCCTCCACAACGGCAACACCAAGGTCTTCACCGGTCGCCACGGCGGTGACACCAGCAGCAGCGAGTCGATCGTGCGCCGCCACTACAACGGCATCGACCGCCGCATCCGCCAGGCCGCCGAGCTCCGCTCGGTGCTCAACGACATGCGCGACCCGCAGCTCCTGGTGATCGGCGACTTCAACGATCGGCCCATGTGCACCAACCGCGACCAGCCGCTCTTCGGCTTGAGCGACGTGATCGCCGACATCGAGACCCGCCAGCACGGCAACCGGGTCACCTTCGACAACGACGGCACCAGCGTCAGCCTGGTGGTGGACGCCTCCGGCCGCATGCTCTCGGCTCACTGCAAGAGCTGGTAGCCTCAGGTCGATTGACACCGGCGACGGTGCTTGCGTAAGCAGGCATTTGTCGCCGGTGTCGCTACCTGCGCGTCTGCACACCCTACGTAAATACGTACGTCTACATCGAGAGTCCTCACGCCTGCATCAGGCACATCTTTCATCAGGAGCAATGAAACATGGCTACCATCATCGAACTGAACAACGGCCGCCTCAAGCGAGTCAGCAATCGCCTGCACGGTAACACCGGCAACACCGGCAAGCGCCTCTGCCGCTACGACAACGACATCGAGATGCGCAAGCTTCGCCGCGTGGAAGACCGGGCCCTGCGTCAGCAGATCGAGGAGTGCGACCTGATCGGTCCCAACGGCCTCATCAACAGCGGCAGCTCCGACTACACCGCTCCCCGCAAGGGCCAGCAGCAGCGCCCCCGCCGCGACCAGCGCTTCAACTTCGACCGCTCGCCCGTTCGCGCACAGGCATCCACGGCCTCCGTCGCTGTCGTCGCCATCAAGCCCAAGCGCCCGGCCATCAAGGTCTTCATCGACGAGAACGGCACCATGCGCGCCCGCCCCGTCTTCGCGACCTCTGAACAGCTGGGCAGCCTGATGGGCGCACCGGCCGGCTACATGGGCTACGACCAGGGCGGTCTGCTCACCGAAGTCGTCACGAACCGGCCGTACCAGGTGATGCTGGCCGACGAATACGTGCAGCGGGCCTGACTCGAGCCGTCAACACGTCAACTTCCAACTCAAACTTCGAACTAACCTTCAGGAGGTTCACATGTCTCTCATTGTTTTCATCATCGTCTGGCTGATCTTCAATTTCTCCACCGCAGCGTGCGTGGCCGGAATCATCAGCCTGTTCAACGGCGAACTCGGCCTGGGAATCATCCTGCTGGTGCTCGCCCTGATGACCAGCTCCAGCCGCCGTCGCTAGCCAGGGACGATGCCATCACATCTGGTGTCGACACGCTGGCTCTTAAAACAAGGAGGCTTCATGAAAGTCGTTCTCAAATCACCGGACGGTGACAAGGGTTTCATCCTCTTTGTCAACGAACTGGCGGGTGACGAAAATTTCGTTCCCCATCAGAACTGCTTCTTCGAATGTCCCGATTCGGAACGCTGGGAAGCGGACCGCATCGTGCGCGAAGAGTGGGAGGTCACTGCCGCTCGCGGCAGCATCTTCAACCAGTGTCGCTGGGTCGGTTCCACCGGTTGGGAATTCTGGTCGAGCGATCAGAATGCCATCTTGCAGACAGCCATGAAAGTGGCTGAGCGGCTGGGTGTCGAACTCGAGCTGAAATAAACTCGAGCCCCGGACGAGAGCCGTCTCTTATTTCCCTTGTTTTTCAACCTTGAAGGAAATGAACATGTCCAATGCTTCCAACGCCTCCGGCAACGTCAACGCCGCCTTCCGCGCCGTCTTCGTCGAGGCCAAGAACGGTGTGCAGACCGCCGAACGTATCAACGGCCGCCGCGCTTTTCCCGACCGCTCTGGTCACCAGCCCAAGGTCGGCGAAACCTGGATGGTGACCGTGGCCGGCGAAAACCCGACGCGCACCGTGCACTTCGTCGAGTGCCTCGAGCGCATCAACGAAGAGACGCCGCAGCCCGCCGCGCCCGTAGCCAGCGTCATCAAGGCGCAACCGCAGGTGGTGCGCGCGCCGGGCAACGATGTCTTCGCCCGCGTGGCCGCCTGGGGTGCTCCGTTCAAGAGCATCGCCCTGAGCGACCTCAAGTTCACCCTGGCCCGTCGCAAGGTCGAAGGTGACGCCACGGCCAGCACCATGTACGCGCAGCTCGGCAGCACCATGGCTTCGGCCAAGGCTTTGCGCGAGGTGGCGGACACGGCGGCGGGCCAGCTCAAGCAGGTCTACAGCCGCGATTACGAAGTCGCCCTGGACCTCTTCGCCGCCCGCAAGGTGATGGCGCAGCTGCTCGTCGACAAGGCCGAACTGGCAAAGGACACGCTCAGCTACGCCCGCCTGGTCAAGCAGCTCAAGGCCAAGGCCGATGAACAGCTGGCCGAGCAGATCACCGCCACCAAAGAAGCGCTCGACACGAAGCGCGCCGGGCACAACGAGGCCATGGCCATTGGCAAAAAGAGCCTCGCAGACGCCGAGTTCGAGGGCAAGTTCATGCAGGACGAAGACTGCATCAACTCGGTCATCGCGCTGCTCGAAAAGAAGGCCAACCACGAAGTGATGGCGGCGGATTATCGCAAGCAGCTCGTGGTCGACCTCAACACCTTCGAGCAGCACGTTGCGGCCATGAGCTGAACGAGCAGAAGTGAAATAGCTGAACATTCTGTCAGCGATGAACTCAAGGATCGAGCGCCACAAGCGCTTGGTTCTTGAGACCAAGAAAAGGGAGCAGACATGCCCAACCCTTCAATCGACGACCCTCACATCAGCGCTGAGATAAAACGACTTGTGGCTATTGACTGGGCACGAGCTATGCAAATCATCGGCGATATACCTGCCTTCATCGAACAAGTCACTGCCACCACCGTTGACCTTGCGGTGCAAGAAGAATTGCAGCAATACACGGTCAGTGCGCCGATGATGCGACTGAACTGGACTGACTCGCGAGAAAAGCCTGGTTTGGTCGACAACTTCTTCGACTACTGGCCTGAAGGTCGCCTCCCAGAGCCCAGCCAGTTTCTGGAGGCACCTTGGCTGGTCTTCGAATACTGCCGAAAGGCCGGATACGAACCCTTCGTGGAACGCGGTCTCTACCGAGAATGTGGCCTGGTACAAGAGCCCGACGCCAACGCGCCGCCGCAAGACAAGCGCACCAACAGCGACTGCCGTACCTACTTCTTCTACATTGGAATTCGCTGGATCGTCAATCTCACATGAATGGAGAAACCTGTCTATATGAGCCATTTGCAAGACCTCAGCAAATCGCCAAAGGTGCAGTTCATTCAACTGCCCCAAGCGACAAGAGCAAGTAACCCAGAGCAGAGCATTTTGCTCAAGCAGGGCCAGTCGGTTGTTCTCGTCAAGGGCGGTGTCTCCGTCAAGATCGCGAACAACAAGTTCCACTCGCTCAAGGCCACAACCTACGTTCTTGTGCGCTTCGGCGCCCAGGCGGAGAGTCCCCAGGTTCGAGAAGAAGAGCAGAACGTTCACCAAGTGGGACCAGCTCTGGTCGGCACCACGATCACCTGCAGCGGTGAAGCCTTGGCCCGTATCACCGTCGTGCAGAGCAAGTCCAAACTGCTCACCATCGTTTTAATGGAAGGAGTCAAGGTCGTCAAAGACTTGAAGTAATTTGGTTGAAGAGCACCGCATCTAGTGCAAGCAATTGGCTAGATGCGGTACTGCTGCCGACAACAACTTTGTGGAGACTCTATGCGTAAACACGTTTTCCTGGATTTCATCCGGTGCTCCCACATCCGTGGGTCGCCTCAACTCATCTAAGGAGTTTCACATGTCCAATCTCAAGCAAGGCAAGACCATCGAGGTCGTCTTCGGCGCCGGTGGTGTCAAAGGCTACCTTCACATCGGCCTGCTGCGCGCCCTGGAAGAACTCGGATTTAACGTCTCCAAGTTCACCGGGGCCAGCGTCGGTGCCATCATCGCCGCCCTCGCGGCCAACGACTGGTCGTCCACCCGCATCATGGATCTCTTCCTGGCTTCGCATGACCGTTCGGCCAACCCGCTGCTGCTCGCCAGTGCCATTGTCATGCCCGACATGCCCACTTTCGTGCATGCGCTCATGACCGGGTTCAGCGGCTACACCTGCCTCTCACTGGAGGGTCCCTGGAAGGAATCGGTCAAGGCTCTCGGCATCACTCCGAGCGAGCGCCTGCGCATTCTCGCGTGTGAAAGCGGCAGCAAGAAGCCGGTTCTATTCGAAGGCGTCGACTACGACCTCGGCACCGCCCTCAGTGCTTCGGGTGCGTTTCCGGGCGTCTTCAAGTCGGTGCAGTATCAGGGCAAGGACCTCGTTGACGGTGCGGTTTATCACCGCAACCCCGACGAATTCTGCACTGACCCGGCGGTGATTTCGTCGCTCGGATTCGCGTCGAAGTGGCCGAACGAAATGCTCGACATGGTCTCGCTTTACTTCCACTACCGCGAGATGAACTTCCCCTTCGTCAAGCAAGAAACGGCAGTGAATGAGGACCTCAACGTGCTCATCCACCAGCAAGCCGACGATGTTTGCGGGCTCTCTTTCGCGCTCAGCAAGAAGCGCTGCCTGCAGATGTACGAAGACGGTTACAACCACTCGAAGGCCATGCTGATCAAGGCCATCGCCGAAGGCAAGTTGCCCAATCCGGCGGCTCGTTAAGCGACCGGGGCGACACGTCTGAAAATGGTTCTCAACAACAAGCTCACCGGTAGCGGCATTGCCCAGGACATAGAAGCCTGGCAATTCCGCAAAGCCGCCATCATAAAATTGGAGAAGGGATGATGATTGCTCAAAGCCACATTCTTCGTGGCCGAGTAGTCTAAAAAAATCTCCTCCAATTTTTCTTTCGTTTTTTCAACTACATTCTATAGTCTTACAAAGGTTAAGACTATATGCATTAATATTTAAAGGCAAAAAAACGAGACTGAAAAAGGAGAGAAGGCGCCGGCCTCCTCTCCTTTTCAGTTTCTCGAGTTATTTCAGCACACCTGCACAAAATGCGATGTCTGTTTGGCTTTGAGCCGCAGTTCGGTAGTGACGCCGGCATGCACCCGAATCACTTCCGCGCGACGCGGGAGGAACTTACGATTTCGACTGGGCGCCTCCACTTCGAAGACATAGGCTTCAGCCAGGCGTCCACTCACTTCAGGAGCACGGCAGCAATAGCCCAGAACCACCTCTTTAGCAGGCAGCGTGAGCACCAACTGGCCGGGATAATCACGACTGTAGGTCGTCACATAGATTTTGCGCATAGCAGATCAGATTTATTACTTAGCTTGGTTGAGGTTTGTTTGTTCAGGCGGCAGCAGACAAGCTGTCCACCAGCTCGACGTTGGCAGGGCAGCTGAAGCGACTCCAGGTATTCCCGCGATCGTCATTGCAGCCGGGTTTAACCACCGCAATTTTTGAGTCTGGCAAAAGCACTGAGAGTTCACTGATAGTGTCCTGGACGCAACCGTGAGTGTTGCAACCGCAGACGAACACCTGACCATAAGCGAAGCCGTTTTCGGCCAGCCCAAGCCAGACTTCTTCGCCGCCACCATCTGTCTCTTTTTCGATAGTTTGCGTTTGCGCATACTGTGAAAGCAGAGCCGTCACTTCAGAGAGGGTATTGCCCGCTCCGCTGTATTCGAGCACGAGAATATCCCATCCCAGCGCAATTGCATTTTGCACAAGGCCAACAAGCGATTGCTGAAAGAGGGGATGCCGGGCTGCTTTGAATTCGATTGGTTGAGCGTCGACAACGACAAGCGTTGCACGGGAATGTTTGGTAGTCATAGTAGGTAGTTAGTTTTTGGTTTTTATTCGTGTTTATTTGCTGGTTGGAAAATATAAAAGATAATTTGAACCTAGCTCAAAGAGATGCCCGCATCTATGACTAAAGAGGGGCCTGGAGATTAGATCAGGTCGAAATAGTAAAAGTACGCGTGGGCAGAGGGCTGCCACAGCCGGCTCACTTAACTCGCGCTAATCTTTAACTGGTGGCTGGCTAGACCTGTGCCCTGTGGCAAATTTTCTTCCGGTATCGGAAGAAAATCCTCCTTCACCACCCGGTAGGCAACACCTAATACTATATCGCCAAGTATTAGAAACGACGAAGAAAAGCGTTAGATCTTCAGCTGCCGCTGGATCACGCTTTTCTTCGTCGTTTGGGTCGAAAGTGAAGTAAAGAAGCTGCCGGTGCACCTCGAATGTGCCTTCGTCGCCGGCAGCGTGTTTGATTTCCCATAGTCCTCATTTTTGTTGAGCTAGAAACTTCACTAGCGTTGATTTGAACAAACTGCTGTCAACCGGGTCAATATTGACGTGAGTGGAGCTTGGGCAAAGGACGAACTGCTTTGCACCAACTGCTCGCCGGAACATTTCTTCTGAATGACTGGCGTCAATAATGTTGTCTTTTCCACCATGCATGATTAGCAGCGGCAGCCGATTCTCTTCCAGAATCTCAGCATTGTTCAGCGATGGACTGTGAGGAAAGAGCAAATTGGGATAGATTTTCAAAAACGGCACATGTTCGCGGGCGATGCGGGGCAATGATGCAAATCCAGATTGCAGGATTAGTGCTCTGGTGGGGCGCACGCTAGACAAATGGGTGGCCACTGTGGTGCCCAGAGAAATGCCGTAGATGAAAATCTGATTGGCTTTGTAGCCGAGTACTCCAGTCAGGTAATCGTAAGCGGTTTCGCCGTCTTCGCAAATGTGAGCTATGGTTGGACGACCTTCACTTTTTCCGAATCCGCGTGGCTCATAGGTGAACACTGAAGCACCGGTAGAAAGCAGCAGCTGGATGAACTCCAGACGTTTGGGAATATCGCCGGCGTTACCAGGGCAAACCAGAAATACTTTTCCAGAAGGAGTGTTGCTCTGGTTGGCAGAGAAAATCCAGCCACGCAAGCGACTGCCGTCTCTTGCAACAAAATCGATTGACCGGTTGGGAACAGCGCTGAAATGAGCGAGATTGCTCACATCTTGCGCGGTGCCGTTGTCTTTATCAGGATGGAACAGTCTGTGTGTGTACAGCCCTGGCAAAACCCGTGGGGAAAGACATAACCACAAAAGTGTTAGAACCACTATGGCTCTAATCACACGACGCAGCCACACGAGGCGCACGCCTTTTGATTTTGAAATCATAACGTTGAATTTTTAGTGAAAAATACTTGTTAGCGTTCTTTCGAAAAAATGGCGCTGAATAATGCCCACATCATGGCGGCCATAATCAGCACAACAATGGTGTTTCCTAGAGGGCCCGGTTTGAGGTATGCATGCGTGGCCATCATGGCGACGACACATCCAAAGGCCACTGCGATTTCGCGTTTCATCGTTTTAAATTTTCAGGTGATAAAATCCGCACGCCAATCGCGCACAGTTAAATAGTCAGGAGCTAATAGAGCTATTGATTGGTGAAGAAAAGCTCCAGGAAATTTGAAAAGACATGAATATGTCTTGAGCATAGAAACAAAGAGGTCATGATCAAAGCTCTTTAAAAGCCAAAAAGGGAATTTTCTTCCGATATCGGAAGAAAATTCTCAACCCATGGCCCTTCCCAAACCTGCCAGGGGGCAGAACCGGCTAATACATGGTTTTAGCAGTTAAGTCGCTACAAAGCTGGCGTGGTTCGCGCAACGCCCAGGCAATCATGCCAAAGGCAGGCAGATAGGGCAAATCGCAGACTGGAAGGGGATGAAATTACCGTGGGGGACGGTGGGGGGAGACAAAACAGAAAGAGATCAACGGCAGTGCCCTGTCTTCTAGTTATTCCCCTCAGCAGAAGATATCAAGCATATTCGATATTGAAAGTGGAAAAACCTGGCAGACAGCGCTAGAATTTGCTATGCAGTTGCCTACCGGGGCGGCAGAATAAATCGGGGTTACGAACTTGAAGAACGAGACCAGCAACAAAAATCTCAATCTTGCGCAAAAAGTCGCCGATGAGATGCAAAAACTCGACAAGCATGGCCAGTATCTCGGCATGCAAATCAAGCAAATCAGCCCTGGATACGCTGAGCTTTCTCTTGTAGTTAGAGAAGACATGGCCAACGGCCTGGGCATTTGCCACGGCGGAGTAACTTTCAGCCTGGCCGACACGGCCTTTGCTTTCGCTTGTAATTCTCGCAACAACCGCACCCTGGCATTGAACTGCTCAATCACTTACAGCGCTCCGGCGCGCACGGGCGATGTACTTACAGCTGTGGCTCAAGAAACAGTTTTGAATGGTAAAACCGGCGTCTATGACGTCATTATTTCCAACCAGCACATGGAAAAAATTGCACTCTTCCGGGGTGTTTCGTATCGCACCAGACAGCAGATCGTTAGCAATTCCAACGACGACTAACGAACTTTTTTCTCTTTGTACCAGTCAGCGTCGCCGCCCCCTAGCGGTACAGTCAATGGTCCAAATTGATTAGTTGCTGAAAGCGACTGTCCTGCTTTCAAAATCATTTTAAAACTTTCTTCCAGTGAGCGCGGTCGCGCGGCATAGCCATTGGTTAGTTCATAAATGGCCCACTTCCCTTCGCGATAGAGAATAGTAAGTTTGAGGTCGGGCCGGCGCTCGAAATCTTTCATGTGTGCGTCATCACCAAAAACAAGTTGCTTACGTCCAGATGCTGTTCTGCCCACCACAAACTGACCCAGCGAAGAAAACGTGTCTATGGGGCGCTTCAGATAGTAAATCAAGGACGGCTTGAAGGGTCCGTATAAAGCTATCTCTTCGTGATTATCAGGCAAGTAGCCCGCTAGTTTAACCATCTCATCTTGTTTGGTGCGCGCATATATTTGCAGAGCAATCGGATGTACATAGGCGACTAAAACGCAAATAGTGAGGGCGGCAGTTAACAGTTCGCTCTGCAGCTGCTTCTTGAGTAGTTGCCGCAATTGTGCCGCTGCACCCAGCAAGGTAATCAAGCCGCCAATGGCCAGGCCGATGCGCTGACTGCCTGTGGCTGTTTCAATGCCAAAAGCAAGCACAGGCAAAGTCAGGGCGGCGCCGAAAGAAAAAAGACAAATTAGCCAGAGCACAATTGTAAGCCAGAGCCGATCCCATTTTTCTTGATCTTCAAGATCAAATTTCTCCTCGACTGCAGCAGCCTCACCTTCTTTTTTACTGCCTGCCAGACTGAGCATTGATATTGCCATCAATACTGAAAGCGGGGCGATGAGGGGCATAGCGTAAGTATCAAGCTGGGTCTTAGAGACGCTGAAGAAAACAAATACCGCCACCGTCCATGATGCCAGATAAAAAATTGAACGCTCCAGCAACAGCTTTTCGTTGAGATATTCTACCCGATAAGTTTCGTCATCGCCAACCGGTTCTTTAGCCTTCATATCTTTAGCGTAGGGCCGATAAGTAGACTTGTACGACAGTCTTTTTCCGCCAAGCCAGATATTAGCTATCGGCTGAAAGAAAGTCATTTTAAGTGTCTGGGGCAGCATCAAAAACCACGGAGCGATGCCGTAAGCGAGAACACTGACAAAATAAAACAAATTATGCCGGTGCATATTGGTTTTGCCTTGAAACCTGGCCAGGTTTTCGTAAACGAAGAAGACTTCAAGAAAGAGACCCTTAGTGGCTTTCCAGACCATGAAATACCATGGAACCACCAGAGCAAAAAAAAGCGGAATGCCGAATATGGGCTTCGTGCTTTTGAACCAGAACCACAGCCGCGCCAGACCCGGCTTGGAGAGCAGCAAATACAAAGTGGTGCCGATGGCAAAAATCAGCAGTGCGGCCGGGCCCTTCGTCAGCATGCCGAGACCAAGCGAGCCCCAGAGCACAAGCCACCAGAGACGCTTACCGGCAAAAACACTGAGAATAAAAGCGTAAGCGCCTAAATTGAGGAAAGTAGTAAAGACAATATCGATACAAGAAAATTTAGTATGCGCCACCAGGAGCGGTGCGCTGGCACAAATTAATCCCGCCAGAAGTGCAGCGCCCTTGCCGGCTATTATCCTGGTGACATAATAAGTGGCAAATACAAGCAGTGTGGCCAATAGTCCAAACGGCAGACGGGCAGAAAACTCGCTGACACCAAATAACAAATACGATGCGGCAGTAATCCAAAAAGTCAAAATCGGCTTGGAGAAATAAACCTGATAGTTCAAGTGCGGCACGATATACTCGCCGCTTTCGATCATTTCCCTTGCCGCTTCAGAATAGTACGTCTCGCCGGGATCCATAAAGGCCCAGCTACCGAGACTATTGCAATAGAGTCCAAAACAAACGCAAGCCAGAATAAGCCAGGGGGTAAATCCGTGAGCGAATTTCACCAGCGTCTTGTCCTGGCCATTTTCACTGATGTCAGGCGATTGCGCCGTATTTGCTTTCACCGCGCCATGTTATCACTGGCAGATTTCAGTGCCAAGGGCTGAACAGCTGAGGGCCCGATCTGATAGCGGAGCTATACTATATGAATGAATAGAACAGGATCAAAAACAGGGCCCCAGAGTGGGCCCCTGTTTTTGATGATTGAATTCGATTTCGCCAATTTTTGTTTACTCATCGCTTTCACATTTTTGGTAAGCAGCTCACAATGAGGCCTATCAACCCGCCGATGATCACAGCCGTGGTATTGGAGACGATATGGACGTCAAAAATGCGTTCGAGCAAGCAATTAATTAGCAAGCCGACACAAAGTCCGTCGAACGCTGCGTTGTTGTTATTCATGTGTGGTTGTGTTTATGTTGTGAATGAATGACTATGAGTGAGCACGAATGAATTGGATAAGGAGCAAGCACACCACAGAGGTTTGCTTTTAACATCTCCATAAGCCGTTGTTTAAGGAAATAGATTCCTTAGCGATCTTTTCCTCCAGGCTTGCTCAATAAAAACATCCTGTGTAGCTTTTTCCAACGCAGCTTTGATCGCTTTCCACTCTGCCTCTTCCAGCTCTCGCGCTAATTTCGGATCAATAGCAAACTTATAGCCATGCTGCACAAGGTCGTCTGCAATTTTTGCAGGCATTGGGACAACTATTCCAGCCGAAAAGAACGATTACAGGGTGGCCTTGATCTTAGCCTGGTGGGATGCGGCAAAATGATCGCTGCCGACGACGCTGACTGGTCAGGTATCAGTGAATCACCCCAGTGGCGGCGAGCAAATTAAACGAGACGTACACCGCATTCCCCAGTTCATTATCACTGTTGGTGGAGTGGATACCCGCCACCCCCACAACTTCATCGGTAAGAATTGGTGGCGCGGCAAAAAAATAGCTGGATTTTTTACTCTTAGCTTCCTCGATAATTTCTTTGACTTCCGCTTGGCTCAGATGTGGGCAAAGTTGACCAACAATCTCCGGAGTCGCGGCAAGGTCGCGCGCTGTAGAAAAAAAATGCCAAAACGTTTTGATAGACACTCTTGTTCATAGAATAAAAATTGATTTGTTGAAAATATTGTTTGGTGAATCGAATTAAGTTTCTCGACTTAGAAGGCAAGGCTTTACGACAAGCCGGTTATAGCCGGATTAGTCAGCTTGGCCTTTCGGCTTTTTTGGGCTTCTTGGCTTCCTTGCGTGATTTGATTAATTCTCTGTTGCTGTTTCTTCTTGCTGCAGCTACACGCTTTTGCCGCAGTTCGGCGTCGTCCTTGGCGTCGTCGCTCAATCTGTGGAGCAGCTCACTGATCTGGTAGATCTGAACTTTTGCTTTGCGCTCTTGCTCACTTGCGGAAGTGAGCTGAGCGGTCGCCAGTTCTAATTGTCGCTTGAGGTCAATAATGCGCTGAGCTTGTTCCTCTTGAATGCGAATTGACTGACTCTGAGACCACTTTGCCGCTTCGAAGTGGCGAGCAACGGCCGGATCGATGGCGAATTGATGACCGTGTTGCACCAGGTAACTAACGATCTTTTCCGGCAAGGGTGTGTTCCAACCGCAGCTCCAGCCGTCATCTTCAAAGTTATGGTTGCAAGCGGTGCATACCGTCAAAAATAAACCGCCGCCGCAATGAGCACAACAACAATCATTACCATAGCAGCCTCCCTCGTTTCCCAATTCCATCGCTAGCGCCGCGACACTGGTGATGTGCAAAATGCTGTTGTTAATCAGCTGACTTTGTGGTGCCGAATGGTCAGCAAGCAGATCTTGCCAGTTCCGTGCCGTTGTGAAATGCACGCAAGTGGTCGTAGTTGCAGAACCATTATCATCAAGCTTTGTGGGATCCTTCACGCATATGGTGACATACGACTTAGATTTGTCTGTGACTAGTGAATCACCCCAGTATCGACGAGCAAAATTAAGAGCTCGTTTGGAATAGCGCACGCTTTTTGGAGTGACTTTTTGCGCGAAGACAAAAGAGATGCTTGCCACCTGCGGCTCACTTCCGTCCTTGCTGGCGGGTTCAATGCAGGCCACGCCGACCACATTGTCAATTAAAAGCGGCGGCATGGCGAAGTAATAACTGCACTTTTCGCGCTCGGCCTTCGCGATAATCGCTTTAACTTCTGCTTTGCTTAGATGCGGGCAGAGTTGACCGACAATCTCCGGGGTAGCAGCCAGTTTGGAAGCTGTAGAAAAAAATGCCAGGATGTTCTGATAGATATTCTTGTGCATAGGGTAAATGCTGTTTTTTGAAAAAAATAAAAGTTGTTTAGTATCCAGAATGAAAATAAGTGAGAGGACATTGTCCTCCCACTCACTAATCAGCTAATCGCAGCCAGATCTCCTCGTTATTTCTTAGCCGGTTTTTCTTCGGCGCCGGGCGAAACAAGTCTTAACTCGCGCACGGAGACTTGCGCTTGGTGAGTGTCCATAAACGTACCGCTGACGTGGTCACCGTCGCGCAACAGGGGTGTACCAGGGAAAACCTGAGTGGTGGCATCATAGTACTGCGAGTCGCCCACCAGTTGAAAGCGCCACGAGCTGCCGCTAATGGCGATACGCCAGATAGCACCGTCGAATTCTACGATCTCATTATTCTGCGTTGCCTGCATTCCGCCTGATCCCTGAGCCAGCTTCACCGCATATTCGCGCAAAGCTGTGGGCAAATCTGAGCCATAAGCTACGTCAGAGACTTCTTGCGACTTGGCGTCCATAAAACCAATGGCACCACCGGTAGAGCCAAGCGATTGGCTTCTGGTGTAAATCGCAACCCAGGTGAGATGGCCGTAGATGTTGTAAAGCTCAAGATTCTCCACGTCATATTTCTGAAAGCCGTTTTCTTTGGCTCCAAACATGGTTTCTACGACACTGCCGCCGTGATTGAATCCGCGCAGGCCGGGATAGAACACCGCTTTATTCTGGTCGGTCTCAAATGCCAGAACGCCTATCACACCATGGTCTGATGAACTGGCCGAAGTCATCGGTACGACAAAAATGCTGTGCTCATCTTTGGTGTATGAGAGCAGAAGCCCTTCATCGCCTTCAGCCGGTTGCATTCTGTCTTGCTTAGAAATACCGAGAAAAACTTTGAACCAGGCCCCAAATCCGGTCTGCGAATACGGCTGGCCATACTTGCCCCAATCTTCGGCATACTCTTTCACCAGGTCGGCGGACACAACGCGGTCAACCCATTTGATCACCGAATCGCCTTGATTGTAGGCAGTGAGCTTGGGCTCGGCGGTAGCTACATCGATGAGCAAAACTTTGGAGATTTTTTGACCGACGATGTCGCCATAAGCCGGAGTAATGTAAGTGATGCTCCAATGCGGCTGAAAGTTGTTGTCTACTTCGAAAGTTGCGTTCTCCAATTGACCGTTTTTGTAACCTTGCTGATAAGCGTAACGCTCAAGATTCATGCAAAAGTTACCGTCTTCAAAAAGAGTGATATGAAATCCATCACGCAACTGCGCCGGCGCTTCTTTGTCTTCAGCATCAACCAGTACAAACCCCGGGCTTTCGCTGCGTGTGCCGAAAAGCGGTGTCCAGTAACTGTCGTTGTTATTGGTGGGCACCAGGGGAGCGGCATAGTAACGGTGGCGATTAATGGCCTGCAGAGTGAGGTTGCCCACCGAATAGCGGGTGCTGTAGTTGCCTTTGCTTGATACCACTGTGCGTGCTTTTAATTCAGCCATTTTCGGAGTTACCTGCACAATGTGCTGCTCGTCGGTGGGCGGAATGATGTCGGTTACTTTGGCGACAGTGATGTTGGGCAGAGTGGCGAAACGCTTGGCGTTATAGGGGCCGACAGTGTTCCATGTGGTTTGCAAAATCGGTACGCCAAACAAAATCGACACGAACAAAGCCGCCCGCAAAATTGCACTTTTGCGTCCGCCCGCGTAAATCAAACCCACAGGAACAGCCACCAGGACGGCAAAAAACAAAGGTGTGAAATATCCGCCAAAGCTGCCGGTCAGTGCGGGCTGCATGTAATAAAAGCAGATGCGCTCAACAACCAGGGCAATAATGAAGGCAAGAATTGCAGCTAGACGAGCCACAGATTTTTCTTCTCCATCCCATGAGTTTTTTGGTTTCTTGGCGCTAAGCGGAGCAAGATAACCAAGGTAACCAGAAAGCAAAGCAGAGATTGCGGCGAATAGAAGGGCCAGGGGCCAGTAATGCAAGTCGAAAAGCATAGTTCTTTGATTTAAAATGTTTGTTTGAAAACGCCCGAAAGAGTATCGAACGCCAATTGACTCATCTTGCTCGAACCCAGTGCACAAGCGCAATACAATTGACCGGCCTACTAACAAACAACAAAGTTGTCTGCTTTAAGTAGCGCGGAAATGCTGTTGGTTTAAATTGCTTAGGCTTAGTGCACGGGTGTGGAGTATATAGAGCGATACCCTTGACTACCAGAGGCTAGGGCGCCGGGGTAAGGCTTAACGGGCGGAATATACTCAAATTTCGTAGGATCAACAAAAAAGAGCGCTCACTGCTCTCGCGTCATTCGAGTGTCTTTACAAATGACTTGTTTGCGTTGTTGCCTGCACAACGGCGGGCTTTTGTGCTGGTCGGCTGGAGAGTTTGCTGTTGTCTTTACCCACAGTCCACGAACAACCGGCCAGAACGCGGCAGGGCAAAGTGTAGCGGGTGCCCTGAAAAGGACTGCCCGAATTAGCAGGCATACGTTGGTTCAATGCGTTCTCAACTCGCACATCGATGGCGGTTGGCAGAAAGGCATATTTTTTGCGCAGTTTGGGCGGAAGCTGCCAGCCGCCGCTCACACCAAGCATGGTGAGCGTCGGTGTGCGCAGAGCGTGAGGCCCGAAAATTGCTTGATCGATACCATTTTGCAGCCCGGTCAAAGTCTGAATATCACCAAGCATCCACCAGTTTGAGCGGCCTCTGTAGCCGAATCCAGCCGTACCTTGAAAGCGCCGATCATGATCGGGATATTTGGCCAGGGGAGGCTCCGGATAATCATAAAACCCGCCGGATACTCCGTGAGTGCCGCGTAGATAGGCCACTTGTACGGTACTGGACAAGAAGCCGTTAAAACCGTAGCCATTTCTTGCGGGCTTAAGGTCGACCCGTGTCTCTACACCATAGGCTTCTTGAGCGCTATTAGTGAGCCGATTATAAATCGGTAAATTGCCAATCACTCCCGAGTCACCGAAGTTTCGCAGTTTTTTGTAAAACAAATTGGTGCGAGTAACCAGACGCGGTGAAAGTTGGGTCTCCAGGCTGACATCTACCAGTCGTCCGCGGGTTGGTTGCAGCGGGCGGGGAGTGCCCTGGTAGATACCATTGACGATACCACCGCTGAGCAAGATCGGACTTAGAAAATAATCTACTGGAGTAGGTGTGAAAATATCAGAATATGATCCACGCAACACCGTCTTTTTATTGATCACAAAGGCGACACCGTACCTGCCGCTCGCTTGCGCTCCCGTGATGCGCTGAGCCTGGAAAGGCTTGAGCGAAAACGGTTCGACTCCAGGCGTTTCAGCTACCTTACCGGCTAAGGCCAGGGCATTGCCATAGACGCTGTGTTGCAAATCGAAGCGCACGCCGGCGTCTACTGTGAGGCGTTTCCAAAAGCCTTTTTCTGGTTTCCAGCGGTCTTGCAAAAAGGCGCTTTGCAAAAAACGAAAGCCTTTATAGTTGCCGGCATTTCCCTGCATTTGAGGCCCTTCAACCTGGCCTGTGAAGGGGCTGAGCATGGCACCATAGGGAAACGGGTTTGGGTTTACCTGAGCCGCAGCGTCAAAATCGCCATTGGCTAAGAGCCCGTTAAGCTGACCGCTAGCCTCATTTTGCGCCTGGGCCGAGGCCACGTAATCGGCATTGTAATAAGTAGCGGCAAAGCTGGTTTTCACCGGCCTGACTTCGCTGAGAAACCCGGTCTTTAAATGATGAGTCTTAAAAGCGGTTTTGGTGAGATCGCCTTGAGCGGAAAAAATGTAGTTGAAACGCTTAGCATGAACGGCAATTGACTGCAGGGGCTGATCGGCATTGAAATTAGGGCTGGGGTCAAAACGGTTGGTTGAGCGAAATGTCTCACCATAAAATCCATTAAGTAAATGCAAATTGAGTTCGTCGAAGAATTTCTCAAATTTATGCTTATAGCTGAGAGTGAAATAGTCTTGTCGATCTTGCTGAAATTGACTGACGCCAAATTGCCGTGAAAGCCTGGCGGTGGGCACACCAAGAAAGCTTTCGTTGATGGCTACTGTAAGCTTCAAATTGTCGCGGGGAGTAAGCAGATATTCAAGGCGCGCCAGCACATTAATGTCAGCGCCGTTGTTATTGGCAAAGACTTTTGTCGGTGGCGCGATGCGAATGGAAGAGCCGCGAAAAGATCCGGAAGATTCAAAACGCAATCGATTTAACTTGCGAGCCGGATTCTGACTGAACGCACCACTGCTGTTATAAAAAATACTGCCGGCCAGGGGGCCGCCGATCTGTTGTCCGATGGTAAAACTGGGTTTGCTTAAAATCGGCAAGGTCTTCAGGTGTGCCACCGCCCCCAGTGGCCCGCCACCATCCTGGGCCTCGTAGCCGCCGATATCTATTTGCGCTGATTGCAGCGATCTCGGACTGACCGGCTGGGTTTGCTGTAATACCCCTGCCGCCTCCGGAATCACTACACCGTCGACAACGTAGTTGACGGCATTGTGTTCGCCACGAGTAATAATATTGCCGTAGCTGTCATTCATGACGCCTGGCGTGCTTTCCAACAGCTGGCGCAAGTCATTGCCGCTTTTATATTCTTGAATGAAGCGATGATCAAGGTTGGTTTCGCTGCCGATTTTTTCAGGGTGAATCAAGCTGCGCTTGCCTGTCACGCGTAGAACGTCCACGGGCTCTAAATCATCAAGGGCCACAGCTATGTCTTTGGCCTCACCGGCAATGAGTTTGACCGAAACCGTATGCGACAGCATTTCTTTTGCTGATGTTGTGATGTGCCAGTCGCCCGGTTCAATATTATTGAAATGAAAAAATCCATTTTCGTCGCTGTCTGTCTCAAATCGCCTGTGGTCAGCGCCATCTTCAGTGAGCACAAGCTGCGCGCCGCCCACCGGACGATTGCCTTCCGCCGACAACACCTGCCCTTTAACTGATGACAATTGAATAGATTGGGCTGCGGCAGCAGAATTACCTTTAGCCCGGGCGTCGGCCGCCGACTGGCGCTTGTCAAGTAATTCTTGAATCGATTCACTCTGGGCCGTAGCGGGCTGAAAACTGGTCAGCAAAAATACACAAGCTGCCGCTTGTAAGGCGCCAGAAACTGAGGCTTTCGAGGGGGTAACCCTTCCAGGCAAAAAGCTATGGCGAAATCGATTTAGCTTTGACATTGGACTTTTAGAAAGATTGGTAAAAGGCCCGGACGGAATGAAAATGATTCCCATTTCCGAAAGCTTAACACAAAATGGAAATGGTTTCCGTTATAATTTCCGTATGCAAACAGTTAGACGTCACTTAAAGAGCGCCACTCTTACAAGCCTGGCTGCCATGGCACTGGCTCTTTTCAGCGGCTGCGCCGACGCTGACGCCAAGACTTTTCAAATGGGCACTCAAGAATCAAAACAGCTAATCCCGGCTGAGGCGGTAAGCTGCCCACAACCGGCCATCTCCTCCGATATGCTCGAACAGGGCATCAAAGCTAACTGTCTGGCAAAATTTGCCATTGCCCCCACCGGCAAGCACACAGTGCAACTACTAAGCTCCACGGGCTCCAGCGAGGTCGACGAATTGACTCTGGAGACTCTGCGTACGTGGCGCTTCCTTCCGGCCAGCCTGGGCGGTGAGCCAGTACCTTCTGTGCGCAAAATCAAAGTTGAATTTGAAGTAGATTAACTAAAACCTTTTGCTCATACCCATGCAGGGAATGCCGACGCCATTGCGCTCTTCGCTTTTCAGGCCACCGGTATTGACCCAGCCGTATCGTACATAAAAATTTTGCGCCGTCAAAGTGGCATTGAGGAAAGCTTCATCGTAGCCTGTGCCCCTGATTTCATCTTCCACAACTTGCAATAGAATGGCCCCGATACCGCGCGCCACATATTGGGGATGCACGTAAACCGAGCAGACCTCATCGTCATAGCAAGAAGAAAAACCGACAACTATATTCTGGTCCAAGGCGACGAACATACTTTCGCCGCCTTCTTCCATGGCCCACCGATATCGCTCTACTTTGCGATCCTTAGACCAGGCTTGAATCTGCTCAGCAGTATAATCGGGCGCGCAAGTTTTGCGTATGGCCGCCACGTGCAAATCTCTGATTTTGATGGCGTCTTCCACGCGCGCCCGGCGTATTTTTATTTCCACTGTAGCCCTGACTCTGACTGGCAGCACAGTTTTAACTAACTGGCGCTCAGTTGCAATAACTGAGTCATAATCGCACTCTTTTGCAATTCTTGCATTGCCCAGTCTTTTTCATGAAAAATCTTCATTTCTTGCAGCCGTCTTTGCTCTGCTCCCGCGAGACTAGAGCCGGCAAGCTTGAGTTCAATCTGATGGGCTATAAAAACGTCCTGACGCATAGCAAGATTGCAGCGGTCTAATTGCAACTTTAAAAAATAACACTGGTGCTCCAGTTTATTGGCCTCACTTTGGCGCCGGTCAAAATCACTTTTGCCCACCGCCAGGTCTGTTGCCGGAAGCCCGTGAACTTGCAGAGTCAGAATTTTACTCGGTTGTTTTTTTGCCTGCTGCGCCTGCCACGCGAAAAATAAATCGATCAACAAAATTAGAGCAATAGCCACGTAAAATCGTCGTCTTTTTGTGTCGCGGGTAAGCCTAATTGGCTTGCCATAATCATTTAGAGCGTCATCTACGTTGACCTTCTTATCCCATTTTTTCAGTGCCGGTTCTATTTCCATGCTCCAGGCAGCTTTAAAAGCCTGCCAGCCCGAACCCGGGGCGGGCGGCGGTGTTTTAGCGTTTGCAGTAGCGGCCGCAGTTAGGGGCTTTGCCTCCACAGAGCGCCAATACTTTTCAATTATTTCTTTAGCAATAATGATTTGCTTCAACTTCGCTTCTGCATAAGCTTTCTTTTCCAGACCGCTAAAGCGATCCGGGTGGAAAGCCTTCACCAGTTCTCGATAGCGCGCCTGAACAAGCTTCCAGTCAGTGCCTTGCGGCAAGCCCAGAATCTCATAGGCCGCCGGCAGATCTAAAATCATGCGCAGCTCCTCCAGGTTTTTCCTGGTTCAAATTTTTTGTATTCTCAAAAGAAAAATTCTCGCGGTCAGGCCGGCGATTGTAGACTTACGGCGAAATGCCAAAAATTAGTAAGGAATGGCAAAGAAAAAAGTAGTGCCTGCTTCTTCCTTGCTCTCGAACCAGATTTTGCCACCATGAGCTTCTACGATCTCTTTTGAGATATAGAGCCCGAGGCCGGTACCGGCCTGCTTACTTGTGTCTACGCTCTGATCTACCTGTTCGAAGCGAGCAAAAACTTTGTTTTTCATAGCAGCGGGAATTACTTTGCCTTGATTGTGAACTGAAAATATCAGTTCCTCATCTTCGCGGCGGCACCCCAGTATGATTGGTTTTCCAGGGTAAGAAAATTTGATGGCATTAGCAAGAATATTGGTTAGCACCCTTACCAGTCTTTCAAAATCACCACTAAAAGCAAAATCGTATACCGCCGTATTTTGCGGTGCATCCACCTTAATGGGGCAGCCTTGCGCAGCGGCCAGTTCTTGCACCAGGCTTACCGTTTCATTGAGTAAATCTCGCGGAACACATGGAGATTTACGCAGGGCAATTTTGCCCGATTCTAAATTTTCAATATCGATTAGCTCGCTAAGCAACACAATTAATCGCTGTGCCGATTGCCTGGCTCCGGCCAGTCGCGCCCGGCCCTGGTCGGTCAAATCGCCAAAGATTCCACCACTAATAAGACTGACGGCACCTTTAAAGTTAATCAGGGGCTCGCGCAAGCGGTCTTCAAAAAGCTCGATGAACTGGCGTTTTTCGATCCCGGCAAAATCGAGAGCACGAGCCATTTTGTGAAAATGATTATCGAGAGTGGTTAATTCATCTTTGCCCCCCAGTGGCGGCAACAACTGTTGATGTTGGCCGATGCGCTCAACATTCTCGCAAATAATTTGCAAACGCGTGGAGACGTCTCTGTTGAAAAACCAGGCAGTAGCAATTGCGGTGAGCACATTGAGCGTCAGTGCCACCACTACCAGAGTGAGAATAGCATGCTCTTGAGATAGCAGCTGCCAATCTTTGCGCTGGTCACTACTCTGTTCACTACTCTGTTCATTGCGCTGAATTTCAGTGATGGCGGTGGCTTCTTCTAGAAGTATGTTGACTCCGGCATTGAGCCGTTTGAGCATACCAATTCTATCTATAGCACCGATTACACGGTTGGGCCGGTTGATCTCTTCGTTGTACATGGAAAATTCTTGAATCAAAGCGTGACTGGCTTGTTCCATTCTTGTCACTCGCGCCATCAAATCGGGGTCTCCTTCAGCTGCCTGCAAGAGCTGCTCAGACAGGCCGTTTAAGCGCTTCACCGATTGAGCGGCCTTGCGCGTACTGTTAGTGTTGTGAAAGAAATAAGAAGTGACGCATTGATGACCGCACTGCAAAAGCGCTTGAGGCAAAACCGTGGCGATGCGCGCCACATCATTGATTTTGGCTTCTCTCAAATAATTAGTTCTGGCTTGAAAAAGAATAGTGACGAGAAAGGTCACCGTAACAATTTGAATCAGCAGCGGCAAACCGATGACGGCGAAACCTTTTTGCTCGAGGCTGAAACGCAAACGCGAACTTTTCATACAGTGCCTTGTGGCGCTGACCACAACTTTTGTCTGACTAAAAACTGATGCTGCCGCTGATCACATAAGACTACCAGCTCGCCGCCTAACTCTTCTACAAGAAGCTTACTCAGAGCCAGCGAAATGCGCATGGGCTCAAGATTGTCATCATCGCCGCCGCGCCTGCTTCTGTTTCTTTCAAACAAAAATTTGCGGCTGGGCTTCGGTTCACTCGTGTGATAAAGCACCGATGCCGTGCCATATTGGCCGTCGATTTTGCCGCCTACAACTACTTCACCGGGTCCGCTATCAATTAAAGCCGCCTCGATTAGTCGCTGCATCACCAGTATAAATTTATCGCTGTCACTGGCCACTCTGATTTGCCCGGGCAAATTTCGAAAATTCAATTTCTCCAGAACGTCATGCTTATGGGCATACTGTTCATGCACTTTTTCTTCCACCATGAGCAATATCTCGCCCATTTCACAATCTTCGGCAATCACTTCCAGCTTGCTTGCTTCAAGCCTTTCCAGAGCCAACAAATCGTTTACTGTTCTGGTCAAAAAGCCCAGCTTCACACCTTCGCCCTGCGCCGCGGCAACTCCGGCCGGCGACAGCGTGCCATAAAGACCGCGGGCAGTGGCAGACATGGTGGCAATTAACGACGCCAGCGGGGTGCGAAAATCATGAGAGATTGCGGCCAGATAATCTTGCTTAGCCGCAGCTATTCGCTCGGTGTCGCGAGCCATAGTAGTGAAAGCATCCTCCACCAGTGACAGCTCATCACTACCTGTCTGGAATTCCAGTAAGGGCAGTGCGGCGGGCAGGCGAATGGCATTCTCACTTAATATATTGATACGGCCGGTCAACCCATAAATGAACAGCCTGAACAAAACTACCGTGAGCAAAATATTGAGAACGACAGCCAGAGCCAGGGTGACAAAAATTACAATGAGCTTCTGCTCCATGTCGGCTTTGAGCTTTCGTAATTCCTGATATTTAATGGCAAGCAGCCGATCAAGCTGTACCGCTGCCGGCTCCGAGATACTATAAAAGCGCTGGTGAGCGAGCAACGATTCCATTTTAGAAAGGCTGCCTGCCTGCTGTGATTCCACCAGATCAAAACCGAATTTACATGACTTATCCAGCGAATCGGCCAGCAGACGGCGGCGAGAACTGAGGTCAGGGTCTTTGTCTTGCAGCTGACGCAAAGATCTGGACATCTCTTTTAACACGGCCAGCGACTGCGAAAAGCGCGCCATTTCTTGATCGTCTTTGTTCACTACCCAGTTGGCGTAGATAAAAGAGCTCTTAAAAATTTCGATGAAAACCTTGTACACTTCAGCTATAGCCACTCGACTGGCCCGTTCTTCCGCCACCGCTTTGTTCAGATCAAACAGCATAGGTATTAAAATCGAGACGAACAATATGGCAAAAATTACAGGCAAGGCCACAAGCATCAAGCCTTTTTGCTTAACGCTTAGTCTATTAAAATTGAAATTAGTTACTGCCAAAAGATCACTTCAATTGCTAAATGGCATGTTTTCATAAGTCTCGGCATTCAACTTCTTCTCGTTGACCTCGTCGAGTCGGGCGTGGGTGGTGTCTCCCGCCAACTTATATGCCATTGCCCGGCGGTGAAGCACTTCTTCTTGCGGAATACTGTCCCTGGTCAGTTCAAAAGAATAATCGGCGATGGCAGCCTGATAATTTTTCAGCATCATATAAGCATCACCACGAAAACAATGCACCTTCGGCAAGGTCGGACGCATTTTTAATGCCTGGCTGAAAAACTGCACTGCGCCAGCGGGATTACCCAGCCGCATGGCAAACTTGCCCAGCGACCTTTGCTTATCGTCATCATTGCGCTGCGGATTGTTTTTTAAAAGTTCGACCAAATCGCCATTTGCTTCTTTAATCAGACCGGCCTTCTCATATGAGCGGTAGCGCACATCCAACAAGTCGGCCCTCTCATGGGGGGCCATTTTCATTGCCAGAGTGTAATATCTGATAGCCTCGCTGTCTTCCAGCAAATCATTGGCAATCAGGCCACGCAGGCGCACGGGAAAGTATTCTTTGCCATCAAGAGCGCTGCTTCTCTTGGCGTCTGCCATTGCTTCTTCTGGCTTCTTAAGCGCTCTCAGTGCTTGTGCCCGCACATAATAGACAGCCCAATCAGTGGAACCCCCATCGATCAATTTAGTTGTGTGGCTGTAAGCAGCCGTGGCCTGCTCTTTTGTTAAAAAGGCCGCCATGTAATTTTTCACTGCCAACACTTCATTAACAAGCCTTGACCGTGGTGCTGACGGTCTTGATGTTTGCGCCACGCACACTAACTGAGCGCAACCGAGGCAAAAGGCGGTTGAAGCCGGCAGCAATCGCCGCAGTGAGATAAAGCTTAAAACTGAAAATCGCCGCACAATTGCCTACAAAATGAATAAATCAGGCAAAGAATGACGCAAGCCGCTTGTTTTTGTCAAATCAAATTAGTTGATTAACGACTCGGCAACAAATGAAATCTATTCTGTGAAAGTCGCCACACAAAAGGAAACATCCATGACTGACAACTTCAACAACTCATCCAGTGTCGCTCAAGGGGAAGCGCTGGCCATGAGAGCGGAACAAGAACTACAGAGAAATCCCAGCGCCAATCTGGTTCAGTTTTTGCGTAATGATCTTTCAGCCTACAAGCAAACCGGTGATAGCGGCGCTTACAACCAGGTAGTTTCGTCCATGACTGCAAAGCTCGAAAAAGACGGCCTTTTACCAATGATGGCATTGCAAGCTGGTATGGAAGACTTTGACGACATTTCGCACAATCATAAAAAAATCAGCAAGGACGACCTCTATTACAGCAAGAAACCTGCAGCCGCTAACGCTTTTGAATCATTCCTCGATGATGCCGGCCGGAACTATATGAGAACGCAATTTGATGGCTTGAAAAATCAAAAACGCGAAGGCTGGTTCGGATTTCTCGGCAATTCAGAAGTTTCGCGTAAAGACCTGATGAAAGCCATCGATAAAGAACAAGAACAAGTGATGAAGCACAAACTGCCTTATGTCAGCAGTTACAGCACAAACTTCAGTCCGCCGCCGGTACCTAAACTCGATGTGCCCAAGGCCGAAGTTAAGCCTATAGTGGAAGTGAAAAAAGAAGCATTGCCGCTTGAAGTAAAAAAACCGGCTGTAGAAACTCCAATTCCGTCTACTCAATACAAAGTTAAGCCCAATGATACTCTCAATGAAATTATTACGGCCAAGTACAAAACCTTGCCCAAGGCCGACCAGGATGGAGTGATGCAGTTAATTATCCAATTGAATCCGACCATCAAAAACATCAATCAGATTCACTCCGGCGATAACTTGAATTTACCGACCGAAGTAGCTCTGATCGCTCATGCCAGAAAAAATCACGGTACCGTTGTGCGTAAACGTATCGCCGGGAAATAGCTGCGCGCAGCGCTAACGGTCATCTGTTCAGGTAAATCGCGGAGCACAATTAAAATGTCTTTCGGCAACTCCTTAGAACAAACAGATTTTGAGCCCTGGGAAAATGTTGATCAATCGATTGAAAAGATGCTCGCTGACACTGTCAGCGCGCATCTTGCCAATGACAAAGAATCGGCCCGCCGCTCGGCACGAATGGTCCTGCGTCAGATTCAGAAAAACAAAGATTATCCTCAACGCGCACTCTACTTGATGATTGCTAAAACCATTCACGCTCACTGCTTTGAGCGGGGCGACAGAACAAAAGTGCTTTTAGCAAAGCTCAAGCAACAAAAAATCACTCAGGAAACGGCAGACGAAACAGCTATGGTCAATGCCCTGACGATGCTTTGCCAGGTTAGCTTTTCGCCACAGGGTTAGGGACAGCTAGAAAGTCGAGGGCCGAAGTGATAAAATTTCGGCTCTTTAATGCTTTCTACTGGTTGGCAACGGCAATGTCCAAAATTCTTTTTGTAGACGACGATAAACACCTGGCGGCCGTGGCCTGCGACTGGCTAATAGCAGAAGGGCACGTGGTCGATGTCGTCAACGACGGCAAAGAAGCGGCATCGCGCCTTGAATTTTACCCTTACGACTTGATTGTGCTCGATTTGACCTTACCGGGAATGGACGGTGTTGACGTGTGTCGTCAATATCGCTCGGCCGGTGGCCACTCGCCTATTATTATGCTCACCGGTCGCACCGAAGTAGAGCAAAAAATGGAAGGTCTTGATAGCGGCGCCGATGATTATCTGACTAAGCCATTTGAATTGCGCGAACTTTCTGCCCGGGTGCGCGCTCTTTTGCGCCGGCCCAAAGAAGTGCTGTCTGAAATTATTGAAGCCGGGCCCATCAAGTTGGATGCAAAAGCGCAGAAAGTAACCCGCGACGGCAACGAAATTCGCTTACTGCCACAGCAGATGCTGTTGCTAGAATTTTTCATGCGGAATCCTCGTGAAGTTTTTAGCTCTGAAACTCTACTGGACCGCATCTGGTCGAGCGAAGCCGAAACGTCACCAGATACGGTGCGCGTCCACATTACCCGTATTCGCCAGAAGCTTGACGAAGAAGGCAAACAGTCATTTATTCGCACGGTGCACCGGGTCGGTTATTGCTTCGAGCCAGATCGCAACGCCAAGATTTGAAGCTAAATGCGCTAAAACCTGACGCTAACACATCACGTAAATATCGTTGACCAGCTGGGCGATTTCGCTTACGGCCTGGGGGCAAGTATTTTGATTTCTGCCGGATATGCACACCCTGGCCGTCCTAGGATGCGAAACCGAAAGACTGATGTCAAAAGGCTCAGCCTCAGCAATGTTCACCCCCTCTTGAGCCAGGGAAAGTTCCACTCGCACTGCTATTTCCAGCGTACCAAGCACGTCGTTGACGGCTTCAACGGTAAGCGCTAATTCACCTAGAGTGAGGGTGCAATTCGAAAGCAAATTATTTAGCAAATGCCCGTCTGCTTTCTGCAAGACGGTAATCAGGCCAAAGGCAAATTGCTGTTCGTCAACAGTTAAGCTGGCCGAACATTTCAACTGGCGCAAGGCCTTGAAATAAGCAGTCTGCTGATGTTTTCGCTCTTGAGTCTCAGGCACAAATCTAATTGCATGAGGCGGATATTTGGCCTTCTGAATGGCATCAATGCGCTTTACCAGCCTATCCTGGCGATGCTCTCTGGCAGAAACCGTAGCGTTGAGGATCACTTTTGCTGAGACTTCTTGCTCTGGAGCCGGCACGACCTCAGTAGCGGACAATTGGAAAGGCGTTGAAAGACCGGTCGATTCTGCTTGACTCATGATTTATCTCCATCACTTTCAGCATGTTATGGAGAACTTGTTACCAACTTATGACAGAGAAAAAGAATTTTCATTCGGTCAGTTAAAATGAAGCCACCAAGAGGCACTTTAGTGTTCGGTCCAACGAAAGATCGCTTTGCCAAATTAATGACCGACGCCATCACGGCTTCGGGAGTGTACAGGTTGACGGCAGAGTGATTGCCGTAGCATTGGATGCCACCACTATTGCCATCACCGGCGAAAACGATATCAATAATATCCTGGTGATCTCGCGAGCCGTCGAAGAGCAGTCCGGCCGCGGCATGAGCATTCCCATGGCCCCCATCATTTTAGACAGAGGAAGGTGGCAGCTCTTTGTGCCGCCGGAAGATTCAATGATCTTTCCTTTTGTTCAAGACTTGAACCTTCGCGTGCTGCTGCGAGCGTACGCACGAACCCAACGCCTGCTTTTAAATCGCAATATTGCCGCTAATGAATTCTGTATTCTTGAAGAACTTGACTCAGACGCACTTACCAGCGCAACTATCTGGGCGCAGGGCAGCACCACCCTGTTGCCGCGCAGCGAGCACATCGTCTTTGAATTCACCACCCCTGCCGGCACAATCCAAAGAAGGCCGCCTCATGGGTCGCCGCAAATGCCGTCATTGGCGACTTGTTCGAATGCACGGCCATCTATCCGCAATATGTGCGGCCTAAACGGTTTCCGTCCAGCGCCGAGTTGAACGTCATATTTCAAAAAGACCCAGGTAGCGAGCATTTCATAAATGACTATTCCTTCCATCCCCTTGACGATGAGCCGCGCTTACGCACCATTGCCATCCAATTGCGAGTGAGGCCATGCCCGGGAGCTATTCCACTAGGTGAGATGCAATGCCTTGAATACGCGGCACTGCAAGCGTTCACTTGCCCACTACCTTTCGAAGATGTAGCAGCATTCTATAAAAGCTCTTTGAAAAATATTCACAAAGAGGAAAGCAGCGACATTGATAAACAGGATCTGTTCATTAGCAAGGCAGCAATCACCAGCGACATTTATATTTATGTATCCAGGGTCGCCACCGCCGATACCACCACTATTTTGATTGAAAGCCGGCCTTTGCCGGATCAATTAATCGATCAAAGAGTATTTGATTTGATGGCAAATAAGCCCATCAGGCTCACTGGACCCAAGCTCATGACTTAGATCAAGTTTGATAACAGACCGGTCCATTAGCGTGAAGTTAAAAAACAATGTAACTGTGGCCGCAGGCACCACAGATACATTGTTGGGTCTTCCAATTAATACGCCAATTTAACGACGCCAATAAGGTCTATCGAGAATGCGCTCTTTGCGAGTGAGCGGATATTTTCCCGCCGGTATGACCGGAATGCCCACACGACTGATGGCGCAGCGACACGACTGGCACTGATTAATGCCCGTCATTATAATTTCCACGCCTTTCATTGGTTTTTGATCTTCCTGGCAATTTTTGCAAAACATTGATTTTCTCCTTTTTTCTAAAAAAACTATTTGCCCTTACGAGCACACTTGACGCGCATAGCCACGGCTAGCTTCTGCGCTTGATACGGCCATGCCTTAGCTCCTCCCAGACGATCTTGCAGACCTTTGATAAAGAGGTCTTGTCTGGCGCGGAAGGCAGGCACGTTGCCGTGCCGATTGAAAATTACGAATAGAAAAGCACCACTTGCGGTCTGTGTTTCACCAACAAGTGCGCTGATTCCCCCTTGATTGTGAATGTGAGTGCCGGTTTTGCCCACGACAGTCGCTTGCCGTCGCAGCTCCGAGAAGCGCTTTTTCAGCGTACCTTCATCCACTCCGGCTACCGGCAACAAATCAGTCAGACGCAAACTATAAAGACCAAGTTCTTCTCTTAGTGCGCGTAAGACCAACATCATTGATCGAGCAGTAATAGAGTCGCTTCCCAGGCCGCTATTGGAGTTAACATAAACGCTGGCTGCAGGCAGACCAACGCCCTGAACAAGAAACTTTTGCAGAGCACGCGGGCCACCCAAAAGCGCTCCCAGATGATCGGCCATGAAATTGTCAGAATAGCAAAGCAAGACTTTGAGAATTTCACGCAGTGTAGGAGACTGTTGTACGGCCAGTACTCTGGCAAATGCTGGTGTACTGCCCACCGCTGCTTTCCCCAGAACAGCAAGACTGAAAGCGCCGGCTGATGCTCCATCTGAGATGATGCTGAACGCCTCATTAGCCTGGCATGAGCGCGTCTGCTTGTTGAGGTTGAGTTTCAAAACATTGGCGGAGAGTGAAGATGAGCTTTCAGTATTGATGGTGAAACCCGGGGCAACTACAATTTTTCCGCTGACCTTTTTGATGCCCAATTGATTAAGCGCCTGAGCCAAAGCCACTGCGTGCTCAAAGCGGAAGGCCGGATCATTGCCTGAAACAAACAAATCGCCGTTCAAAACCCCGGTAGCACTATTGATGCTGCCGGTGGTGGCCAGACTGGTGGAAAAAGTGTAATCAGGTCCTAACCGGTGCAAGGCAAACAAAGCCGTGGCTAGCTTGATGGTAGATGCCGGATGAAAGTGCAAATCAGCATGCTCTTGCTGAGTAATATTGCCGTCAATACTTTCTACCAGCAGTGCTTGCTTTAGTGCCATTTCGCTGGCACCTGGTGCGGGCGGTACAGTTTCCATAAATTTGTTAAATAAAGTCGAGCCGTAGTAAGGCTCTAAAAATTCGCTTTTAGCGAAGTTAACCCGGTCTATGGCGCCTCCCGCTAATGCTTTGTCAGTAACGCTACTGAGCGTGACGGGAAAGAAGACGTGAGCCGAGAGGATCAAAATCGCAAACGGCGTTCGGCATAATTTAGTCATCATAAGAATCTCCGCAACACCGCCGAAGCAGTGATGCTTAGTGCTCAAGCTAAATTAGCGAGCGTCAAAATTAAAGGCGGTTCTCTATTAGCTACGTCATGGCGCGCTTGCGACTGTGAGAATTAGCTAGATACACTGCCTGGGGCTTATATCACCAGATAAAGAAAACAGTTATAGACGAGGAATTACCTTATCAATCTACGTCAATCAAACTTCAACCTGCAAGCAGTAGCGGTGGCAGTTTGACTGCATCTTCAACTGCACAACTATCGCAGATGCGCCACCGCATACAGTACCAAAAACCTAAAACCCCTAGTATAGATCGAAATTGTTGCCGATTGATTAACCAATCTCCTATACTGGGATGATGGAAATTCGCAAACTGGAAAAATCAGATCAGGAGCAATTTTGGCCCGTGCGTCAGCGCGGCCTGAAAGAAGATCCCCAGGCTTTTGGCGCCTCTTATGAAGAATCGCTGAAAATGACCAGTGACGAAATCGCAAGAAGAATGCAAAATACTGCCGACGGCTTCGTGCTCGGGGCCTTCACTGGTAAGAAATTAGTTGGCGTGGTTGGCTTTATTCGTGGGCCCGGCATAAAAACCCGCCACAAAGGCTATATCTGGGGCATGTATGTGGTACCTGAGAGCCGTGGACACGGTGCCGCGAAAAAATTGATGCAGTCACTGATCGCACTTTGCAGTGCTCTGGCCGATTTCGAACAGCTGACTCTGAGCGTTGTTACCACTAATCTGACCGCGGCCAGACTCTACCAATCACTTGGATTTAAAACTTACGGACGAGATAATGCGGCCTTAAAAATCGATGGCGAATATTTTGACGAAGACCTGATGTATCTAGAGCTTAAAGACCTAAAATGACGGCGCGACGTTTGACCTTTCTACAACTTGCGCAGAATAGCCGCTTAGCGCGTCGAAATCAAACGCCCGTTAACTTTGCTGCGATAAGAATTTTCGTAAGTATAGGCATAAGGCTGGCTGACAGAGGCATTGGTGTATGTGCTGACCAACTGGCCTTGCAACTGGCCTTGCAACTGGCCTTGCACCTGGCCTTGTACTTGTTCTTGCGCGCGATTAAAGCGCAAGCGGCCATTGAGATCAGCTTCGCTTATTCTTCTGCCGGCAGCCTCGGCTTTTGCCGCTTGCGCTTGCTGAGCCAGGCGAACTTCACTCAAGCTCATCACGTTCGGTTTGGAATTGCGATATCGCCTGGTTGTTTGGCTGACGCCCCGCTGACGAAAAATCATCGTGCCTGGTCTAGCGGCTGTAATCGGTGACCAGTGAAATTTTTCCAGGCCAGGATTTCGCTTGACCAGGTCATGCTCCCAGCCTTTGACAGCTGTGCGGCCTTGCACGCAATAAACAGAGCCAAGTGTGCGGGCATAATTAGATTGAGTGGTGACAGAACGGGCTTCAGTCGCGGCGCAACTGAGGGCCACAAGGGCTAGTGCAATGAAAAGCAGCGCCGCTTTCGAATAGAATTTAGTAAGAGATTCCAGACGCTTCATAATCAACCTCAAGCCGTGCACTTCCGGATTTATACAGAAAATCTATTTTCTGGACCGGTTCGTTCATTAAACTGCGCAAATTTGTCAAACCTTTGTCATAGCAGGCTCTTATTTCTCCGCAAGGCTGAGAAAATAGTCTGCATGATTAATATCCATAATCAAGTTGTCGCCGCAAGTGTGCTGGCTTTCTGCCTCACTTTCAACCTCAAAGTCAGCGCTCGCACAGTTGAGCATGCCGAATGGGGAAAAATATTTGCCGACAATGGTTGCACAGGTACATTCGTGCTTTTTGATGTGGAAAAAAATTGTGTCAGTGCTTTTAACAGACCCCGCGCTGAAAAAAGATATGTGCCGGCCTCGACTTTTAAAATTGCCAACAGCTTAATCGCCCTTGAAGTTGGTGCTGTGCAAAATGCCGATCAAGTATTGCCTTATGGCGGAAAGCCGCAGCCATTTAGGAGCTGGGAACATGACATGAGCATGCGCGATGCCATGAAAATTTCAAATGTAGCTATCTATCAAGAAATTGCCAGAAGAATCGGCCTCAAACGTATGCGGCAATGGTTGCAAAAGCTGGCCTACGGCAACGAACAAACCGGACTGGTTGTCGATCAGTTCTGGTTGCACGGGCCGCTTAAAATCAGCGCCATTGAGCAGGCGCGTTTTATAGCCAGGCTGGCTCAAGCTAAACTACCGTTGCTACCGGCAACCCAGGCCACTGTGCGTCAACTGATTAAGCAAGACGATTTTGACAATCTATATGCTAAAACCGGCTGGCTCACCAGGCACAATCCGCCAATTGGCTGGTGGGTGGGTTTTGTCGAGAAAGACCATAAGATCTACAGCTTTGCTCTCAATATCGACATGGCCGATGAAAAAAATGCTCCGAAAAGACTGGTGATCGGCAAAGCGATTTTAAAAATGGCTGGACTGCTTAATTGAAACGGCCCGATCATGTCTGACCAGGCCGCTTCAATTTTTAAAAGCGAACGGTTAGTGCGCTTTGCATGAGCCTTCTTTGCCTTTACACGAGCCGTCTTTGCCTTTGCAAGAGCTATCAGCGCCTTTGTCGGCTTTCGCCTTCTTTTTGTCACTCAAATCTTCGCTTAACGAAGTGGATATGCCCTTTGACTGTTCAAACATTCGCAAAGTGCCGCCCTGATGCGGTGCGGCCTGGGCCGAAGTTTGAAGGGTCAATCCGAGAGCAGCAACTAAGGCCGCCGCTAATTGAGCTTTTGCTTTGTCTTGCATGAAGAATCTCCTGGACGATGGGTGTGTGGGTGGGTCAATAACCTGTTCGGTGTTTCTAATGACTAAAACGTCGGCTGCAGAACTTTATTCCATTAATCCCGACTCATTTTTCGAGAGCCTAAATCAGGTCAATGGAATAAAATTACGGCGAATGCGGTATCAGCTTGTTGAGGATTTACCGTCGTCTAGCTCACTAGCGTAAAAAGAAATATTTTTTCAGGATACAACCAGACGCAAGACTCTCGAAAAGTGGGTGAAAATCTATTCTCGAGAGTTCTTTCACTTTGCTTTATTTCGCTTGCGAAAACACGAAGACGCTGAAGACGTTGTGCAAATAACCTTCGCCAAGGCATTCCGCTCATATTCAAGCTTTAAAACCGGCAGCAGTGAAAAGGCCTGGCTTTATGCCATTCTCACCAACACCATAAAAGATCAAATCAAGATAGCTACAACCAGGCCACTGGGCAGTTCTTTCGACGACATCGATTTAGAGCAACTAGCTGATGGAAAAGAAGCACCAGATCTGGTCCTGGCTAAAAAACTGGAATATGAGAAATTAACCAGAGGCATCGCCAGCCTGCCCGACCATTTTGCCGCACCGCTTTTGCTGCGAGAAGTGAGCGACATGTCTTACAAAGAAATTGCCGAGCAACTGGTTGTGCCCATCGGAACAGTGATGTCGCGCCTTTACCGCGCTCGCAAAGTGCTGCACGACTTGATGACGGGAGCAGTTGAAATTAAAGAAGATGGAATGGAAGGTGCATATGAAATGTGATCAAGCGCGAGCTCTGATTGGGTCGGCCACCGACAATGAATTGGCTAATGCTGAAGCGGCTCTGGTGGCCGATCATATTAGCGACTGCGCACCATGCCGCGATCAATGGGACAAGATTTTAGAAGTGCGTGAGGGTATCCGTGACATTCGCCGCGCTCAAGAACCAGATGGCGACTTCGAAAAGCGCTTACTGATCAAAGTGTATCGAGAGCAAAGGAAAAAATCGCAGGTCGCCTTTAACTTGGCTGTGGGCCTCGCCGCCTCTGCGCTGATTGCCATCGGTGCCGTCAGTTATTTCAAAACAGCAAACCAGGCCACTGTCAGCGTCGAAAATTTGGTGGCCGCAGTGGGCCATCACTATATATGCCGGTCCAGATGATCCGGCATATATAGTGAACTATGTAGGAAAGGGCAACCCTGCAGATTTTTCCCCACAGGCAGGTTTTAAAATTCAAAACACCCAATTGGCCAATTATGCTCTGGAAGGTTCAGATATCATCAAAACGAAAGAAGACAAAACCCTGCTGCGCATGTGTTACACGAGTCTGAACAAAGATGAGACCAGTTGCATCGATTGCTATCAGGCGCCCAGCGGCCTGCTTTCATTCGGCAAAACCGCCACCAGAGTAGTCACCATGGCCAATGGCCAGACGGCTCGCCTTGGCGAAATTGATGGTCAATCGGCGGTGATGATCTCGACCCACGAACTTGACACTCTTTTTGTTAGTCCCATTGGCTCGAAAAAATTGTTTGACCTGGTGGTGCCTAGTGTCTAAGCTGAGACATCATCTCGCTTTGCAATAACCGGCATTGTTTTTCTTGTAATAATTTTGATGATATTCTTCAGCGCGATAAAAAGTTTTTGCCGGCAAAACATCTGTGTAAACTTTGCGCCGCAGCTGCCCTTCAAGAGCTAACTTCTCTTTGCGTATGGCAGCTTCTTGCTCTTTGGAATTAAAGAAAATAATGGAACGATATTGCGGCCCACCCAGAATTTGAGGAAACATGGGGGCGCTGATTTTCCAATATTCTTGCAAAATTAGTTTAAGCGAAGTTTGCTCAGGATCATACGAAACCCGCACGGCCTCTGAATGACCGGTCTTACCTGAGCAAACATCATCATATGTGGGTTTGTCAAATTTGCCGCCAGTGTAGCCGACTACGGTTTGCACACCTTTTATTTGTTGAAGACCCGCTTCAACGCCCCAGAATCAGCCGGCGGCAAGATTGATTGTTTGTCTCTCGGCTGCGTCAGCAACTGCCATGGAGGTGAAAGTCGTTAGAAGGGCCAAAAGCAGCGCTAGTTTATTATTTCTGGGCATTAGTTTTGATCTCCAATTAAAGCAAAAAATATGAGTGCACAAATACTAATACTGAGAAAAAGAGATTTTATTCCCGTGCTTATCAACAAACCCGAGAAAAACCGCTCAACTACTAGATACAGTATAACAAGAACAAGTAATAGTGGCAGAATCGAGATTACGCTAAACAAAAAAAAAGAACCAGCAGGAATTACCCTGCTGGTTCCGAAATTTCTACAGCGAATTATTGCTTCTCAGCACTGAGAAGAATCTCCACAGCCCTTTGGTAGACCTTGAGCACCGGAGCAATGGTAGCAAGCTCGATGCACTCGTCGGTGGCATGCAGGCCCTTGTAGGTGACGCCGAAGCCACAGATGGTTTCGATGCCCTGACCGGCAAGGTAATTGCCGATGTTGGAAGGCCCTGCTACCTTGGCCGGCACATCTTTGCCGCATACTTCTTTGGCGGCCTTGCTCAGGGCAGCCAAAGCGCAGACTGCGGCGCCAGCACGTAAGGCGGCCAGCTCTCTTCTTCTAAGGCAACAGTGGCCAGAATCGTAGGCATAGTAGCGTCAATGGCTTGCACCACACCGTTAATTAAAGCGCGGGCCTGAGCGGCATCGAATGCCGGCGTCAAGCGCGCGTCGACCTTGATGCGGCAGACATCAGGCACGGCGGTGTAGCCTTTGCCTCCACCCATTTCGGTCACGGTGAGCTTGCCCGTTTGCTGGTATCACCAACAGTGGCAGTATCGAGGCAGGCATCCACGGCTTTCAACCAGGCGCTCACCGCAGCAATCATCAGGTCGCAGCTATCAACACCACCTTGCGACGGAATCGCGACCAGCTCTTTGATAAGCTTTGAGATCGAATCAGATTTCATACACTTCCTAATTTACTTTCTTGAAGTATAGACTGCCGTTTAGTGGCGGCAGTTGCAGCGAGGGTCCCACTGGGGGCGGTGAGGCGGATAGACAATGACCGGTCCATGATGGCGGTGAGGCGGTTCCACATAGACCGGCGGGTGCCGATAATGGGGTCGACCACGGTAGTAGCGGTAGTAGCGGTAGTAGCGGTAGTAGCGGTTATCTCGGTCATCGTAATAGCGGCGTCCGCCGTAATTACGTTCTTCGTAGATGGAAATGCCGGGTCTGCCGTCAGCAGCATCACCAAGAGAGCCAATCGCTCCACCGATGATGGCACCGCCGACGACACCAGCGACAGTATCACGAGCGGAAACTCCGCCAATCGCAGCTCCGATACCAGCACCAGTGGCAGTGCCCGGACCGACTTGAAAGCCGGCGCAGCCGGAGACGAGTAAAGCTACAGCTGCCAGGGCAAGCAGACTGCAACGACGTTGGGAATTATTCAAAATTTTTCCTTGAAGAAATTGTGGGAAGTCTTTCTACTGAATCAATGTTTTCCCAAACAAACATTGACCAACCAGGCTACGCAATTCTCTGCCCCCAATGGCCGCGTTCAACAACACTTGGGTAAGTGCTGAAACAATGGTCGACTGGTTTATCTGGCGTAGCTTGGCTTTAAATCGGGGAGTTTTTGGTGGGGGAAGAGAATCACACTCTGGTATAACAAATACTCTGAGTGGAAAAATCAAAAGCCTTTATACAGCTTCTAGTTTGAAGTAAGTAATATTGCTTAACCAGATTATCTCTATGGAGCAGTGGGTGAGCTTGTCCACGTGGCGGCGTGCGCGATGGCACCTTATAAGCAATGCGGCCCCAGATAGCTTAGCCAAATGTAAGACTCGCAAAGCTAGGAGCCTGATCCAAAAGTCCTTTGCGGGTTAAAAGCAGGCGCCAGTCTGCTTTCAGCGAGTCTGGGCGAATGTTAAGCATATCGAAATTCAGAAGTGATACTGAATACGGTGTCAATAGTTGAAAAACTC
>Ga0209181_10001739_pt1 | contig 37303 bp, 33 predicted proteins | sample MAT05_FD_187208 | JGI IMG/M metagenome (GOLD analysis project Ga0209181, IMG submission 187208) | Freshwater microbial communities from Lake Fryxell liftoff mats and glacier meltwater in Antarctica - MAT-05 (SPAdes) (version 2) | ecosystem: Environmental > Aquatic > Freshwater > Ice > Liftoff... | reverse complement strand
GTTGGTGAGCACTGGTGACTGCGGCAGCCAACTGCGAACGCGGCACCATATCGCCGACTGACGCCTGCCAAGTCGGCGCATTGAAGGCGCCGCCGCAGCCAATGAAAAAAGTGAATGTCAACAACAACCACGGCGAGATCATTCCTAACCACACCGTTATCGCGAGCGATGCCGATATCAGCAGCATGAATACTTGCGCCGCAAGCATCACGCGTCGCCGATGAAGGTTGTCCGCGACGGCGCCGGCAACCAATGACAACAACAGGATTGGCAGTGCGACCGACGCCTGCACGAGTGCCACCGTGTCCGCCGTTGGGGCTATCGACAACATCAACCACGATGCGCCCACAGACTGGATCAAGCCGCCCAAATTGGACAGTAGCGTGGCGACCCAGACTGCGCGGAATATTGGATGGTTGAAGGCCGAGATCGGCGACGTGGGTGTCATTGTGTGAATGATGAGCGCTGCGGCAGCTCAACGACGTCAAGCATCCCACGTCATCCCGTGAAGTGATTAGTTGACGCGTGTGACGCAAAACCATTGTCGTGCGCAGATCGGCCAGTAGTCGGCGGTTTTTGCCGCTGATGGTTCTTGCGGAAGTCCAAATCGTCAAGCGGACGCGTTTTTCGCGTTCTAACTGTCCGACGGTTTGCAGCGGCCAACCCTTCCTTGTCGGCTTCGCGATCAGCGTGTCCGCCAAACTCGTATGGCGTATCTAAAGTCTGGCGCGCCGCACCCAATCTGCTCGTGTTTGGGCAGAATGCCGAACACTTTCAATTATGGTGATTGCCTTGAAATCACGACTATCTTGGTGCGTACTGACGCCGTTGCTATTTGCACTCCCAGCTCTGGCGTCGCCGCCCTTGAGCACGCTGGCCGAACGCACCGATTTCAAGCAGACCGCGCGCTACGCAGAAGCGGTCCAACTTTGCGCTGACTTCGCCAAAGCCTTTCCGGATGCCGCTAGCTGTGTGGAATTTGGTCGCACGCCAGAGAATCGTCCGCTGCTGTCGCTGGTGATCAGCCGCAGCGGTGCGCTAACCGCCGATGCGGCACGCGCCAAAAATTTGCCTGTGATGCTGGTGCAAGGCGGCATCCATGCGGGCGAGATTGACGGTAAAGACGCGGGCTTTCTTGTGGCGCGCGAGTTGCTGGGTGGCGAAGTGGCGCGCGGCGCGCTTGACAAAATGGTGCTGGTATTTGTGCCGGTGTTCAATGTCGATGGCCATGAGCGCTTTGGCGCGTGGAATCGCCCGAATCAGCGTGGCCCTGAACAAATGGGATGGCGCACGACGGCCCAGAACTTCAATCTCAACCGCGACTACGCGAAGGCCGACTCGATTGAAATGCAATCCATGCTGCGCTTGATCGGGCAGTGGGATCCGATTTTGTACGTGGATTTGCATGTTACTGATGGGGCGCAGTTCGAGCACGATGTCTCGGTTACGCTTGAGCCCGTGTATTCGGGCGATCCAGAATTGCGTAAAGCGGGACTGGCGCTGCGCAACGACATGATGCGCAAGCTCACAGCGCAGGGATCTTTGCCGCTTCCGTTCTATCCGTCCTTTGTGATCGGAGACGACCCGACCTCCGGCGTCGATGCTGGCGTTGCGCCACCGCGTTTCTCCACCGGCTATATGCCCTTGCGAAATCGCATCGGCGTGCTGGTCGAGACGCACGCGTGGAAAGATTACAAAACACGGGTGCGTGTGACCCGAAACACGGTGGTGGCTCTGATCGAATCTACCGTGGCACTTGGTCCAAAGTGGATGGCGACCGCACGCGATGCGGATGCACGCGCCGCAGCCCTGGCAGGCAGCCAAGTCGCGCTGGCCTATCAAGCGCAGGGCGAGGGGCAAATGATCGATTTTCGCGGATACGCCTATAGGCGCACGCCCTCCGCAGTCTCCGGCGCGCTGGTGACGCGCTACGACGAGCGTAAGCCGCAAATCTGGAAGATGCGCCTGCGCGATGACGTACAAGCCACGCTGTCGGCCACGGCGCCGGGCGCTGGCTACGTCGTGCCGGCCGCGCATGCGGCTTGGCTTGCGCCACGTCTGCAAGTGCATGGCATTGAATTTCGGCAGCTTGAGAATGCGATCGCGGCAGCCGAGACGCAGACTTTTCGTGCGACCAAAGTCACTTTCGGGACGACCTCAGTCGAAAGTCATCAGATGCTGACCTTGCAAGGTGCCTGGAAATCGGAGCCGCGCGAGATTGTTGCGGGATCCTTGTTCGTGCCGATTGCGCAGGCCAAATCGCGCTTGGTGATGGCGCTGCTTGAGCCGCAAGCGCCCGATTCCTATGCGGCCTGGGGCGAGTTTAACAATGCCTTCGAGCGCAAGGAATACATGGAAAATTACGTTGCGGAAGACGTCGCGGTCAGCATGCTCAAGGACCCAGCGGTCGCCGCCGAATTTGAAAAGCGTCTGGCCACCGACTCGGACTTCGCCAAGAACCCAAACGCACGCTTGGACTTCTTCGCGCGTCGCCATGAATCCTTCGACGAGCGCTACAACTTGTATCCGGTGATGCGATTGGACAAGGTGCCGGAATAGGCAGGCAGTTTAAGGAATCTGCCATCTGTAACGCTGCGCTTGCTCGGCGAGCGCGAATATCGATCGGAGTGGACAGCCTGAAGGCAGTGAAGGTGCCGGCATGGGCTCGGCGATGATCTTAGTCACAACTACCGGAGCTGCCCACATGCGCCGCATCATGCCGTTGTGCTTTTACCTTGCAGCACTGCTGCTGTGGCCGCTCTGCACCCATGCGCAGGAAATAGCGACAGCGCCGGTGAACACCGTGCCGCTGGTGGTGCCGGCGGGCGCCGAAGCCGGTCCAGACTTCGATATTGACCGCGCCACGCAGGCCTATATCGAAACTTTATCGATAGAGCAGCGCGAGCGATCGGATGCGTATTTTGAAGGTGGCTATTGGTTGCAACTGTGGTCCTTTCTATACGGCCTGCTGACGGCCTGGATCTTCTTGGGACTGAAGCTCTCGGCGCGTATGCGCGATTTCGCCGAGCGCCGTGCAAAGAGTCCGCTCATGCAAAGCGCGATCTATGCACTGCAGTACATTCCGCTTAGCGCGCTGCTTGCGCTGCCACTCGGCTGGTATTCGGGATTTTTTCGCGAACATCAGTACGCAATGGCGACACAGAGTTTGGGTGAATGGTTTGGCGATCAGGGCAAGGGTTTGCTGGTGGCGATGATCCTCGGAACCGTTTTCATTGCCGTGATCTATGCAGTTATCCGCCGCACTGGCCGCAATTGGTGGGTCTATGGCACGCTCACCTCGATGGCCTTTCTGGTGTTTGCGGTGCTGATCAGCCCGCTATACATCGATCCGCTTTTCAATGACTACAAATCGCTGCCAACGGGCCAAGTGCGTGATCGCATACTGTCGATCGCACACGCAACCGGTGTACCCGCAGACGATGTGGTGTGGTTCGACGCCAGCCGCCAAACCAAGCGCATCAGCGCGAATGTCTCAGGCTTCGGCGACACCATGCGCGTGGCGCTAAACGACAATTTGTTGACACGCTCTCCGCCTGAAAGCATAGAAGCGGTGATGGGACACGAACTGGGCCATTACACGCTCAACCATATCTACGAAAGCCTGATCTACTTCGCGCTGATTTTCCTGGTTGGCTTCGGCTTGGTCGCGTGGGGATACCAGCGCGCCGTGGCACGTTGGGGCGCGGCCTGGGGCTTACGCGGTCCGGTTTCCGATTTGGCCGGATTACCACTCGTTTCCGTGTTGTTCTCGGTGTTTCTCTTCGCGGCGACGCCGGTTTTGAATAGCATCACGCGCAGCAATGAGGCCGAGGCCGACCGCTACGGATTGGCGACATCCAACCAACCTGACGGCTTCGCGTTCGTCGCTATGCAACTGTCTGAGTACCGCAAGATTTCCCCAGGATACTGGGAAGAAATCCTGTTCTATGACCATCCGTCTGGCTACGCGCGTGTGCGTGCGGCAATGGAATGGAAGGCCGAGCATGGCGGACGGACCACGCCTGTTTCGGGGGCGGCTGCATCGCCTTGAGCGTCGGCTTCGATGAGTCAGCGTACCTAGCCCAAGCTTAAGTGCTGGGTTACTTCGATCGCCTGATCGCGTTTAAAGATGCGCACGGCTCCTGAGTCTTGGATCGCGCACTTTGGTAGTTCATCGTTAAGCTGCGCAACGGGCCAGGTGACCATCGGCCCGTTGTGCAATCCGGCTATGAGCTAGAGCCCGCAGACCTATCTTCACCTGCAAAAGCCCGTTCCAGAATTATCGTTGCATCGATGGCACGCGAGTATCCGCGGGCCATGGTCAATCCCTTCGGCAACCGCGCGCTCTGCTTGCGCGCGCAGTCGTCTCCGAGTTGACGTGCATCGCCGCGCCGCTCACTGCGCTTCGCGCTGAAGTTCCACTACCGATTGCACTTGACGCGCATCGACCTCGACCACTGCAAAGCCCGGCGCTTCAAGGGATAAGCGCGGTACGGTGACGCCTTCTAGCCGAATCTGGCCGCGTCCATCGGCGGTTACCGTGGTGGCGGGCAGCGAGCGCGTCGGCCCGCGCACCACCACCGGCAAGCCCACGATCGGTGCGCCCGCATCTAATAGCGCGATGTCCAGCGGATGGCCAAGCTCCTCGCGAAGGGTCACCTGATGACGTCCATCATGACTGGCCACGCGCGTATCTGCCGCCGATGAATAGAGCACTGACCACGGCGAGCGCACGATCGCTGCACGCGCGTTAGCCGCTTGCTCGACTGACACCGCCAGTCCCTCCGGAACGCCCAGGAAATAGTCTGCCGAGGCGTCCGCCCAGATGCCGTCGCGCTCGTATTGCAGTACATAGATCGGGTACGGGTTGCCGGCGCGTCGCTCGGTGCTAAGCGCTATCGCGCCCATGCGCACCACTAGCCATTGCAATGGGCGCAGTTCGATGGTTTTACGGAAAATCTGTGGCTGTTCCGATGAAATGCCTTCGTCGTCCAGATCGACGCCGATGGCTTTAGTCAAAGGCCATTGCGGTAGCGCGCTGTCGCTGGTCGGAAATTGCAGCCGCAGGCGCACGCTTTGCTGACGATCCACACCCTCAAATCGCACGCGACCACGCACATCGGTCTGTTGCGTCTGATCGCCCCGATCCGCTGCCCAAACCACCTCAAGTTGGCGCAGCGGAACTTGCGTGCCTTGCACTCGAAATTCAAGTTCTAGATCCACCGACAATGCTCGCGCCACCCGCGCGTCGAGCGGATTGGGACTGATTTCAGTGATCTTGCCGGCGACCAGGGTGATGCTCGTGCGCTGCGCCTCGATGTTCTGCAGCATTAAGATCACGTCGATCGCACCGGGTGGTATCGGCGACAGCACATCGCCGGCCGACACATCGATGGCCGCTTCATCGAAACTTGCGAGTAAGTGCGGCGCCTCGCGGCTCATTAAGGCCTGCCATGTCGATGTATCTGTCGATTCCGACACGCGCCGCAACAACAGACTTAAGCCCTGTGTGTGTTCACCGCCACGCACAATACGAATGCCGGCCGCGACCGTCGGTCGGATGCTGGCGGGATAGGCCGCGGCGGTAAATGAAGCTGAGTAAAAATGCAGTCCGCCGTTTCCGCGCGCCTGCAAATCGTAGCGATCGGCCCACGGCAAGCTGTCCCCACTGACGATCACAACGCCATCGGCGCGGCGTGTCGCGACCGTATTGATCCAGCGCTCGACCACGGCGAGTTCCTCGCGGCTGGCCGGTCCGGCGCCATCGCGGCCACCCTTGAGCCAGTCTTGATGGCTAAGGTCGTCTTCCGCGGAGATGTAGCCCAAACCAATGCGCACAGATTCGGGATCTGCTGAGACTGCGCCGTCAGCCAGCAACTGAATCTCAAAGACTTTCTTTGTCGAGCCGGATGGGGCGAAGGCTGCGGCAATGGTGTCAGCCGTCGTCTGATCCGCGGCGTCGCGGGTCGAATGTGGCAAAGCATCGCCCGTGAGCAATACCGTCGCCGGCTCCGGTACCACGTTGGGGATCAACATCCAGCCGGCAATCGCCACTAGGGCGATGCCGGCTAGCCATGCCGCGACCCGTCTAGACACGGACTAATCGGTATCAGACGCCGAATACAATTGCAGGAAGATCGGCGCGTGATCCGAGAGATCGCGCAGGGTGCACATATTGGCAATGTAGTCGCGTCCCGAGCTCGAATACTCAGTGACATGGGTGGCCTGGTACCAGAAATGGTCGTAGGCGTTGGCAAACGCACAACTGGTGTTGATCGAGGTCAGATCGTTGACGCGAAAGCCAACCACCGGTGACACCGCCTTGAGCGTTGCCCACCACGGGGAGGTTGCGTCGCGGTTGTGGTCACCCAGCAAAATTACGTCCTGATCGCTGCTGCTGCCAGACTGGATCGAGCTAAAAACCGTGGCGATCTGCTGGATTTCCGCTTGGCGTTCGGCCGTTTCACCAAAGACCGTATGCCAATTAATGAAGGTGAAATCAGCGCCGGTCTGGATTTGGCGCAGTTTGACGATGTGCGGTTCGCGCTCAAATTTGTCACCGGTATCGGTCCACACCGAGTGCGAGAGAACTTGCACGCGATCAGTACGGAACAGCACGGCATAGCGCTCTTTATAGCTGCTACGCCCAATTGGAACAGTCACCCGAAAGTCCCAGGTGAAGCCGCTGATCGCCGTCAGTGCAGTCGCGAGACTGGCCGCAGCCGTGTCGTACATGACCTCTTGCGCGAAGATCACATCGACACCGTTGGCGGCAGCCGCCGTGGTGCCGTAGTCATTCCAGGCTTGCGCTGCGTAGTTGCTCCAGTCGGTCGAGCCGTTGTAGCCCGCATGCAAGGTGTTCCAGGACATCACTCTCAAATAGGCGGCGGCAGAGGCCGTCCCCGACACCACCAATAAGCACGCCCCCAGCGTGATTGAGCGCAACAAACCCATGTCGTATCCCCATACGAGCTCGGATCGAGCGAGCGGAGCATAAGACTTGCGAATTAAAATAACCGCCTTTTTGTCAGAAAATTCCTACAAAGAGTTGCGTATTTCTCGGATTGACGGCAGCCCGTTTTGGCCTGTCGCTTTTGAGACAAGTCGTTGCGATCGCCGGATCCGGAGCTGCACGGTGAGATACTCAGACGCCGTTTGCTGGTGACCGCCATGCTGAGTTCCTTGCTATTGGCGTTTGCGTTGAATGCCGCGCCGCGATGTGAACTTCCTGACTTGTACAAGCCGCGCGACGACAGTCCTGCAGCACACCGCGTGCACTTGAAAGACGGCTCTATCAGTGTGGCAATGGTCGACCCGATGAGCGAGAGCGACGCACGTCTACCCGGAATTCCCGACGAGCCGCCACCGGTTCGACAGCATTCGAAGAACAGCCTGTGGCTGTGGTCAGAAGCGAGCGACTGGTTGCTGATCCCGAGCCATATGCAAGTTCAGACTGCCAGAGTCGGCGTCGATGGCAGTTGGGTGATTGCGCTCCAAGATGCGAAGTCGCCAAGCCGACGCTTGCGCGCGCAGGGCATGGGTGCATGCGTCGGCTGCGCCTACGGCGCGGGGGCTCAGTATTTCAAAAGCTACTCCCAACAAGCGCGCGACAACGAGTTCGAATACTGCCGCGGTCTAGAACGCCCGATCGTGCGCGACGCCGAAGACGACACAAGGCTGCGATTCCATTTCGACAACCAGGGCTCAGAACGCCACGACGCCGTTGCCATCATTGGCGACGAGGACATTGGCTACTCGGAGCTTGTCGTCAGCGGACTCGACGAAGCCGTGCGCGACGAAGTGCTTGAGGCGTTTGGACGCTGATTGGGTCGCGCAAGACTTGGCTTGCTGGTGAATCGGGGCTGGTGAAGCCAAGAGCGGGGCTGGGGCGCAGGTCTGGAGTGCTTTTGTGGTGTGGCGGGAAGTCCGCCCGGCGAAGGACTATCGTGATCCCCGCGTAGGCGGGGATCCAGCGCTCTTCGTGGGCTTCATTCTGAAAGCCGCAAGCGCAAGAAAGAAACTAGATTCCCGCCTTCGCGAGAATGACGGCACGGTTGCGACATCATCGCGAAGTTACAATGCCGCGGGAGGCAGGATGCCGGGAGCGGCCGAGCCCCTACCTAATTCCCCTCAAATCCATTGGCGAACATCGACGCTTGGCCATTGACCGTGGTCGTGGTGCTTGCGTTACGGCTTTCGCCGCTGTTGTCTTGGATGCTGGCGCTGGTTGTCAACGTGGGGCCGCTGCTGGCGGTTACGGTAAACCACGCCGTGCCTTGTGCCTTGGGTCGCAGGTTTCCAAGATTCCAATTCAGCACGCCAGCGCTCGGAGTTACGCCACCGGAGGCTGCGACGAAGCTCGCGTTCGCTGGCACAAGGGCAGACAAAGTCGCCTGCGGCGCGCCGCCAAAGCCGGTCATATTCCAGCGAATCTGGTAAGTGACGGTCGCTCCCACAGTCACCGGATCACTGTCGTCGGCGATGGATAGTGTCAACGCGTGATCGCAGCCCCAGTTGACGGCGGTACCAGTCGCGGGCGTGAACTGGACCGAGCGCCCGGCGACTAAGTTGGCGGAGTTGCGGAAGGAATACAGTTGGCCAACGCTGCCGATGTTGTTTTCGAGGCCCACGGAGGTGAAGTCCGGCGCGCTCAATGTATGGTAGTGATAAGTGATCTGGTCGGTCGCCGTATCCAGGATGATTTGGAAGGTTTCCGGCGCGCCAAAGGCCCAGTGCTGCACTTGGTGGAATTGCACGACCCATTGCGTGCCGACAGTGCGTGCATAGATCACGCCTTGCGCGCCGGATTCCGGATTCAAGTCCTCGCCTAGCGCCATCGCATCATTGTTTGGCGGGCCTTCGAAGGGCAGGTACATATTGGCTGTCGAAAAGCTTGAGCCGCCAAAATGCACGAAGCCATTCGAGTTGATCCGCACGCTGGTGTAGTCGGTGCCGTAGTAGGTGAAGGTACCCGGCAGCGTGACGTCGGTGGAATTGGCATCGTCGCCAAGATTGAAGGCAGTACCGCTGGTGGCGTCGTTCCACACATAGGTCGGCCCGCCGGATTGCGTGTTGTCTAGACAGGTGTAATTGGCCGTCGGCGTCATCTCAAGATTGAGCGCGGGGTTTGCCACATTCACGGTCGTGGTCAGCGTTTGATAGCCCGGATGTGAGACCACAATCTGGCCGCCAGCACCCGGCACGCTGACGCTGTAGTTGCCACTCAGCGTCGCGAATACTGGCGCCATGCTGTCTTGACCGGCGACCAACACCATCGCCGGAATCGGTGTGCCAGAGCCGGTCTGCCTAATCAATCCGGCCAGCGTGAGGTGGGCCGGTTGCGCGATAGCGATATTGTGTTGGGTGGTGGTGTTCTGGCTGACGGTAATCGCGAGCGCACTGGCGTTTTGGCCTTGGTACTCCCCGATGACCGTATAGCTGCCTGCACCGGCGACGACGCGATAGCTACCATTCGCGTCGCTGCGCGTGGTCAGCGTTTTGCCTAAGCGGGTGAAACTGACGATGGCATTGCCGGTCGGCACGCCGCCCACGGTCACGGTGCCCTGCAGATAGCCGGCTTGATAAACCATATCTGCGGCTGCCTTCACATCGATACGGCCCCAGCCATAAACATTATTCGGGATTTGTCCTACAGCCACCGCGCCGCAAGACTGCGTTGCGCTGGTGAGGCCCACAGCGGTCTTGCGTAGCAGCTCCTCAAGTTGCTCGATTTGTCCCGTGAGCTTAGGTTCCAGTGAGATCAGCAACGCGACTGCGCCCGCGACATGCGGCGAGGCCATCGAGGTGCCGCTGAACACCGAATAGGAATTCGTCGGCACGCTGGAGCGCACGCTCACACCGGGCGCGGACACTTCCGGGCCAATCTCACCCGTAATCGGATTGGGCCCGCGCGATGAACTGGAGGAGATTGTGTCGGTGGAACTGGTCGATCCCACGTTGAAGGCTGAGGGATTGTCGCCCGGCGAGCCTAAGCGTCCGCAGGTGCTCGTGCTGCCGTTATTGCCTGCCGAGAACGCCGGGAAGATGCCACTGGCGCGCAGGGCCGCGATCACATCCTCGAAAACTTCGCTGCCGCCCGGACCACCCCAGGATTGGTTGAGCACATGCGGCCGTAGCGCTGGATCGGGATTCGCACCCGCCAGATCAGTCGGCGCAATCATGAATTGCTGCGCTTCGAGCAAGGATTCGTTATCCGGGCAACAGCCGAAGGCCGCCATCCAGCGCGCGCCTGGCGCTACACCGATCTGATTGGCGCTGCCATCGGTGCCGACTTCCGTGCCCATGGTGTGCGTGCCATGGCCGTTGCTGTCTGCGGGTGCGGCGCTGGCGCCGGTCGGGTCGTACCAGTTGTAATTGTGATTGAAGTTTCCGCCGCCCAGGTTACCGCGATATTGGCCAATGAGGGCAGGGTGGTTGTACTGCACACCGGTATCGACATTGGCAACGACCACGCCCACGCCGGTGCTGTTATAAGGCGCCGCCCAAACATCTGGGGCGCGAATTTTGCTGATGCCCCATTCGATCGCATTCGGCGCGGCACGCGTGCTTTCCACCACCACGGTCGGCGGCTCCAGCTTGAATCGCGGCAAAATCTGGCCGACTTCCGGTGTGGCCGCAAGCTCAAGCAGGCCGGCGCGATCTGACTTCAAGGCAATCAGATTGACGATCCAGAAAGTCTTCACATCGCTGATGCGTCCGGCCGAACGCGCGGGCTGGATGCGCGCCAAGAGATTCGGCTGGCTGCGATCCGCCACGCCGCGCAATAGCGTGTACACCGCGCGTCCGCGTTCCTGCCAGTTCTCAATTTTCGATGCGGCAGAAAGATCCGCTTGTTGGTTAAGTTTGATCCACACGGCAATTTTGCCGTCGGTGTCAGCATCCATCGATTTGAGCACCGCCGGATCAATCTTGCTGGCCGGCTGCAGCGATGTGGATGAGGCAGTCAAAGTAAAGGAAATCAACGCGATGGCGAGCACGATCCTTGCAATCGAGCTGAGGCAAAACTTGGATTTCATTTGCCATTCCGTACTTGAGATCAGCATCCGAGTATGCGCCGTGGTGCTCAAGGGAGATGCCTCGACGGCCATCGCGGTATCGTCGCTTCATTCTCTCGCACGGCGCCAATCGATGACCCTTCAACTGCCCACGCTCGACGCTGGACGGGTGCGATTACGCCAACTTGGCGAACACGATCTGGCTGATCTGCATGCGATTTTTTCCGATACGCTCGCCATGCGCTATTGGAGTCATCCCGCCTTCATCGACCATGCGCAAACCCGCGCCTATCTGGAGGCGATTGATCGCGGACGTGAGCGCGGCGATCTGCTGCAGTGGGGAATTGAAGACATTGCCAGGGCGCGCATCATTGGCACGACCACGCTGTTCTCCATCAATCACGAGCAGAACCGTGCTGAGATCGGCTACATCCTAGCTTCCGAGCATTGGCGCCAAGGCCTCGCGCGGGAAGCGCTGCGACGATTGCTTAAATATGCGCGTGACGACATGCGCCTGCGTCGAATCGAGGCCGATATCGATCCACGCAACGAAGCATCACTGGGCTTTCTTGAGAACTTAGGCTTTCAGCGCGAAGGCTTTTGTGTGGAGCGCTGGGTGGTCGCCGGTGAAGTGCAGGACGCGATCCTGCTTGGGCTGCTGCTGCGAAATTTCGCAGACGGCTGAGATTGAAAGAAATCTAGTTTACGGCGCTGCAATCGCGTCGTTCTTGCTCGCGTGAAAGGACGCTCCAGTTGCCGTCTGCGAGCTTTTCAAAGGTCATGACGGTCTGAACCGAAGTTGTGTGATCGCACGTCTTGCCTTGAACTAAGTCGCCAGCGATAAAGGCGTCCACATCTGGAATAAAAAAATCGCATTCCGCACCTTTGCACAATTTCTTTCTGCCCGACGATGCGCAGCTTTTTGAGATACCGGATAGTTCCAGGTAATGGATTTCCGATGCCGACACTGTCCAAGTTCCGACTTCGTTTGGTCGGCGCTTCAATCCGGCCTTGGCAGCCGAGACCATTGCGTTGTACTGACCAACGATCTGTTCGAAGCCGCTTTCGCCAGCGTCGAGACTAGTTGAGCTTCGCTGCTCGCACTTAGACTTATGCTCAGCAGCAACAGCGGCATTGAAGATCGTCAACACGGCCAGGATCGAGCAAAAGCTGAGCGTTGGCTTGCGAGTGAACATTGGCTTCTCCTAAAGATCAATCTGGCAGTCAACAGGTCAAGCGCATTAGAAATCGATCTCAGCGATAGAATTTGCACAGCAATGTTAGAAATTGTCAAGTCAGAAGTTTTGATGGGCATCGGTTAAGAAATCCGGCTGCAAGCGCGAGAACCGAGTTTGCCTTCGGGTTCGTCACTCTTGGTTGTGCGTGAAAGCTAAATGAGGCCAGTGATCCTTCTAGGTATTGCCGTTCGCCCGATTTGAGCGGGCAGCAAATTCGCTGATTCGACACATCGCTGAGCTCGTCGCAAGGACGATTGCGCGAGACATCGCCACGCCCGCCGACTCGTGATGGTCAGAAAAAGCGACGCAATCCAAAGAAAACGAAGGCCCCAGCGAGCTGCCGGGGCCTTCTTGCCTACGAGTATCGGGACTCTCTACTTGCCAACCAGAAGCTTTAGCGTAAATCCACTTCTGCTGACTTAGCGATCGTGCCTGAAACTTGATGCTTACGGCATCTCGGCCTTGAAGTAGCTGATCATGTCGAGCACTTCCGGCGTGATGCGGCGGATGCCGTTGACGAAGTTGTCGCTGCTGGTGCATGTCGAGCAAGACTGCGTGCTGACGATGCCAAGCACCACTTTGGTGTTGCCGTTGTAGACGTCGGTAAAGATCGCCGAACCCGAGTGACCACGGCTCAAATCGCAGTTGGTGGTAAAGCGCGAGTACCAGCCATCGTCGCCGTCGGTGCCAAAGCTACCGACCTGACAGCGCTTGGTGTCCTGATACGGCCAGTTCTGGAAGCCGTTGTTGAGGCGACACTCAAGTGGCGCTTCCGGGAATCCACAGGCCGGATAGCCGCGGTTATAGCAATTGCCATTGTCGCCGCTGACGTCATCGCAAAGGTCATTGAGCGAGTCCTGCGTCAGCGCAACATAGCCCAACCAACTGGTGTTGTAACCCGGTGTGCCCTGTAGAACGACCATGCCATAGTCGTATTCATAGCCACCGTCGGTGCGCCATTTGGCCGGCGTGAAGAACCAACTGCCGGCGTGTGCGCCATAAGGTTGGCAGGCCGCGGTGCCGCAAGAGCCTTCGCGGCCCGGACGGAAGCGCATCGACAACGACCATGTCTCACTTCCGCGGTCATACAGACAGTGCGCGGCGGTCAGCAAATGGCGGCGACCAACCAGCGTGCCACTACAGCCGGAGGTCAATCCGCCATTCATCTGGCCCATTGCGCTAAATGGATAGGTGGTGTTATCACCACGGCGAACGCGAGAATCATTAGCGTTGCTCAAACCTTTTGTATATTCCAACTGGTCGGTCGAGGGAGCGCTATTGCCGGCATCGTGGCCCTGATCCCAGCCAGCCTTGGCGCTTAAGCGGCGCAGAGTTTGCGAGGTGCTCTTGGGCATTTCGACCAGATATTCGTCGCCATTATCAAGATTGACGGCAACCCAGAAATTATCGCGCGTTTCGGCTTTTTTGTTGCTGCTCAAATCACCGATTTGCTGCGAGATGATTTCTGCACTGGCGCCGGCATTGCCGAGTTGCGCCTTTCCGAGCAGGGTCCAACGTACATCAACCTGCGATTTATTCGGAACCAATTCCGTGCCAAAAGTTTTCTGCAAATCCAACGAGCGTGTGATGCTTGGATTGTCAGCCGCGCTGACATTCATCGCATTGACTGAGAGGAGAGTGGCGATGGCGAATACGAGCTTCTTCATGAGGAGTATCCTTGAGTGGGTTTGCAGTATTTGGACGCGGCTTGCGTCCGTCCCCACTTAAGTACGCGCACTCCGTGGCGCAGAGATCATCAAGTGAAAAATATTTTTCGGGATACATTGAGAACTGATGCTTGGTTAATCGTCGTCATAACTCTCGCGATAGATTCCGTGATCCAGTCGCGCTTTCCACACCCGCAGTGCGCGTCGTCATCGTCGTGCTGGCGGGGATAGAGTACTTTTCGAGCGCGTTGTTTTGCCGTGACCGCAGCGAGCGCACAGAGCAACTGGGTTTGCGCCTTCGTGGGCACGATAGACGTCGGGTGTGTGCTGTAGGGGGTTTACGGCAAGCGGAAAGCGGCGAATATCCGGCGAAGCGCCCTCGAAGCGGGAGGTCAAACGCCCGCGGGCAAGCTTCGCCAAATTCACCAAATGCTGCGCATGCTGACTCGTATGATGGTCGCTTAGGCGCCGATCGCGGCTTGACCGTGCGGCTGATATCGTTTGCTACTGGGGGAGTTGAAGCATGAAATGGGATCGGGCGCGTAAAAGTCAGAATCTCGAAGATCGTCGTGGCGGAAGTGGTGTGGCACGTGCCGGTGGTGTGGGTCTCGGCGGCTTGGTGCTGGCCTTGGTCATCGGCTGGATCACGGGTATCAATCCAGCGCAGATTCTTGGCCTGATGGGCGGTCAGTCGAGCCAAACGCCGGTCGCTGTTTCGCCCGAGGAGGAAGCGGCACGTGCCAATGATCCACGTCGTCAGTTTGTCGCCAGCATTCTCGGCGAGACCGAAGACGTGTGGGGCGCAATCTTCAGCAAGGCGGGCCAAACCTATCCCGCGCCCACGCTGGTCTTGTTTGAGGGTGCGGTGCAATCTGCTTGCGGCCAGGCAACTTCCGCGAGCGGCCCGTTTTACTGCCCAGGCGATCAGCAGGTCTACATTGATCTTGGCTTCTTCGCTGAAATGCAGTCGCGCTTGGGCGGCGGCGGCGATTTCGCCGAGGCCTACGTGATCGCGCACGAAGTTGGCCATCACGTGCAAACGATCACCGGCGTCACCCAAAAGGTGAATGACGCTCGGCGCAGTGGGCAGGACGTGGAAGGCGACAATGGTTTGCTAGTGCGCCAGGAATTACAGGCGGACTGCTATGCCGGCTTGTGGGCGCACAATGCGCAAACGCGCCATCAATGGTTGGAAGCCGGCGATATCGAAGAAGCCATGAATACCGCGAGCGCCATTGGTGACGACCGTTTGCAAAAGCAGTCAAGCGGGCGCGTTATGCCCGATTCCTTCACGCATGGGACCAGCGAGCAGCGTGTGCGCTGGTTTTCCGAAGGATTTCGCAGCGGCAGCTTCGAGCGTTGCGATACCTTCCGTGCCGCAAGACTCTAAGCGTCGCGCATACGAAAACGCCCGGCTTTCATCGGGCTTTTTGCAAAGCGCAGCCATCGATTGTGTTCGTGCGCTTAAGCCGCTTGAAGGCGATGAGTTTGGTGTGGGGCGCTGTTTCGAAGCACGGAGAAATAGCGCCGCCGACGACAGCCAAAGCAGCATCCACGCAGCGGTCAAATACCAAATATTGCCAAGATTGGTGATCAGTGCAATCACCGCGACCAGTGCCTGCGAGATCGCAGTGGCAACCAACACCATGCCCATCCCGCGCGCCCGGAACCGCGCAATCACGCTGCCGATGACCGCGACGGCGAGCACGCCGGCAAACATCCAATTGGCGGGATTCGCTTCGTTGCCAATGATGCCCACCGCAAGATTCGACCAGACCAGGGAAAATCCCGTCGCAACCGCCACTGCGACGCCAGCACGATAGCTGCGATTGCCACTACGGCGCGTACCCATCTCATAGCTGCCGCAGGCGAGCTATAGCATGGCGCCAAAGACGACGAAGTCTGAGATCGTCCATTGCACTTCATCGGTAAATTGCACGGCGTTCAAAGGCAGCAACAGCAAGGCCCCCGAGCAGCCCCATATCGCGGCTCGCCACGGATTTTTTTGACGACCAGTATTCGTGAGTGCGACGGATGCCATGACTACCTCTGCACTTTTGATGATGTGATCAGCTTCGCACGAGGTTCTGAGCCAGTTGACGCTGCGAAGAGGAAGCAGACGGGCGAGGCGCATGTGTGTCTCGTCGCGCGATCGCGCCATTCAAGCGCCAAAAGCTGCTGGACTGCACTTCAATCGCAACGACCAAGTTCCTTAAAACACTTGAGTGATGATGGTCTATGCAATCAATTGCAACGCGTTGAGAATCCGCCGTGACATCGCGCGCCATGGAGACATTGATTGCAATCAGCAACGTGATTTTCACGTGAAAGGGGTAGGGCATGCGTACCACGCAGCAAACGTCGCCATCTTTGAGTGCACGGTTTAATTTTTTAACGCTCACCACGCGCGGACCGCTGATCCTCGCGGCAGTCTTTTTGGCGGCTTGCAGCGCCGAAGCGCCACCGGAAGCAACAACTGTCGCCGCGGCAGCGCCGTCTTCCTCAAGCGCGCCAGACTATGTCCCAACGCCGGTCTACTGCGCCGATCCCGCCGTCAGTACGCTGTGCTCGGTGATTCCCTCATTCATCGGCGACGATCCCATCCTCAAGGATCTGGCGGGTTACCAAGGTTTGAGCGACCAAGTCACCAGTTCCGCTGGCGACGCGCAAAGCCCATTCGACAATATGGCTTGGCAAATGTTTATTGCGCTCAATTGGCAGGCCAGCCAATCAGGCGGCGATCCGTCAACTGGGCTCACTGGCGCAGGTCCCGTGGTCTGGCAGACCTATGCGCGCCCAGAGGAGGTTTTCGGCGGGCCCGTGGGTAGCTGCGCCAACCCGAACAATTTGCCGGTGTTCAATCTGATCTCGAAGTCCGGCGCGCAAGATCGCGACGAGGGCATCATGCAGGCCACGGGCCAACCCTTGATCGACATCAACGGTAACTGGGCGCTATTCGAACGCCGATTGAACGGCGTCGAGCAGGACTACATTGTCTCGCAAGGGCTGAATACCTATGCCGGGCAGCAGGCCTTCGTCGAAGCTTCAAAGACGGTGCTATTTCCGCCCGGTGCGCAGACGCCAACCAATAGCTTGGTTGGTGCGATCGAACTGAAAGCCTCGTGGCGCATCATTGCGGAGGCGGAAAAGTCCAGCTATTTCAATATCCAAGCGCTGATAGACGTCGAAGGCGCCTACGTTCGCGACGGTAATCCGCTATGCGAGACGGTCACGCTTGGGCTCGTGGGATTGCACATCATCCAGGCGAATAGCGAACTCGGCGCGCTCGATCCTAAATTCATCTGGGCCTCGTTCGAACATAAGAACAACGCGCCCACGGCCGCGGCTGCCTGCGATCCGGTAGACAATAATTGCTACACCACGATTTTGAAAAATCATTGTCCCGCGCCGGCTAATGCGGGCGACTTCTCTTTCAGCCAGAACGCTTGCAGTGCGCTGCCCGTGAACACGCCACCCGTGCTCGCCAAAGGCGACAGTGAATTTATTTGGGAGCGTCAACAGCCCTTTGCGGGCGCCTACACCACAACCAGCGGTACGCAGCAGTGCGGCACGCAGGTTTCGCGCTGCTGGCAGGTGTACGACCTCACGCAAGATCTGAACACGGCATGGACCGGACAATTGCAAGCGATCAACTCAGTGTTCGCGAACTACTTCCTGATCGGCACCAACTGGGGCGCCAGCATTGAGTTTGAACCCGGCAAACTCGACAACAACGCTGTGCCAGCGTTCCTTGGCAACACCACGATGGAAACCTACATCCAGTCAGATCCCAAGGTGGGCAATTGCGTCGGCTGCCACAGCTTCGCCAATTTGGCCTACACCACGGGCGAAGGCAGCAGCGCGAAGACCTATCCAGCCAACTTCAGCTTCTTGCCCGGATTGGCAACTCAACTGGTCTGCTCCGATCTCACCGCCGGCCCAATTTGGTCCAACGAACAAGCGCAAACCACGTGCCCGAAAGTCTGTGGCGACTCGGGAGACGACTGGAACGGCCAATGGAAGACCACGCAGTTTGGGGTGACGAGTGTCTGCGGATGTTGCGGTTGAGGGCCGCGAAGCACCAGTAGTCAGCCCTCGCGAAGCTTGGCGTTGCTACCCTCATCGCCGCCATTTTGGGTGAGGGTTGAGCGAAACCGCCGACGGATGCAATGCAAAAAAAGGCCCCGGACGCACCTGCATCCGGAGCCTCGTGATCACACCAATACCCATCTTAAACCAGGTCGAAGCGGTCCAAGTTCATAACCTTGGTCCAAGCGGCCACGAAGTCGTCGACGAATTTTTTGTCGGCATCGGCACTGGCATAGACCTCGGCGACGGCGCGCAGAATCGAGTTGGATCCGAACACTAAGTCGACGCGCGTCCCAGTCCATTTCTGTTCGCCCGAGTGGCGATCACGACCGACAAATACATCCTTGTCCGATGAGGCCGTCCACGCGGTGCCCATATCCAGCAGATTGACGAAGAAATCGTTGCTCAAGACCCCCGATCGCTGCGTGAACACACCGTGCGCCGCCGCGCCCGTGTTGGCACCAAGCACACGCAAGCCGCCGACCAGCACCGTCATTTCCGGGACAGTGAGCGTGAGTAACTGCGCCCGATCAACGAGCAAGGCCTCGGCTGGAACGGGATAGCGGCCTTTGAGGTAATTGCGAAAGCCATCCGCCATCGGCTCCATCGCATCAAATGAGGCCGCATCCGTTTGCTCGGCCGTGGCGTCAACGCGTCCCGCTGCGAACGGAACATTGACCACATGGCCCGCAGCCTTCGCCGCTTGCTCAACCCCAACACCACCAGCGAGCACGATCAGATCGGCGAGCGAGACTTTCTTACCGCCCGTTTCAGTGCCATTGAAGGCCGACTGGAGTTCGCCAAGGGCGGCCAATACCGCCGCCAGCGACTCTGGTTGATTCACGGCCCAGTCTTTTTGTGGAGCCAAACGCAAGCGCGCGCCGTTAGCGCCGCCGCGTTTGTCAGAGCCGCGGAAAGTCGACGCCGAGGCCCATGCCGTAGACACCAATTGCGCCACGCTCAAATCCGCGTCCAATACCTGTTGTTTGAGATTGGCGACGTCCTGCGCATCGAGTGCAGGGTGCCGGGCGGCGGGCAGGGGATCCTGCCAAATGAGGTTTTCGGCCGGTACTTCCGGGCCGAGATAGCGCACGCGCGGACCCATATCGCGGTGCGTAAGCTTGAACCACGCACGCGCAAAGGCATCGGCGAACTGGTCGGGATTTTCCAAGAAGCGCCGCGAAATTGCCGCATAGGCCGGATCAAATCGCAGCGACAAGTCGGTGGTCAGCATTGTCGGCGCAAGGCGCTTGGTGGAGTCAAAGGCGTGCGGAATACTTCCGGCGCCTGCACCGTCTTTCGCAAGCCATTGCTGCGCACCGGCCGGGCTCTTAGTGAGCTCCCAATCGAAGCCAAATAGATTCTCGAAGTAGTTGTTACTGAACTTTGTCGGTGTGGTGGTCCAGGTGACTTCCAGGCCGCTGGTAATCGTATCTGCGCCGCGTCCCGATCCAAAGCTGTTGTGCCAGCCGAAACCCTGATGTTCCACATCGGTGGCTTCGGGTTCACTGGAAACATGCGAGGAGGGCGCCGCGCCGTGAGTTTTGCCGAAGCTATGTCCACCGGCAATCAGCGCAACCGTTTCTTCATCGTCCATCGCCATGCGGGCAAAAGTGTCGCGGATATCGTGTGCCGCCAAAATCGGATCCGGGTTGCCGTCTGGGCCTTCTGGATTTACGTAGATCAATCCCATCTGCACGGCGGCCAGCGGGTTTTCCAGCACGCGCGAATGGACATCTCCATCCGCGTTGTCGTCGGAGACCAATACGCCACCCGGCTTTTCCACGCCCTCGGAGCCATGTGAGTAGCGCACATCTCCTGCGAGCCACGTGGTTTCGCGGCCCCAGTAGACATCTTGATCGGGCTCCCACACATCTGCACGCCCGCCGCCGAAGCCAAAGGTTTTGAAGCCCATAGTCTCCAGGGCGACATTGCCAGTGAGGATCATCAAATCCGCCCAAGAAATTTTCTGGCCGTATTTCTGCTTGATCGGCCACAATAAACGTCGCGCCTTATCCAGGCTCACATTGTCCGGCCAGCTATTGAGCGGCGCGAAACGCTGCTGTCCGCGTCCGCCACCACCGCGTCCATCGCCAATGCGATAAGTGCCGGCGCTATGCCACGCCATGCGGATCATGAACGGACCGTAGTGACCAAAGTCTGCGGGCCACCACTCTTGGGAATCGGTCATCAAGGCCGCCAAGTCCTGCTTCAATGCGGAGAAATCAAGGCTATTGAAGGCCTCTGCGTAGTTGAATGTCTCGCCGAGCGGATCCGACTTGCTTGAGTGCTGATGCAAGATATCTAGCCGCAAACGATTGGGCCACCAATCGCCATTGTTGGTACCGCCGCCTGCCGCTTGATGAAACGGACACTTCGATTCGTCTGTCATGGCGCTTGAGCCTCCCTTGGAGTATTCGTACCAACATGGTACGGGCCCGCGGGCTCAAAGCGAAATTGATTGAATGACGAAGATCGATAGACAGCCGCTATGACGGCAGCAGGTCGCTTCAATATGTGGCCGATGCCCTCGGCTAGCTTGTCTTGCCGCGTTCACGAGCAGAGCAAGAACGCCAAAGGCGCCGCCTATGACATCCCGGGCGACGCACTGGGTGAGTGGCCGAAGCAATTTCCCGAGCCAAAAAAGCGCGTAACAACCCACCAAGGAAGACCGCCGATTCTTCGAACGGCACCGTGTCGGAATCTACAGACAGCGTTAGTGATTGAACGCTACGCGTGTGATGAACGGAGTCTTGGATCGCCTCTTCAGCGCATTGTCGTGTCGGTATCCCGTACCCAGGGCGTCGCCCCTCGGAACCAAGGCGTTGCCCTTTAACCGTAGATGGTTGTCCTCACAACCGACGTCGTTACCCAGCAGACGTCGTCGTTGCGCTTCCAGCCCACGGCGCTTCTCCCCGTTGGGACGCACAGCATGAGCGCCAACGGCGCGGCCTATATCCGCCCAGGGTAACGGCCTTTGATCAGGGCCCTATAATCGTGGGCTGTGCCGCACGTGCCACTGATCCATTCCTACTTTCGACACATGGAGAGTCATTGATGAACGACGAGATTTTCTGCACGAAATGCGCTTCCAAAATGGTCATGGGCTTTATCCCTGAAGTCTCAAGCGGAGTTTCAGTCTCGGCTTGGGTGGAAGGCGAACCCGAGTATTCGTTTTGGGCAGCCGGGGTAAAAGTTCCAACGGAGAAAATGATCAATATTGTTACGTACTGCTGTGAAAAGTGCGGCTTTCTGGAGTCCTATGCGAGGAAGAAACCGCATGTGGATACGCAAAGGACCTAATGTTCTTCGACGCCGACTTGCAAGCAGTGGTTGAAGCGCTAACTACGCGAGAGTCGCAGCCTTGGCGCCTCAATGACATAGGTTGGAATCAGCACCAGCAGCACGAGTGTCGCCGCGAGCAGCACGCCAACGTGCGCTTTTACGCGCGATCCGAGTTGGTGGTTCTGCGGCGCAGATGGAACAACGATAAAGTGCACTCGCACGGGGCCGCTTTTGGCTTCAAGTTGCGCCTTTAATACCGTTGCCTTCCAGCCCCCGGCGTCGTCATCTTTCAAGCGCCAGCGCTCGGCGTTGACGGATACGGCAACGACTGTGTAGTGGTACGTGGTGATACGCCTCCGATGCTTCGTTATCTGAACGTCCGTGACGTCGGCTTCCACGACGGTGCCGAGCGCCGCTCGCTGCCAGTAACTCGCGAGGCTCAAGTGAAAACATGCCAGCAAGATCAGATACGCGATCACCCAGCCACGATAGGGCCGCGCTTCGACGGATATCGGGCCGTTTCTGAATCGCATCCATTGCAGCAGCGAGAGTGCCGCGCCGCCGAGCAGTACTAGGCTGATACCAAGCATCCATAGCAGATTCGCTTGGGCACTGATCAGGCCGTAATCGGTTACTTCCGGCATCGTGGTTCCAGCATGTTGCGCAAGCCGATCAAACGTTTATTGACCACCGCGTCCGTTGTCATTGTGTCATCCGATTGTCCGACTTTTATCGCTTGGCCCGCGCCGCGTTTCACTGACCGAGCGGAGCCAATCATCCCCCGCCACGCAGTTGGCAGTGGACGAAAGATGCGCAAGAATGACCGCACCTTGGCCGTTTGCGTGCTCAGCCACGTACACGGATATCGGCGATCTCTCACCCGCAGCACAAGATAAGAAATTTGGGTGCCCCGACGCCCAATCTCGCCGACAAGTCCTACCCAACTGGGAGACCTATCCATTAACGGAACCAGCATCGTAGGCATCATTTTCTGTCTGTTAACACTGGCGATAGGCGCGGCTTGTCATTTGCTGCTCGAGAAAGAAACCGGCGCACTTCTCGCCGCCAAAACTTACTCCACGGGGGACGCGGCGGGCACCGAAGTGCTCATTGAAGGCAAGGTTAGTGACAAGAATGATCTGCTCGTGCATCGATTCGTCCATGCCGAACGCGAGACGTTTCAAGAAGCTCGCGGCAGCATACGCTCGTACTGGAAGACAGAGCAGCAGTTCAATCAGCCGCTAATCCTGACCGTGGGCGCTGAAGAAGTCATTTTGATTGTTGACGCTCCAGTGGTGCGGGGCAAAGAGTCGATGACTATCGTGGACCCGTCCAACAGCCAGAATCGATGGCGCGGCATCTCACGCGGCGCCGTCGTGACTGCCGTGGGTACAGTCAGTTCGAACAATCCTGCCACCATTGAGGCGACGGCGGACAACGTCTATGGCAGTGATCGTGAAGGGTATGCGGCAGATGCCGCCTTTGTCCGCCGGGCACTCTTTATCACGATCGGCATCGCCCTACTGATAGGCATCGCGATCATCGTGCTGGGTGCCAAACGGCGTTAGATTATGGGCGTGAGGTGGCGGCTGCGCTTTGCTGATGGCGATGTCTTCGATGTTGACCTGACTGCGATCATTCGTACCCACCGGGCGCTCGTTGCGCTGTCGGCCCCAACCCTGTTCGCCCGTGCGCGCATCGACGCTCGCGGCGGCTACGCGGTGAGGGTGCCAGATGATCTTGATCTTGATCAATGAAAATCTCAAGGCCCGCATCCGAGACTTGTCGTTCTGAGATTCGTTTAGACTCGATCTGTCTGCGAATCGTGACCGACCCATATCAACCATCGTTCGCACGACTTTCGAGTCTGATCATGAACTGGCGAAGCACTTCTGATCGGTTCCGGATCGCCGTAATCGGCTTGCAATGGTTGCGGCCTTTGTTGCTCGCATCGGTGCATGCGTACATGGTGCCGCGGGTCCTTTTCCGCAAGATGTTGACTCCCGTGAGGCGCGGAAGACGAGGAACTGCCCCGCCCGAACGCAGCGTGGTACGCGTGCGCGGCGTTTGAGGGCGAGGCCCGTTCGTGTTGAATGCCCAAGACTGGGCTTTGGATTGCCGTTATGTGCCGGACATTTACGACTACGATTGGCTAAATCTTGCGGCGCTAATGCTCATAACCGTTGACATTCCCACGTTGGCCCTCAGCCGGGCACTGATGCAGACGATGCTGGCCTGCCTGCTGATTTACGTTGGCAGTCAGCAGGCTCACAGAGGTATCGCGTGGTTGTGGGCATTGGGACTGCTGCTCAACGGTCTGGCGTTGTTTCTGTTCGTGATCAGCGTGCCTCCGCCTTGGGAACCGGCGATCACCGCGTCCAATCACATTGCGATGGCACTCAGTAGCATGTGCATCCTGCTGGGCTTCTGGCGCCTCAACAATCAGCCGCCGCAGACGTGGATGCTGGCAGTTTTACTGACTATTCCCGTGCTTAGCCTGATCGCGTGGGAGTTCGTTTGGCCGAACGCTCGATTTCGCGTTCTAGCAACGGCTTTGAGTCAGGCGATTTATCTTTTCGTATTGCAGCAGGCATTGCGAGCACCGCCGCGTGTGGAAGTTCTGCATATTTATCGTCGTCTGCGGTTGGTTGTGGTGGTCTATCTGCTCATTTTTATTTGGTCGTATGTGAGCATTGCGGAAATTCTGCCGATGTCTGCGCGGCTCGACAGTGGCTACCACCGCAGCTTCTTTAGCGTCGCCTCGATGCTGTTCGTGCTGACTCTTGCGGTATCGTGTTTGGCACTGCAATTCGCGCTGCTCGCTGCGCGCACTTCTGATCTTGCAATGATCGACTGGCTGACCGGCATGCTTAACCGGCGTGGTTTTTTTCTCGCAGCGCAGCGTGAGTGTGATCGACAGGTGGATCCTAATCGACAAATGAGCATCGTTGTGATCGACATCGATCACTTCAAACTGATTAACGACGAGCACGGACACGCAGCGGGCGATGAGGTGCTAAGAACGTTGGCGAACATTCTGAAGCAGTTGGTCGACGGCAAGAATCCCATCGCGAGAACCGGCGGTGAGGAGTTCTGCATCTTGCTGCTGGAAACAAGTCTGGAGGGTGCCTGGCAACTTGCCGAATCCATTCGTTCGCAATGCGAGCGCACGCGGGTGATAATCTACGGGAGCTCATCGACGACATTTACGCTCAGCGCAGGCGTCTGTAAGGTTGAGCCCTCTGAGACTATCGATCACGCGATCATGCGTGCCGACCGCGCGTTGTACTCTGCCAAGCGCGCCGGCCGGAATCGAGTGGTCCAGGAAGTGCGAGATCGCTCAGCCGGATTGGAAATTGTCCTGTGAGAATGCCCTAGGCGATTTATTAGAAAATAGTAGCCGATTCCGATGGCTCTTTGCGTTCTACGCAGCCATTCGCTGGCCGCACTTCCGCACTTCCTCCTAAAATAGGGCGCTTAATCGGCTGCCGAGCGGCATAGCTGCGCTTTCGTAGATGATGGAGATCGCGCCCGCGCGCCGCACTGTGCGCCTGCACCTTCGCCTGCGCATGCCAAATGACAGCGCCAATCTGGACAGCGCGAATATGGACATCGAGCATCAATCCGGGCACCCTGTCCAATCTGAGATCAATCCCTAATTTCTATGGCCGCCCGAGATAAGGTTTGGACTAAAATTGCTGATATTCCCTGGTTGACCGCTGGTGGCATCGACCTTGGGCGCGTACCGATTGGTTCGATTCTGTTACAAGCCATGTCGCCAGATGTAGACGAGTTTCGTTCGGCCTGCTCTATGTTGAAAGCACTCGGCCACGCCGGACGTTCGGAGGCAGGCGTATTCTTGCTTGGACTGATTCCGCGGCACGCTGATGATTGCCATCGCTTGACCTTGGTCGCCGAGGCGCTGGATGCATTTCCGACCGAGGCTAGCGTGACGGTCCTTGTTTCTGAATTTCGGCGGGTAAAAGGATCCAGTGCGACGCGTGGATATCTGCGGCGCATTCTGGCGACCTTGTTCGGCTTTCCGACGCCCTTGGTTCAAGCGCAACTGGAGTCACTGGCCTCGGATCCGAACATTGGAGTGCGCTTTCGCCGGCACATACGATCAATCATCGAAGACTAGTCCAGATCTTCGATACCACGCTCCTCGGCGTGCGGGTTCAGCCATACGTCGACATGGGACACCGACTTTCCCGGCGGAGCTCCTACAGCGTGCTGGCCTTAGTCCCCGCATATTCCGGCCGCGAGCAAGACGCTTCTAGTCAGAAACCGCCTGTCCATTTTTCTCGCCGAGAGGCGCAGGGACTTTGGCGCCGAGTGCCGATCCGGCGAGGGCGATTGCGATATTTACCGTTACCAGGAGCAAACCGAGGACCGTTTCCAGTGCCGTAGGCGGTAGCCAGTCGTAGAGCCAACGCTTTAGGTAGCAAAAGATCAGGCCGACGATCACTGAGATGAGAACGAGGCTAGCGCGGGTGTCGACGAGGTGTGACCAGGTATGTCTGAGCTCAGTCCCGCGGCGTGCCTGAAGAAGTGTGAGCGCTAGGCGCGCGAGCACTAGGGATGCGAGAACGATGAGGTCGGTCTGGTCAAGCGGGCCGGGCTCGCTCAAGTCGATCACGACTATGGCCGACAGCCCGCAGCCGGCCAAATGACTTCCTGCGCTCCGCAGTTGCTTGAGCCGTCCGTCCACTGGAAAAAATAACGCCGCCGTGATCGAGAGCAGTGCCGTTTCGAAAATCCAGACCAGCATCAGCCACGGCAGAGTCAGCCAGCCCAAAGCCATGCATGCCACCATTGCGGCGCCGAGCGTGAGCTCTTCGATCACGGTCGTACGGTCTACTTTCGAGATTTGCAGCGCCTCAGTCATGACTCACTCCTATCGCCCGCGCGGATGCTGATGCGCATCGCTTTACTCAGTGCAGCTTAGAACGGCATTCACGCACATCCGAACAACATCAGCTACGTATGGTCACCTCATGTCGCCCCAAAAAATGCCACTGCCTGTGCCCGAACACTCTTGAACTGTGTGGAACGTTTCTACGCGATTTCGCACCTCGATAATAGAGCTATCGCGTCCATTGACCGATCATTAGCCGTATAAGTGGACACTCATTCCCAATAGAGACCATCTTCGGCATGCGCAATACGCACCCAGAATGCCTAGACGTCGATCCATTCACGCGGATCAGAATCCCGAACCTTCGGCGCCCTCGGCGCATCCTCCTTAATTTGCCATTTGACTGCCGCGTTGCTTGAACCCAAGCACCCACATTGCGGCCGGACCACGCATCACGTGGTCCACATTTTTCCAATTGAACTTATGACTCGGCCAACCTAAAGGCCGAGAACTTTCATTGATGACCGCGGTGCTTATCGCTCATGTTCGCGACTGCCGCCAACCGAGTAGGGCGGCCAGTGCGCCGGCGGCCAATAGGCCGATTCCGAAGCTCGGGACCAGCATAAGGAAGAGCATGCCCACCAGTGCGCAGCCGAGGCCAACGGCGTGGTGATCCATCCGCGGCGCTGGCTCCGGGCGCTTGAGCGACAATCGGATCAGATGATCGAGACTGAATTTGCCGGCGCCGTTGAACACCAATGGAATCAACATTACCGCGAATAGCAGTGGTAACTTGAAGTTGCCGTGACCCCGGTCGGAGACGGCGTAGCCCTTCAGTAAGTCGGCCCACATCGTCCACATGTCAGGCCAGTGCACGGCTGCGGTGGCGACGAAGGTCAGGAATAATAAGGAAAAGGCGAAAAAACGCGTCGCTAGCCCGAGCCATAGCGCGATCGCGCCGATCAACTCAAACCAGGTAGCCATGGTCCAGCTAAAACTCGCCGGGACCCAATTGAACGGAAGCGGAAAATCCCCCTGGATACTGGCGAACCAGTTGTCGCCGCGCAGCTTCTCAAGACCAGCCTCGAAGAATTCCCAGCCCATCACTAGGCGCATGACCAGCCTGGGCAAATATTCGCCGACGCCGCGCAGCCGTTCAACAATACCGTCATAGAAAAAAAAATGCTTGCGATCACTACAGCGCCTCCCGATTTTTGTTCGGAACTGGACCGGTCAGCGCGGCCTTCCATTTCGCCGAGGATCAAAATGCGCGGGCTAAACATCGATTGACAAGACGCCGTAGCAATTAATCCGCCATGCCGAAAAATGCAGCACGTACTGCAGCGCGAGCCTGCAGTCGTTCCAAGTGGCACGCAGCTCGCGGCGCAAGCCGCCGCTTCCCACAACCCACAAACGCACTCTCTATTCCGTCCAACTGAGGTTTCTCGGGTGATCGAACCTGCGAGGTGTCTGCTGCGCGAGCTGTTGGCCAGCGAGGCCGAAGCCGCATTTCCGCTGCTGTCGCAGATCCCCGCGATTAAGGCGCTGCAGTTTGTTGACTACTACGGGAGCCTCGCGCGGACTAGACAAGCGCAGCTCCTCGAGGCGGGGCTGATTTTTCACTGCCTGCGTCTGCCGGCACAACCGGGTGTCCAGCAACGGCGTGGTAACGGCGATTGCCACGGCGGCCGACCGATGGCTCGAAGAAACTCGTCATCGCGTGGGCTGCGGCCGTTGATTGGACCCCGCTACACTTCGCGGCCTGATCTTTGCGGGAACAAGGGCGCATGCGCTTGTCGACATTGCTGACGATGCCGGTCCTGGGCTGGTGGCTTGCGGTCGCGCCAGCACCTGCCGCGAGCCTCGCTGATACCTACCTCGACGCCTATTTCGCGCAGTTCCCCACGCGGGCGACCGCGGCCGGCGAATATCGCCACGACGATCGCCTGGACGAGCTTTCTGCATCGCGACGCCAGGGTTGGATCGGCGTGCAGCGCGACTACCGGACGCGCATCGTGGCGGCGCTGGCCGCGGGTCCAGCTGCGCCTGAGCGCATCGACCTCGAGCTGTTGTTGCGGGAGATCGACAACGCGCTGTTCGAATGGACCGTACTCAAGCGCCCGCATCGGGATCCCTTGTTCTGGGTCGAGCCACTGAGCCAGGCCAACCTTTACCTCGCTTTGCGCGAGGACCGTCCGCTTGCCGTGCGCATGGAGCTGGTTGCGGAGCGCAGCGACGAGATCCCACGGCTGGTCAAGCAGGCGCTGGAAGCGTTGGCGACGGCGCGCCCGGAGCAGGTGGTGCCGCAGGCAGCGGCCGAGGCGCAGGCGCGGCTGCGCGCATTGGCCGGTTTCTACCGCAACGGGCTGCCGCAGGCGCAGGGGATCGAGGGACGCCTCAAGCGGCGTCTGGTAAGGACCGGCGAGCGGGCGGCGCGCGCGCTCGAGAAGCTCAGCGAGCGCAGCGCCGAACTGGCCGCGACCGGCACTGCCGATTTCCGCCTTGGCGACCACTATGCGATCCGTTTTCGGCTCGGCACGGCGATCGACACGCCGCTGCCCGAAATCCTCGAACGCGCCCACCGCGAGATAGCCGAGAAACGCGAAGAAGCAGCCGCCTACGGGCGTGGCGTGTGGTCGCAGTTCTATCCCAAAGAGTCCTTGCCGCATGACGATCGACTGATTTTGCGGCGCCTGTTCCGCGCGATCGAATCGCAGCGTCCGGCCAATACCGCCGAGCTTGTGGCGCAATACACCGCGGACGCGCAAGCTGCGTTCGCGTTTGCTCAGAGCCGCGATCTGGTCACCGTCCCGGAACCGCGCACGCTCATGATCGCAACGCTGCCGGCCTGGCTGGGTGGCCAGAGTGTGGGTGGCGTGTTCGCGCCCGGACCGTTTGCGCCTCAGGCGCAGACGCTGTTCCTGCTGCCGAATATTGCCGACAGTGCTCCCGCGGCTGACAAGTCGCGCTTCTTCAGCGCGTTCAACACCGCCTTTAACCGCATGATCGTGCCGCACGAACTGGTGCCCGGGCACTACTTGCAATTGAAGACTGCGGCACACCAGCTCCATCGGGTGCGCAGCGTTTTCGGCGACGGCGTGTACACCGAAGGCTGGGGCAGTTTCAGCGAACGCCTGATGCTCGACCACGGCTGGGGTGGCGTGCCTGAGCGGCTCGCGCACTACAAGAAACAGCTCGAAAACATCACGCGCCTGATCGCCGATATCTCGGTGCACACCGAGGGCTGGAGCGAGGCACAGCTGACTGCCTTCGCGACCGAAGAGGCGCTGATGGACGAGCAGTTCGCCGCCAACCTGTGGAAGCGCACGTGGTTCTCATCGCCGCAGTTGACCACCTATCACCTCGGCTATCGCGACCTCCATGCGCTGTGGTCCGCCTGGCTCAGCCGCAACCGCTCCCGTGCGCCGACGCGCGATTTCGTCGACGCGGCCTTGAGCCTCGGCGCCGTCCCGATCCGCGAGTACCGCGCAGGACCGTTTCTTGAACTGCGGTAAAACCCGGCATGCGAGCACGTGAAAGTGAACATCACCGCGAGCACGCCGCCGGCATTCGATTCCCGCACGATGAGGCGCTGACCGCGGTCGGTGTTTTGGAACCAGCTGCCGCTGATCCCGCGTGCTCCTGTCCCTGGAGGCCACGACGACCAGCGCCAAGCTCGCGCAGGTGGAGATGCTCAGAAAGCCGCACAGCCAAGCGAGCGGTCGAAGGCGCCGCCAGAGCAAAGACGCGGTAGACATGAGTCAAGCCAATCCGAGGAGGCTCGAGGTCCGCCGCCTGGGCTACGGCGGTGCCGCAGCTACAGGCGAGCGGAACACGTACGGGCAGGTACGGACTCGTGATGCTCCCGATTGCATCACTAGCTAGCGAGCTTGAACTTCCGGCAGCGAGTCGCAACGTGCGTCGTAGTTGCACTCGGTGAGCTGCACGGCGTCGCCGGAGTTGACGTTGACGCCGAAGAACTGGCCGATGCCGCGCGCGTAGTATTTGCGTTCGTTCCCGCCCGGAGACATCGGCGAAAACTCGTGGATCACGACGCAGTTGCCCTGGCACAGCAATCTGGCGAGATCCGCGGGCACGTAGCGGTCGAGATCGGCATTGAGGCCGTAGGTGTAGGTCGCCGTGAGCACCTCGCCGACATCTTCGGCATTACCGATCGAGAATTCCTGGCGATAGATATCGCCGCTCATCGGGTGAGAGAGGAACTGGATGCCGGCCTTGTCGCCCTCGCGGTCGTGCTTGAATGAGCCATCGATACTGACCAGCTCCGGGGTTGCCGGGTCGTCACCGTCGGTCAGCTCGTAATCCTTGACCTGCTCGCCGCAGTACCAGACGCTGCCATCGAGCGCCTGGGCGTACCAGTCGTCGGTGTCTTCAACCAGTACGCCGTCCTCGAAGACCCGATCGCGCACGGTGATGCAGGTGATGTCGTCGACATTGCGGGTCTGTTCGAGCACCTCGATCTCGATGGTCTCGTCGCCCTCGAACTTCTGGATATTGCCGATCTGCAACGGAAACCAGGGGTTGCGCGTGATCAGCGGATCGAACTCGGATTCGAATAGTTCTTCCTCGAATTCCGGGTCGTACCGGGTTTCACCGAGGCGGCCGCAGAGCTCGATCCGGGCAGCGTGTTGCGCCGAGCAAACGGTCGACTCCGTGCGCTGCGCCGAGGTCGCATCGGCGAAGCATTCGTTTCGGTCCAGAGCATCGGACTCGTTTGTGCAGATCGCGTTTTCTTTGTAGAAATCATCGGTAACTTCACTGCTGCAGGCGCGCAGCGTGATGTCGGCGGTGGCGGTGCACGGGCGCCCATTGCCGATGTAGGCGCCGGTCAGCCCCGGGATGTCCTGGGCGACGGCGCTGCCGCTGCCGAGCAAGCTAAGCACGATGACTCGGGCCAGTGCGTTGGTTCTGCCGAAGGCCTTGCAGGCAGCGGTCGAAATCGTGGCTTGGGGGATGTTCATGGCGATCTCCGGATGTGGGGGAACGGCTTGATGCCGTCGAGCATCAGTCTTCGCTTCGGGAATTACCTGGGACTTGCGTGAACATTGCCGAATGGAAATGCTTTCGCCTGACCGCAGCGGATTACCATCGCGGCATGCACGTTCTGTTGATCGAAGATGACTTACGCGCCGCTGAGTACCTGGTGCAGGGGCTCACCGAGTGCGGTCATGTGGTTGACCATGCGCGTGACGGCGACGATGGTTTGCATCTGGCGCTGACGGGCAAATATGAGGTCATCGTTGCCGATCGCATGCTGCCGCGCCGCGACGGGCTCTCGATCGTGCGCATCCTGCGTGCGGACAACAATCACACGCCGGTGCTGGTGCTCTCGGCACTCGGCGAGGTCAACGACCGCGTTGCCGGTCTGCAGGCTGGCGGCGACGACTATCTGGTCAAACCCTTCGCCTTCAGCGAGTTGCTGGCGCGGCTCGGGGCACTCACGCGGCGCCAGCAACCAGCGCCAATGGACCAACGCCTGCAGGTCGCCGACCTGACCCTGGATCTACGCGACCAATCGGTCAAGCGCGCCGGAAAACCAATCCGCCTGCAACCGCGCGAGTTTCGACTGCTGGCCTTTCTGATGCGTCACTCGGGGCAATTGGTGACTCGCACCATGTTGCTCGAACACGTTTGGGAATTTCATTTCGATCCGCAGACCAATGTGGTCGACGTGCAGATCAGCCGCCTGCGCAGCAAGATCGACCGCGACCACGAGCTGCCCTTGCTGCACACAGTTCGGGGTTCCGGATACAAGCTCAGTGAATGCCCTTGAGCCCCCGCCACCGCGACTCTGGCGGACCACCGCGATCCGGCTCGCAGTGGGATATGTGCTGGCTTATGCGCTCGCCCTGGTAGTGGCCCTGGCGGCAGTTTCCTGGACCACCGCGATTTACAGCGATGCACGCGCACGCTCGCAATTGCAGCAGGAACTGAAGCTGCTGACTCATGGCTCGAAGCGGACCGATACGCAAGCAATCAAGGACGCGATGCTGCTCCGCATGCACGGCGCCAGCCGGAAAAAACGGCTGTATCTGCTGGTCTCCGCGGATGGCAACAAGCTCGTCGGCAACCTGCTCGCCTGGCCGACCGAGGAGGACATCCCAGTCGACGGACAGGTGCGCACCGTCGAGATCGAGCTCGAAGTATTGCCACCGAAGTGGTTCGAAGATGATTCCTTCATCCCAGTGATCGCGACCGAGTTGCCCGACGGCGGACGGCTTCTGCTCGGCCTCGGCGTGGCCCAGGCCAAGCTGCTGCAGGACATCACTGAATACCTGAGCGAAGGTTTGCTGCTGGCGGTACTGCTCTCGCTCGCGATGGGCCTGACCTTGGGCCGCGCGATCCTGCAGCGGATCAACACCATCAGCAGCGCCGCGGCGAGGATCATGGCCGGCGATTTGTCGCGGCGCGTGCCGGTGAGTCCGCGCAATGACGAGTTCGATGCGCTCGCCGGGCGCCTGAACGCGATGCTCGGGCGCATCCAGCAACTGATCAAGGGCATGCGCGAAGTCACTGACAACATTGCCCACGATTTGCGCAGCCCGCTGACTCGATTGCGCAGCCAACTCGAGATCACGCTGCTCGAGCCGCGCACCGAAGAGCAGTATCGGCGCGCGATCGCGCTCGGCATCGAGGAATCCGAGTCGCTGATCCGGACTTTCAACTCACTTTTGGAAATCGCCCAGGCCCATGCCGGCCAGTTCAGCGGCAACGTGCAGGCACTCGACTTGTGTGCCCTGGCGCATGATCTGGTCGAGTTCTATGGCGCGGTCGCCGAGGAAGCCGGGTTGGCGCTCGCGATCGAAGATTGCAGTTGCGTCAATATCGAGGGGAGCCGCGACCTGATCGCCCAGGCGATCGGAAATCTGCTCGAAAACGCGATCAAATACACGCCGGCCGGAGGCGCCGTCACGGTGCAAGTCATCCAGGCCGACAACGCCGTCGAGTTGCGCGTGAACGATAACGGTCCGGGAATCGCCGAAGCAGAACGCGCACGCGTGCTCGAACGCTTCGTACGCCTGGAATCGGCCCGGCATACGCCGGGAAATGGCCTCGGCCTGAGCCTGGTACAGGCCGTCGCCCGCTTGCACCAGGCAGAACTGACCCTGCGCGACGGCCATCCTGGACTGCACGTCAGCCTGCGCTTCCCGCGCATGCGCTCGGCCAAAGCAATGAGTTAGCGCAGCGCGCCTCTTCGCCACAGTCGCAATGTTGGCGAAGAGGTCGGGCAAGTGCGGATCAAAAAAGGCGGCGGAGGAGGAGGAGGGTCGTGACGGTTGCGACAACTGTTTTAGGCCACACGCCGGTTTCCACAGGCGTGGCACCGCTCAACACACCCGCCGAGTTTGGCGGTACGGCAGCGCTCGATGGCACGCATGACGCGACGCTGCCCGCGGCTCAGCGCGCCCGCGTGGTGTTGACGCTAATCCGGCGCGACCTAGCGGAAGATGTCCGCCGCTCCGAGCCGGTGGTGTGCAGCGTCGTTCGTCAGAAGTCTGCCGGACCCGGTGGCAATGGCGATCGCACCAGAGTGGCCAGCCCGTCCAGAAAGCTGGTGGTGGCTGGGTCACGATCGGGCGATCCGCTGGTACTTCAGCCGGGAGCCGGACCATGAGCGCGGTCGAGAGCTTGATCGACAAGGTTGGCGAGATGAGCCAGCGCTGGCTGCGGCACATCGCGCTGGCTCGGCGGTTGGCTCGGATCCTGGGAATCGCCGGGCCGACGAGCGACGCAGCATGGCGGCGAACTACGCGGAAATGGTTCAAGGTGTGTGGGACACCACACTACTAGTCCGCCTCAAAGCCATCGGCAAACAACGCGTCGGGCTCGCGGATCAGACCTGGCCAGTACCCGCCCGTGAGCGTGAAATCGCCACCGGCCGAAGGCTGCTGCGCGTCGGCATCTGCCTGCCCGATGCTGCCCTCGACGCTCCACCCCGCAGCGCTCGCGTAGCCGCCACCACCGTCAACGGTGGACCACTCGATCACTGGCATGGCGCCGGACTTGGAGGCTTCGATCTGGCTGTCTTGCGGTGCTCCCGCAGTGACGAGAAGAAGCGCGATCAGGAAGGTAGGAGGAGACAAGGGCTTGCTCGCAGTCATTTGGATTGAGCAGGAAACGACGGCAGGCCAGTCAACGCACGGGTGCGCTTTGTCGGCAATGCGCGTTTCTACCGGGAACCTCCTAACGCTTCGGATGCGCAAATGAAAAACTTGATGTGGATGGCGCTCGCGCTCGGTGTTGCACTCCATTGCGGCCAAGCACCGGGCGCGCAAGTCGGTAGTGCCTTTACCTACCAGGCTGAGGTCAAACAGAACGGTGTACTGCTGGTGGGCACGCCAGATCTGGAATTTCGGCTGTATGACTCGCTCACCCAGGGCGTGCTGATCGGCACGCCGGTGCTTGCACTGGCCTACCCGGTGGCCGACGGTCGTCTGACCGTCGATCTCGACTTCGGCGCGGCCGCGTTCAACACCCAGGCCCGCTGGCTGGAGATCCGGGTCGACGGCGTCGTGCTGAACCCGCGCCAGCGCCTCAGCGCCGCGCCAGTGGCAACGCGCGCGCTCAGCGTGGCCGACGGCAGTGTCGACAGTCCGTCGATCGTGAACGGCTCGATCAATCAGCTTGATATCGACCCGAGCTCGGTGCAAACCCGTATCGGTGCTAGCTGTGCGGCTGGCAGCAGCATTCGCGCCATTGCGGAAAATGGCACGGTCAGTTGCGAAGGCGACGATGTCGGCGGCATTGGTGACATCACCGGTGTCACCGCCGGCGCGGGCCTGAGCGGTGGGGGTGACAACGGAGCAGTGACGCTCGGCGTCGGGCCGGGCGCGATCACCGCCAGCATGCTCGGTAGCGAAGCCGTGGGCGCCGCTGCCATCGCGGTCGATGCGGTCGGCTCCGGCCACATCGCCAATGGCAGCATCGCCGCCGCCGACATCAACACGGCTCAGGTCCAGGTGCGCGTCGCTAACAGTTGCGCGGTCGGTTCGAGCATTCGCCAGATCAACGCCGACGGCTCGGTGGTCTGCGCCGCCGGTATCCCCGCCAGCATCGCTTCGCCGCGTCCAGCGTTCAGTCGTGCCAACATCGATCTACCTGGGCAGGTGCGCGACATCTCGATGGTGCTCGGCGTCGACGGCTTGGGTCTGATGAGCTGGTACGACACGGTCGGTCAGGACCTGCACCTCTCCCACTGCAACGACATCGCCTGCAACGCCGTTACCGACACCCTGATCGACAGTGCCGGCGATGTTGGCGAGTTCTCTTCGATCAGCATCGGCGCCCAAGGTCTGGGCGTCGTCAGCTATTACGACCGCAGCAACGGCGACCTCAAATTCGCGGCGTGCGCGGATGTCATCTGCAGCAGCGCGCAATTGATCACCGTCGATAGCGGCAGCGCCGCCGGCGAGAATGTAGGCCGGGCTACCTCGCTGGTGATTTCGAGCGACGGCCGGCCCGCCATCAGCTATTACGACGTCACCCGCGGCGATCTCAAACTGGCGCTGTGCGGTCCAAACCCGCCGTATTGCAATACGCGCACACTGGTCACGGTGGACGGCAGCGGCGGCGGCGACGTCGGCCGCGCGAACGCACTGGTGTTGCAGCCCGAAGGCGCGGTGCTCAAGTTCTACATGGCCTACTACGACGCCACGCTGGGTGACCTCAAACTCGCGCGCTGCTTCGAAAACAATTGCGGCGCGGCTGCGATCAGCATCGTCGATGCCGCCAACGATGCCGGCAGCGTGCTGGCATTGAGCGTCAGCTCGGACGGTCTGCCGCTGATTGCCTACTCGACGCTCGCTGGCGGCAACACCGAGGTGCGCACCGCCCACTGCTCCAATCTGCTCTGTTCGACGCAGAACAAATTCGTGCTGTTCGCGGGCGCGTTTACGCTCACCGACGTGGCTATCCTAATTGCCGGCGACTCCCTGCCCATCGTGGCGCCGATGACCACCGCGGGCCTTAACTTCTCTCATTGCACCGCGCCCGACTGCAGCAGCTACAGCGGCGTCGGCCTCGGCACCGGCAATCTCGTGCTCGCCGAACCCTCACCCTTTGCCATGATCAATGGCGCTGACGGCTACCCACTCATCGCCACCCGCCGCGCCGCCGGCAACGGTAACCTCAACATCCTGCATTGCTCCGATCATCTGTGCATTCCGTATCGGCGCCGCTGACGCCCGATCCGGGCTTGGCGGGGAAGCGAGTGAGCCTTGTGAGACGCAACGGCCTCTGCACCGTAGGCCTGCCGATGCTCGCCGCGGCCGTCGACGCGACACCGCCGTTCCAGGTTGGCGACGCCGTCGAGCGGGGTACTGCGGTGCCACCGTCATCCCGTTTCAGTAGCTAGCGAAGCCAGGGACTAGCGAAGCCAGGGACGGACATCGAAGCCAGAGGGACGAAGCCAGGGACCGAAGCCAGGGACCGAAGCCAGGGACAGCCATTTTCCGAAGCCAGGGACAGCCATTTTCTGCCAGGAAGCGAAGCCAGGGACAGCCATTTTCTGCCAGTTAGGTCAGCGACAGCCGAAGCCCGAAGCCAGCAGCGCGAAGCCAGGGACAGCCATTTTCTGCCAAGTACGTCAGCCGTATAGACGTGTAGATGGCCGAGATTTCGTCTTGCAGCGGATCAAGTTGACGCGCGGCCAACGCGCCCAGGCGCCGGCGGCGCCAAAAATCACCGGTGCGCTTGCGTCACCGGGCAGCGGTCAGCTTGCGGGACAGCCGAAGCCAGGGACAGCCATTTTCAAGCCAAGCGAAGCCAGGGACCGAAGCCAGGGACAGCCATTTTCTGCCAGTTAGGTCAGCCATACAGACGTCTGGATGGCCGACGTTTGCGTCTTGCAGCGGATCAAGTTGACGCGCGGCCAACGGGCCCAGGGCCAGCGGCGCCAAAAATCACCGGTGCGCTTGCGTCACCGGGCAGCGGTCAGCTTGCGGGCATAGCCGATGCCCTTCATCCAGCGTTGGCGGGCGGCTTGGGCACGGGCGATGAGGGAAGCCAGGGACTGAGGGAAGACAGGGACTGAGGGAAGACAGGGACAGGAAGCCAGGGACGACAGGAAGCCAGGGACCACCGGAAGCCAGGGAAGCCAGGGACAGCCATTTTCTGCCAGTTAGGTCAGCC
>Ga0209181_10001736_pt1 | contig 37366 bp, 33 predicted proteins | sample MAT05_FD_187208 | JGI IMG/M metagenome (GOLD analysis project Ga0209181, IMG submission 187208) | Freshwater microbial communities from Lake Fryxell liftoff mats and glacier meltwater in Antarctica - MAT-05 (SPAdes) (version 2) | ecosystem: Environmental > Aquatic > Freshwater > Ice > Liftoff... | reverse complement strand
CACGATGAGCAACCTGCCGATGTCAGACGCCAGCCCGGACGCCAGCCCGGACGCCAACCCGGACGCCGCCCGTGCGCTCGCCACCCTCTGGCTCGAAGCCGGGCTGCCCGAAGCGGCGCTGCGCCATGCCTGCCTGCCGGGCAGCGACCCCGTGCTGCCGTCGTCGTTCCGCCTGGCCACCGCGGCACAGGCCAGCATCGGCGCAGCCGCGCTGGCGGCGGCGGAGATCGGCCACCGGCGCGGCGCGGCGCGCCAGCAGGTCGGTGTCAGCGCGCTCGACGCCGCGCTGGAGTGCGGCATGCACTACCGCATCGACGGCCGCACACCCGATGCCTGGGACCCGCTGTCCAGCCTGTACCGCTGCGGCGGAGGAGCGCTGCCGCAGTGGCTGCGCCTGCATGCCAACTTCGCCCACCACCGCGACGGCGCGCTGCGCCTGCTGGGCCTGCCGCCGGGCCCGGCGACCGGGCGCGCCGCCGTGCAGGCGGCGCTGGCCGGCTGGTCGGCCGAAGGCTTCGAGAGTGCCGCCGCCGAGGCCGGCCTGGTGGTGGCCGCGCTGCGCAGCTTCGACGAATGGGACCGCCACCCGCAGGGGCTGGCGCTGGCCGGCGCGCCGGTGATCTCGTTGGAGAAGATCGGCGAGGCGCCGCCGCAGCGCTGGTCCGAGTTGTCGAACGGCAGCGCCCCCTTGAGCGGCCTGCGTGTGCTGGACCTGACGCGCATCCTGGCCGGCCCGGTGGCCGGGCGCGCGCTGGCCGCGTATGGCGCCGAGGTGATGCTCGTCAACTCACCCGGCCTGCCGAACATCGAGGCCATCGCGGACACCAGCCGGGGCAAACTTTCGGCCCATCTCGACTTGCGCCAGCCGGCCGGCGCCGCGGCGCTGCGCGCGCTGCTGCGGGACGCCCAGGTCTTCATGCAGGGTTACCGGCCGGATGCGCTGGCCGCGCTGGGTTTCGACTCCGACACCCTGGCCAGCCTGCGGCCGGGCATCGTCTGCGTGTCCTTGTCGGCCTACGGGGCGCGCGGACCCTGGGCCGGTCGGCGGGGTTTCGACTCGCTGGTGCAGACCGCCACCGGCTTCAACGACGCCGAGGCGCGTGCCGCCGGCAGCGCCGAGCCGCGTGCCATGCCGTGCCAGATCATCGACTATGCCTCGGGTTACCTGATGGCCTTCGGCGCGCAGGCCGCACTGCTGCGGCAGGCGCGGGAAGGCGGCAGCTGGCATGTGCGCGTCTCGCTGGCGCGCACCGGCCTGTGGCTGCGCGGGCTGGGGCGCGTCGAGCGTGGCTTCGACGTCGCACAGCCGCCCTTCGAGCACCGGCTCGTGGAGACCGGGTCCGGCTTCGGCCGGCTGGCCGCGCTGCCGCACCCGGCCCGGTTCACGGCCACGCCGGCGCACTGGGCGCGGCCTTCGGTGCCACCCGGAACCCATCCACCGGCCTGGCCCGCATTCGATCACTGAGCACGCCAACCGCATGACCGCATGACCCACTCATTCAAGCCCCGCCCCGCAGACTGGTACGCCAGCCGATTGGCCGCGCCCGGCACGCGGCCGCGCATCGTCATCGACACCGACGCGGCCAACGAGATCGACGATCAGTTCGCACTGGCCTGGGCCCTGCTGTCGCCTGAAAGGCTGGACGTGCTGGCGGTCTACGCGGCGCCCTGCTCGTTCGAACACCGGCGGCAGGAAATGCGGCGTGCGCTGGCGCTGCGCGGCCAGGTCGCGCCTGCCAGCCCGTTCGAGCGCGCGCTGCTGGCCCAGCATGGCGCCAGGCTGGAGCGGTTTGCGCGCCACGGCTGGGCGCTCGATGCGATCACCCACTGGCCGGTCTTCTGCACGCCGGGCGAGGGCATGGCACGCAGCTTCGACGAGATCGTGCGTGTCTTCGATCTGCTGCGGCAGCCGCATGCCGGGCGCGTGTTTCGCGGCAGCGCCGGCTATCTGGCCGACGAGCGCCAACCACTGCAAAGCGACGCCGTGGCGCACCTGATCGCGAGCGCAAGGGCGACGCCGGCCGACGGCGCGCCGCTGTACGTGGTGGCCATCGGCTGCGTGACCAATATCGCCAGCGCGCTGCTGCTGGCCCCGGACATCGCCGAGCGCATCGTCGTCGTCTGGACCAGCGGTTACCCGTCGCACGCGCCGCACATCAATTTTTCACTCAACCTCGAACAGGACATGGCGGCGTCCCGGGTGCTGCTCGGCAGTGGCGTGCCGCTGGTGTACCTGCCGGGCTTCCATGTCGGAGCGCAGCTGCGGCTGTCCTTGCCCGAGATGCTCCGGCATGTGCAGCCGCGAGGCCTGATCGGCGCCTACCTGCACCACCTGTACACGCACAACCCGCTGACCGACTTCGCCGGTGTGGATGCGGGCGCACCCGGCTTTTCATGGGTGATGTGGGACCTGATCAATTTTGCCTGGCTGCTGAATGCGGACTGGGTGCCGAGCGAACTGGTGCCGACGCCGGGCCTGAGCGCGGAGCGACGCTGGACCCCGCCGCACGCAGGCGCGCCGCCCATGCGCGAGGCCTTCGGTGTGGCGCGAGACGCGATCTTCAGCGACTTCTTCGCGACCCTGAAACGTGCGCCCGTGTCGTAACGAATCAGCTCAACGGCCGAATGCCGCGCGCAACTCGTCGAGCTCCTCCAGCACCCGTTCCACCGCCGGCGCGGCCAGGTAGCAGTCGACACGTTCGCGCACATGAGCGATCAGCGCCTCGCTGCTGTGCTCGCGCGACCAGTCCTCGCCACGCGTGCCGCGCCGCGACTGGCGCGGCGAGAGCACGCGCCACTTGGCGCACCAGGTGACGGACCACAGCCACATCGCGGCGCGCAAGGGCACGAACCAGGCCGCCAGTTGACTGCCGATGTCGCAGCGCTGCTGCCAGGCTTCGTAGAAGGCCAGCACCTGAGCCGTCGACAGTTCGGCTGCGCTGTCCAGGTCCCAGGTGGTCGAGGTGTACAGCGTGGCGTGTGCCAGGTCGAGCGGCGGATGGCTGTAACGCGCCTTTTCCAGGTCCACCAGGATGGCCCGGCCGTCGCCGCGGACGAGGAAGTTGCCGGGGTGGCCGTCGAAGGCGATCAGGCGCCGCGGCGGCCTCTGCGCCTGTACACAGAGCCTTGAAAGCTGCCCGAGCGCGGCGTCCACCCGGGCACGCACGCCGGGCGGCAACGCGGCGGGGTCGAGGTAGGCGGCCTGCGCCTCGATCTCGGCGCGCAATGCCAGCAGCGGATCGGCCGCATCGATGAGCGGCGCGCGCTCCGCCGCAGGCGGCAGCGGCAGGCTGTGCAGCGCCGCGAAGGCTTCGGCGATGGCGGGCGAATCGTCGGGCAGGCGTGCGCAGCGGCCGATGATCTCTTCGACCAGCAGCGCGCCGCGTGGCAAGGCCGCCCCTGGCGGCAACGTGGCCACGACACGCGGCACGTGGCCACTGGCTGCGGCGCGCTCGTAGCAGGCGGCTTCATAGGCCAGGTTGGCGGCCGCGCCCAGGCCCATCTGGCTCTGCTTGGGCACGCGCGCCAGCAGCCCGGTGCCGAGCAGGCGCACGTGGTGGTGGGCCAGGCCCTTGTCGGCCAACGGCTGCAGCGCGCTGCCGGCGAACGGCGAACGCGCGTCGCCAAGCGCCTTGCAAAGGCCGGCCAGCAGCACGGCATGTGGGTCGGCGGATGTCATCACACTGGGTCGCGCAGCGGGCTTCAGGACGACGGCCAACCCGCTGGCAGATGAACGAGGTCGGCGGGCTCGTCGATGTCGTGCACCTCTGGCAACTCGGCATGCCGCGCCGCCGCGTGCCGCAGACGGTCACGCGTGAGCGCCATCACTGCGCCGGTGCTCCACGGCATGCTGTCGAACAGCGCGGGCATGTCACGGCGCAATCCGATCAGCGCATAACCGCCGTCGGCCGCAGGCACGAAAACGGCGTCCAGGCTGGCCAGCGCACGGGCGGCCCGCCGCAAGGTGGCTGCCGTGAGGCCGGGCGCATCGGTGCCGATCAGCACGACGCACCCGGCCCCGCGATCGAACTCGTGGCTGAACTGGCTCCGCATGCGCGCACCCAGATCGCCCTCGCCCTGCGGCACCAGCAGCACCCCGCCCTGCTGCGCCTGCGCCGCGAACGCGGGGTGCGTGGTGTCGGGCGCGCATGCCAGCGTCACCGGGCCCAGCCGCGAGGCGCGCGCCTGCTGCAGCGCGTGATCGAGCAAGCGCGCGGCAAGCCGCGCCGCGCCTTCGTCGCCGAGCGCCGGGACCAGCCGCGTCTTGGCGAATCCGGGCACCGGCGCCTTCGCCATGACGACGAGGTGGCATGGCTTCATCGGTAGGCGGCAGCCAGCCGTTCTGCGCTGACGCCGAGCCAGTAGCACAGGCGCAGGCGCCACATCAGCACGATGGTGGACCAGGCGCCGCGCTCGTCCCAGCGGCGCCCCGAGGTGACGACCCTGGCGCGCAGGCAGGCTGGCCGACCGAGGCGGCGGCGCAGGCGTTTGCTGATTTCGATGTCTTCCATCAGCGCCTGATCGGGGAAGCCGCCCACGGCGTCGAAGGCCGCGCGCCGCATGAACAGCGCCTGGTCGCCGGTGGCGATGCCCGACAGGCGGGAACGCAGGTTCATCAGCGCGGCGACGACCGGCAGCACAGGCGAGCGGCCGTCGATGCGGACGTCGAAGCGGCCCCAGGCATGGCTGGTGAGTGCGCCGGCGACGAGTGCGACCGCCTGCGCGGGCAGCGTGGTGTCGGCGTGCAGGAACAGCAGCACCTCGCCCCGGGCGGCCCGCGCACCGGCGTTCATCTGGCGCGCGCGGCCACGCGTCCCGGCCAGCCACACGTCGACCGCCCCGGCGCAAAGTGCCGCCGTGCCGTCCACGCTGCCGCCGTCGACGACGATCAGTTCCACGCCGGGCCCGCGCAGTGGCGCCAGGGCTGCGAGCGCACCCGCGATGCGTGGCGCCTCGTTCAGCACCGGCACGACGATCGAAAGGCGGGGCGGCGATGGCGGCGATGGCGGGTTCACCGCGCCATCGTGCCATGCGGCGGAAAGCGTGTCGCGGCAAGCCCCATTTCCCTGCCCCGGACGGCCGGTGGCTGGCGCAGTGCCTCGGGCCGCGCGCGCAGCCCCGCTCAGCCACCCATCAGGGCGCGCAGCGTGTCGAGCGTGTCGGCCTCGTGCAGCGGCTTGTCGGGCCGGCGGCGCAGCATGCGCGGGAAGCGCACCGCAATGCCGCTCTTGTGGCGCGGGCTGGCGTTGATGCCCTCGAAACCCAGCTCGAACACCAGACTCGGCCGCACGCTGCGCACCGGGCCGAACTTCTCCAGCGTGGTGGCGCGGATCACGCGGTCGACGGCCGCAAACTCTTCGTCCGTCAGTCCAGAATAGGCCTTGGCGAAGGGCACCAGTTGCAAGGCGCCCGAGTCGCGGCCCGGCGCAGGCTCGCGGCGCACGATGGCCTCGACGACCGACTGCGCCTCGGCAGCGTCCACCGGCCGGCGGTTCCACACCGCGAAGGTGTAGTCGGTGTAGACGCTGGCGCGGCGGCCGTGGCCGGCCTGCGCGTAGATCAGCACGCCGTCCACCGACAGAGGTGCGATCTTCCACTTCCACCAGGTGCCGTCGGCCTTCGTGCGGCCGCTGCCGTAACGCGCCTGCGCCTGCTTGAGCATGAAACCTTCGACACCGAACTCGCGTGAGCGCTCGCGCAACGCGGCGTAGGCCGGCCAATCCGCCGCCTGCACGGTGGGCGACAAGGCCAGCGCGCTGCCGTCCAGCAAGGCTTCGAGCCGGGCGCGGCGCAGGTGCTGCGGCTCGTCACGCTGGTCGATGCCGCCGGCTTCCAGCAGGTCGTAGGCGATGAAGCGCACCGGCACCTCGACCAGCAGCTTCTTCGTCAGCGTCTTGCGGGCGATACGCTGCTGCAGCAGGTTGAAGGGCGCCGGCCAGTCTTCACCGGCCCGCCAGACCAGCAGTTCGCCGTCGAGCACGGTGCCGTCGGGCAGGTTTGCAGCCGCGGTCAGCACCTCGGGGAAACGGTCGGTCACCAGCTCTTCGCCGCGCGACCAGATCCACAGCTGACCGGCGCGCCGCACCAGTTGCGCACGCATGCCGTCGAACTTCCATTCCACTTGCCAGTCGGCACTCGGGCCGAGCACGGCGTCCATCCCGGGCAGCGGCGCCTGCAGCGCATGGGCGAGGAAAAACGGATACGGCTGGCCGGCGTCGAAAGCGGCAGTGGCATCGTGCGACAGCAGTTGCTCGAAGCGGGCCGCGTCCGGTGTGGCGCGGGCATCCGTCCAGCCCATCATGCGCTGGGCGATCAGCTTGCCATCCAGCCCGGCGTGTTCGGCCAGCGCGCGCTGCACCAGCAGCTTGCTCACGCCCACGCGAAAGCCGCCGCCTATCAGCTTGACCAGCAGGAAGCGGCCCCCGTCATCCAGCTCGGCCCAGGCCTGCAGCACGCGCGCGGCCTGCTCGGCGGGCGCCAGGCCGCGCAGTGGCAGCAGTCGCTCTTCGACCCAATGGGCGAGGCCCCTGTCGCTGGTGGTTTCAGCCGCTGGCAGGACATGGGCGATGGTCTCGGCGAGGTCGCCGACAGCCTGGTAGCAGGCCTCGAACAGCCAGTCGTCGATGCCGGCGGCCTGGCAGGCCAGCGTGCGCAGCACGGCGGTGGGCACCACCTGGCGGGGTTTGCCGCCGGCCAGGAAGTAGACGGCCCAGGCGGCGTCGGCCGCCGGAGCGCTGGCGAAGTAGCGGCGCAACGCCAGCACCTTGGCCGTGGTGGCGGTGCTGGCGTCGAGTTCCTGATAAAGCGTGACGAAGCGGCGCATGCGGCGATGATGCCCCGGCGCGCGCCAGCCGCTCAGGCAGCCGGCGGGAACTCCAGCCGAGCCTCGAAACCCCGGCCGCCTTCAGTTGGCGAGCGAAGTTGCAGCCGGGCGCCGCTCTGCCGCGCCACGGTGTCGACCATCGCCAGGCCCAGGCCGCTGCCTTCGGAAGCCGAGGCGCCACGTTCGAAAGGCCGCACCAGGCGTGGCAGTTCGGCTGCCGGCACGCCGGGGCCGTCGTCGAGCACCGCAATGCGGCCGGCGCCGACCTCGACCCGTACGAATGCGCCCGGCCCGCCATGGCGCAGTGCGTTGTCTACCAGGTTGCGCAGCGCGATGCCTAGCGCGTCGGTGTCGCCCGGCACCGTGCCGGCGTCTGCCGCCACCGCCAGTTGCAAGCGGCCGCCGGGCCGCGCCTCGGTGAATTCGTCGATCACCAGACGCGCCAGCAGCGCCAGATCCACCGGCCCGCGCTTCCAGGCCACGCCCGATTCGACACGCGCCATCTGCAGCAGCCGGCTGGCCAGCGCGGTGATGCGGTCGATCTGCCTCACCAGTGCGGCCGCGTGGCCGGCCAGTTCACCGCCACCGGCCTGCTTTTGCAGGCGCTGCGCCTGCGCGCGGGCGGCAGCCAGCGGTGTGCGCAACTCGTGCGCGCTGCGGGCGGCAAAGGATCGTTCAGCTTCGATCGCCATGCGGACACGTTCGGTCATGCCGTTCGTCGCCAGCAGCAGCGGCAGCAGTTCCTCGGGCATGCCCGTGAGCGGCAGCGGCCGCAGGTCACCGGCGGCGCTGCCCGCCAGCGCCGCGCGCGCCGGTTCCAGGGTGCGGAAACCGGCACGCAGCACACCGTGCAGCACCCAGGCCGACAAGGGCAGCACGGCCAGCAGCGGCAGCAGCAGCCACAGGCTGCTCTCCCACATCACCTCTGCGCGATGCGCCAGCGCTTCGGCCACCTGCGCCACGCGCTGGCCGTCGGGACGCGTCAGCGTCAGCACGCGCCAGTCGCCGACGTCGGCCACGCCGCTGGCTGTGCCGGTGGCCAGCGGGGCCTCAGGCGCCTGATGCGAACGCAGCCGCAGCCGCCCATCGGCATCGAACACCTGGTAGACGAGGTACTCCTCGTGCGGGCCGAAGACGGCCATGTGGGCCGCGTCATCGTCCTGCACCAGCGCGGCTTCGGGCAGCACCAGCAGGCGCTGCGCGGTCTCGAGCAAAGCGCTGTCGAGCACCTCGCCGGTTTCTTCGCGAAGCGCCAGGAACGCGGCACCGGCGCCGGCCAGCCAGAGCAGCAGCAGCGAGCCGAGCAGCCGCTTGCGCAGCCGGCGCTCGAGGCTCCAGGCCGGCGTGCCCTCAGTCGGATCCATCAGTGCCCGTCATCGAAACAGTAGCCCAGCCCGCGGTGCGTGCTGATGACGCGCGCGCCGAGCTTGCGCCGCAAGCGGCTGACGATGACTTCGAGCGAATTGCTTTCGGCGTCACCCAGCCCGGCGGCCGCCAGCCGGTCTTCGATGCGGCGGCGCGGCAGCACGCGGCCTGGCGAGCCGGCCAGCAGCGCCAGCACGCTCCACTCCATCGCGGTCAGCGGCACCGGCTGGCCGTCACGCCGCGCCACGTGGCCGGCGAGGTCGATCACCAGGTCGCCGGCGTGAACCAGCGACTCCGGCTCGCTGCGCCGGCGCACGGCAGCGACGCGGGCCAGCATCTCGTCGAGGTCGAAGGGTTTGACGAGATAGTCGTCGGCGCCGGCCTGCAGGCCGCGGATGCGGTCGCTGACCTGGTCGCGCGCGGTCAGCACGATCACCGGCCAGCGCCGCCCGGCCTGCCGCCATTCGCGCAGCAGATCCAGGCCGTCGCCGTCGGGCAGGCCGAGGTCGAGCAGGGCGAGCTCGGGCGGGCTGGCCAGTCGCGCCTGCGCCAGCAGCTTGCACCAGTGCACGGGCTGGCCGGCCGCCTCCAGATGATCGGCCACGGCCTGGCCGAGGTCGAGATCGTCTTCCAGAAGCAACAGCGCCATCGCGACATCGTCGCACATGGCGCGCGGGCCTGTCCCCGCAATCACTGCCAGGTGCGGGCCAGCAGCTTCACCGAGTTCGGATTGCCCGCATTCGGCTGTGCAAAACCGGCTACGGCCGCGCCGCCGCCGGCGGCCACCGGCACCGTGCCGCCCCACCAGCCCGCACCCAGCGTGCTGCGACCCCAGGCAGCCCCGGCGCGCACGGCGGCCCGTGCACTGTTGGTGGCATCGTCCACCCAGCCGACCACGGCCACCGAGCCATCGGCGGCAAAGGCAGCCGTTGGCCAGTCGGCATTTTCAGAGGCTGCCGACAGTCGCGCCGGTGCAGACCACGCCGCGCCGGCCGGCGCGCTGCTCTGCCATACCGAGCCGGTGTTCGAGGCGTCGAGCGTCAGCCACGCGGCCAGCAGGTCGCCGGCGGCACTCATGGCCAGCGCCGGGTAGTAGACGTTCTTCGTGCCCGACAGCAGCACGGGCGTGCCCCAGGCGCCGTTCACCGGCCGGCGGGCGACGACCATGCGGTAACCGTCGAGATAGCCTACGGCGGCATTGCCGGCGCCGTCCAGCCCCGGCTTCGGGTTCCAGGTCGCCTTGCCGCTGGGGATCGACACGGTTTCGGCCGGCAACCAGCCGCCGCCCGCCGGGCGCAGCGCGGCGGAGATGACCGCCGGATTGCCGCCCGCCCCTTCCTGCCAGACCGCCAGCGCCGCCCCGGCGTCGTTGACCGCCAGATCGGGCAGGCTGGCGCCCACCTGACTCGCCGAAACCAGTGCGGGTGCCGCCCAGGGGCCGCTGCCGGGCAGGCCGTTGCAGGCCGCGTAGCCACCCGTGCCGCCGCTGCCGACGCCGCCCAGCGAGCTGCTGTAGACACCGGCCTGGTCGTTCCACAGCAGCGTCACGCCGCCGTCGCAGGCCAGGCCCAGGCGCAATTCGAAGACGCCGGTGCCCGGGGCCACCTCGGTGGCGGCGCCGAACGCGCCGCCGGGCAGACGCAGCGACACCATCAGCTTCGACGGCACATAGCGCGTGGCCACGGTGGTCCAGGCGATGGCGGCTACCTCGTTGTTGCCGATCGCCACCGCCACCGGGCCGGCGCCCGTGCTTGTGCCCCCACCCGCGCCGGGCACGGCACGGGTCGGCAGCCAGGCCGCGCCCTTCAGCCGCTCTGCGTAATGCACCACGCCAGTGACGTTCCAGGCCAGCAGCGCATGCCCGTTGCCGTTCATGACCGCGGTCGGCGCGGTGGGTGGCGACGACACGGCGAACGGACCTTCGAGTACGCGTGCCGGCGTCCAGCTGCCGGCCATCACGGTGGCGCTGCCGCACAGGCAGGCCATGCCACAGACCAGGGTCGTCAGGACTTTTTTCATGGGTGAGTCTCCTTCAGCGGTCAAGACGGCGGCGCCAGGCGCGCGCGGCGAATGCGAGCAGGCCGCCTGACATCAGGCCAGTTGCAAGCAGCCAGGCACTGGCGGGTTCGGGCACCGGCGCGGCGGCGTCACCGTCGTGCACCGCCCAGGCAAACATCTCGGCGCTGTAGGCGAAGGGCATCTGGCGGCCGCTGAGCGTGAAGAAGCTCCAGCCGGTGGGCGTGGTGTGGCTGGGGTACGGCGTGCCCAGCCAGTAGGCGTCGTTCTTCAGGTTGACGAAGGGCCCGGCGTTCACCAGCCCGTAGTCGATGCCCGAGATGCCCGGGCGCGCCTGGCCGGCAGTGTCGTAGGCCGACCGGTTGCCCAGCACGTCGTGGAACATGGCGGCCATTTCACTGGCCGCCGTGCTGACGTTGTAGCCGCAGTCGGTGCCCGAATAACCGGCGTTGCAGCCCGGCGTGCCGAGATCGACGAGCGTCGGCAGCCGCCAGCCCGCCGCCTGGCCAACGACCAGCGAGCTGGCCCAGAAGTTGGCGGCGGGCAGTGTCATGCGGCCGTCGCCGCCATTGCTGCCGTTGTCGAAATCGGAGCCGGCGGCGGCGTTGGCGTCGGCCAGCCAGGTGAGGCCGTGCGCGTTGTCGTACCAGGCGTCGGTGAGGCCGTTGCCGTCGAGGTCACGCGCCTGCAGCGCGGCGTGGGCCGGCAGGGTGGCGAACGTGGTCAGCAACAGGGCGGCAAGGCTGGAACGAAGGGACAGTGGCATCGGGGCACTCCGGACTGGCGAATCGGCCGCCACTCTGGCGCCCGTACGCTGGCAGTCTGGCGCCGGTGCGTGAACCGAAGCTGAACGGCGCTCCGCAATCAGGCGGCGCGGCGCAGCCAGGCCTTTTCGATCTCGACGGCCACGAACACCACGCCGGCGAGCGCAAAACACAGCGCCAGTTCGGCCGCCGACAGCGGCTGCGTGCGAAAGATCGGCTGCAGCCAGGGCACGTAGATGGTGGCCATCTGCAGCACCAGCGTCAGCGCCACGGCGGCCGTCAGCGGCCAGTTGCTGGCCAGTCCCAGGCTGAACAGCGATTCACGCTCGGAGCGGATGGCCAGCAGGTGCGCCATCTGCGCCAGCGTGCGCACGGTGAAGACCATCGTCTGCCAGTGCGCCTTGGCCTGATCGTCGCCGCCGGCCATTGCCCAGGCCTGCACGCCCAGGCACAGGCCGCCGATCAGCAGACCGACCCACAGTGCGTGTTGCCACAGGCCGTGGGCGAACACGCTTTCCCGCGGCGGCCGGGGCGGCCGGCGCATCACGCCGCGCTCGGCCGGCTCGGCGGCCAGCGCCAGGCCGGGCAGTCCGTCGGTGACCAGGTTCACCCACAGGATGTGGATCGGCAGCAAGGGGATCGGCAGGCCGAACAGCGGAGCCAGGAAGAGCACCCAGATCTCGCCCGAGTTGCCGGTCAGTGCGTAGCGGATGAACTTGCGGATGTTGTCGAAGATGCGCCGCCCCTCGCGCACCGCGCCGACGATGGTGGCGAAGTTGTCGTCGAGCAGCACCAGGGCCGAGGCCTCGCGGGCGACGTCGGTGCCACCCTTGCCCATCGCCACGCCGATGTCGGCGGCCTGCAGCGCCGGCGCGTCGTTGACGCCGTCGCCCGTCATCGCCACAAAAGCGCCGTGCGACTGCAGCGCCTGCACGATGCGGATCTTCTGCGCCGGGTCCATGCGGGCATAGACGGCGACACGCGGCACCAGCGCGGCGAGCGCGGCGGCGTCGAGGCGGGCGAGTTCGCTGCCGGTGATCACCGTGGCGTCATCAGCGGCGGCAGTGGTGGTACCGGCGGGATCGGCGCCGCCGGGCGGCGGCGCAATGCCGAGATCTCTGGCAATGGCCAAGGCGGTGGCCGGATGGTCGCCGGTGATCATCAGCGGCCGGATGCCGGCGGCCAGGCACTCGGCCACCGCCGCGCGCGCCTCGGGCCGCGGCGGGTCGATCAGACCGACCAGGCCGACCAGCGTGAGGCCGCGCTCGAAGTCTTCGGCGTCGGGTGTGCCGACTTCGCCGCTGCCGTCACGCTGCGCCACCGCCAGCACGCGCAGCCCTTGCGCGGCCCAGGCGTCGGCGGTTTCCTGGCCACCGGCCAGCACCTCTGCCGCACCGACGCAGCGCGGCAGCACGCTCTCGGGCGCGCCTTTCACATAGGCGCGCCAGCCGCCTTCCGCTCCCAGCGCATGCAAGGTCGTCATGCGCTTGCGATCGGCGTCGAACGGCCATTCGTGCTGGCGCGGCCGGGCCAGCCGCTCGGCGGCCACGTCGGCGCCTGCCGCCTGCGCGGCCTCCAGCAGCGCGGTCTCGGTGGGGTCGCCGAGCCAACCCTCGGGGCCCGCCACGGCGTCGTTGTTCAGCAGCAGCGCGGTCCACAGCGCCGCGTCGGGCACGCCGAAGGCGCGGTGCTCGCGCAGCTGCATGCGGTTCAGCGTGAGGGTTCCGGTCTTGTCGGAACAGATCACGCTGACCGAGCCCAGCGTCTCCACGCTGGGCAGCCGCCGCACCAGCGCGTTCACCGCCACCAGCCGGCGCGCACCCAGCGCCAGCAGCACGGTCACCACCGCCGGCAGCGCCTCGGGAATGGCGGCCACCGCCAGGCTGATGGCCGTCAGCGCCATCAGCAGCACCGGCTCGCCACGCAGCACGCCGATCGCGAAGACGATCAGGCAGATGACCAGCACCACCACGGAGAGCCGCTTGCCGAAGGCCGCCAGCCGCAGTTGCAGCGGCGTGGCACGGTCGGGCAGCTCGCCGATCAACGTGGCCACCTGGCCCAGTTCGGTGCGCGCCCCGGTCGCCACCACCAGCCCTTCGGCGCGGCCGTGGGTGACGAGCGTGCCCTTCTAGGCCATGTTGACCCGGTCACCCAGCGGCCGCTCGCCAGCCGGCAGGATGCCGTGGCTCTTGGCCACTGTGACCGACTCGCCGGTGAGCGCCGATTCGTCGACGCGAAGTTGCGCCACGGCGTGCAGCCGCAGGTCGGCAGGCACCAGATTGCCGGCTTCCAGCATCACCACGTCGCCGGGCACCAGGTGCTCGGTCTGGACGACCTGCACCTGACCACCATCGCGGCGCACCGTGGCGTGCGGCGCGGCCATGCGCTGCAACGCCTGCAGGGCCTGCCCGGCGCGCCATTCCTGCCAGAAGCTGATGGCCGCGTTGAGCAGCACGATGATCAGGATCACCAGCGTGTCGGCGAGGTCGCCGATCAGCCCCGACAGCACCGCCGCGGCCAGCAGCACGATGATCATGAAGTCGCGGAAGGGGTCGAGCAGCCGCTGCCACAGAGCGCGCGGCGGCGACTCGGGGAGGCGGTTCAGGCCATGCAGGCCGCGCCGCGCCACCACGTCGTCCGCCGCCAGCCCTTCATCGAACTGCACATCGAAGAGGCGGGCCAGATCGGCGGACTGCCGGGTGTGCGGCTCGGGAACCGCTACTCGGGCCGCCATGTCGGACGGGCCCGTGGGCACCTCGGCGTCGTTCGGCAGATCAGTGCGCGTCGGCGTCGTCAGACGCTTCGTCTTCGGGCTGCCAGCGCACCACCGTCACCGGCACCGGGCTGTGGTTGAGCAGTGCGTGGGCCACCGAGCCCAGGCCGCGCGCGTCGGGTTCTCCCATGCCGCGCGCGCCCATCAAGACGGCCTGGCAGCCGTAGTTTTCAAGCAGTTCGACGAGCAGGTTGGAGGGGTCGCCACCGGCGACTTCGCTCTCGTAGTCGACCCCCGCCGCGTCGAGCAGCGCCTCGGCCGGATGCAGCAGGTCGGCGCCGGCGGCACCGCGCACCTGGTCGATGACATCGACGTCGTGCGCCAGCACCACTTCATAGAGCGACGGCGGCTCCTGCACGTTGACCAGCACGAAGCTGGCCTGCAGGCCATCTTCAAGCAGACGCAGGGCGTGGCGCACGGCTTCGAGCGCAGGCTGGGAGCCGTCGATGGGCAGCAGGATTTTCATGGGTTTCTCCGTCAGAACCGGCCGCGAGCGTACCGCGTGCAGCGCGGCCTCAACCCGGCCCTCAACCGACACCGGCGGCCTGGCCCAGCATTTCGGCGCTGACCAGCGTAATGCCCATCGGCGTGACATGCAGGCCGCGCGCCCGGTCGGCCACGGCATCGAGCCCGGCGCGGAAGCCGTCGGGCAGCACGCAGTGCTTGTCGACGATCGTGCGGGCCAGCCGCACGTCGCGGCCGACGATCACGTTGGGCAAGACCACCGAGTCTTCCACCAGGCTGCCCTCGCCGACACGCACCTTCGAAAAAAGGATGCTGCGGCGCACGACGGCGCCGCTGACGATGCAGCCACCCGACACCAGCGAGTCGATGGCGACGCCGCGTCGGGAGGCCTCGTCGAAGACGAACTTGGCCGGCGGCAACTGGCGTTGCAGGCTGAGGATGGGCCAGTCGTCGTCGTACAGGTTCAGTTCGGGCACGACATGGGTGAGGTCGATATTGGCTTCCCAGTAGGCATCGACGGTGCCGACGTCGCGCCAGTAGGGCCGGCCGTCGACCATGTTCACGCAGCTGTCCTCGAAACGGTGCGCGCAGATGCATGGTTTGTCCGGTCCCTTGCCCTGGCGCACCAGCCGGGGAATCAGGTCACGGCCGAAGTCGTGGCTGGACAGTGGGTCGGCGGCGTCATGCTCGAGCTGTTCGAGCAGGAAGGCGGTGCTGAAAATGTAGATGCCCATGCTGGCCAGGGCGCGCTCGGGATGGCCGGGCACCGGCGTCGGCCGGGCCGGTTTTTCCTCGAACGCGACAACGTGGCCCAGCTCGTCGACCGCCATCACGCCCAGTTCGCTGGCCTGTTCGATAGGCACCTCGATGCAGGCCACGCTGAGTTGCGCGCCTCGCGCGATGTGCTCGGCGAGCATCACGCTGTAGTCCATCTTGTAGACATGATCGCCGCAGAGCACCAGCACATGGGTGGAGTCGGCCTCGCGGATGAGGTCGAAGTTCTGGTACATCGCGTTGGCCGTGCCGCTGTACCAGCCTTCCCCCTGCTGCTGCTGGGCCGGCACCACGTCGACGTACTCCCCCAGGCTGGAGGCCAGGAAACCCCAGCCGCGCTCGATGTGGCGGATCAGGCTCTGCGCCTTGTATTGCGTCAGCACGCCGATGCGCCGGATGCCCGAGTTCACGCAATTGCTGAGCGCGAAGTCGATGATCTTCAGCTTGCCGGCAAAGGGCACGGCCGGCTTGCTGCGGCGATCGGTCAGCTGGCAAAGGCGGCTGCCCCGCCCACCCGCCAGCACCACGGCATAGGTGCGCTGCGCGTGCTGTTTTTGCCGTTCGTTGGACATGAAAACTCTCCAAAGGGACGCAAGGGCTGCTCGCATTTCGAGCCGAGACTAATACGTGAAAACTCTCCATAGGGAAGCAAGGGCCACTCGCATGTCGCGCCGAGACTAATTCGTGCCGGCGCGGACACTTTGTCTTGCGTCAAATCTCGGTCTTGCGGGGCTTCGGACCGGCACGCCGGGGCGCTCGCGGCGGATTTGTCATCGCATCGTCAGCCTGCGGTCACCGCATGACGGCATGATGAAGGTCCAGCGTTCCGAAAGCCAAAGCGATGAGCATTCGCCACTTCGACTCCCTGTTCGACCCGCGCTCGGTGGCCGTCATCGGCGCCTCCAGCCGCGCCGGCAGCGTGGGCGCCACGGTCTGGCGCAACCTGCGTGACGGCGGCTACCGGGGCACGCTGATGGCGGTCAACCCGAAACACGTGGATCTGGACGGCGTGCCGGTGGCCGCCAGCGTGGCCGCGCTGCCGGCGGCGCCCGAACTGGCGGTGATCTGCACGCCGGCGGCCAGCGTGGCCGGGTTGATCGAAGAACTCGGCGAACGCGGCACGCGCGCGGCCATCGTGCTGACCGCCGGACTGGACGCGGCGCAGAAGCAGGCCATGCTGCTGGCCGCGCGCCGCCACCTGCTGCGCATCCTGGGGCCGAACTGCCTGGGCCTGCTGGCGCCGCACATCGGCCTGAACGCCAGCTTCGCGCACACCGGGGCGCTGCCCGGCTCGCTGGCCTTCGTCTCGCAATCGGGCGCGCTGGTGACGGCCATGCTCGACTGGGCGCAGGGCCGCGGCATCGGTTTTTCGCACTTCGTCTCGCTGGGCGAACATGCCGACGTCGACTTCGCCGACATGCTGGACTACCTGGCCAGCGACGCCAGGACACGCGCCATCCTGCTTTACGTGGAGTCGATAGAGGGCGCGCGCAAGTTCATGTCGGCGGCGCGCGCGGCGGCACGCAACAAGCCGGTGCTGGTGGTGAAGGCCGGCCGCTCGACGCAGGGGCAGAAGGCGGCGGCCTCGCACACCGGCGCGCTGGCGGCGTCAGACCTGGTGTTCGACGCCGCCATCCGGCGCGCCGGCATGTTGCGCGTGGACACGCTGCAGGACCTGTTCACGGCGGCCGAAGCGCTGTCGCACTTCAGCGGCCCGGCCGCCCCGGGCCAGGCGCAACAGGACCGGCTGACGCTCGTCACCAACGGCGGCGGCGCCGGCGTGATGGCGGCCGACGCCGCCGCGCTGGCCGGCGTGCCGCTGGCCGAGCTGTCTGCGGCCACGCTGGCGGCACTCGACGCCGGGCTGCCCGCCAACTGGTCGCACGGGAATCCGGTCGACATCATCGGCGACGCCCCGGTGGCGCGATATGTGCACACCCTGCGCACGCTGCTGGCCGACCCGGACAGCGGCACCCTGCTCTTCATGCACGCACCCACCGCGATCGTGCCGAGCGCGGAGATCGCCGCCGCGCTGGTGCCCGTGTTGACACCCGTGCCAACACCCGTGTTGTTGCCCATGCCAGCCGGCGCCGCCCAGCGCGTGCTGAGCTGCTGGCTCGGCGGCCCCGGCGTCGCCGAGGCGCGGCGCCTGTTCCAGCAGGCCGGCATTCCCAGCTACGACACGCCCGAGGAGGCGGTGCGCGCTTTCGGCATGCTCGTCACTTACCGGCGCAACCAGGAACTGCTGATCGAGGCGCCGCCGGCGCGGCCACCGGCGGGCACGGTGGGCGCCGATCTGGCGGAGGTGCGCCGAATCGTCGACGCCGCACTGGCCGGCGGCCGCGAGTGGCTGAGCGAGCCCGAGGCCAAGGCGCTGCTCACCGCCTGCCGGGTGCCCGTCGCCGGGACGCGCATCGCCGGCCCCACGGCCACGGCGGCGGCGGCCACCGCGGCGGCCATCGCGCAGGTCGACGGCTACCCGGTGGCGCTGAAGATCCTGTCGCCCGACATCTCGCACAAGAGCGATGTCGGCGGCGTGATGCTCGATCTGCAGGACGCCGGCGCCGTGGCTGCCGCCGCCGGCCTGATGCTCGAGCGGGTGCGGCTGGTGCGGCCGGATGCCCGCATCACCGGCTTCACGGTGCAGGCGATGGTGCGGCGCGCGCAGGCGCTGGAGCTGATCGTCGGCGCCAGCATCGACCCGCTGTTCGGCCCGGTGATCCTGTTCGGCCAGGGCGGCACGTCGGTCGAGGTGGTGGCCGACCGCGCGGTGGCGCTGCCACCGCTGAACGCACCGCTGGCTCATGCGCTGATCCAGCGCACGCGGGTGGCGCGCCTGCTGGCCGGCTGGCGCGATGTGCCGCCGGCCAACACCGACGCCCTCGTCGCCGTGCTGACCACGGTGTCGCAACTGCTGGCCGACGTGCCGCAGATCGCCGAACTCGACATCAACCCGCTGCTGGTGGACGCGCACGGCGTGGTGGCGCTCGACGCCCGCGTGCGTGTGTTGCGCTCGGCGCCAGGCGGCGCCGCGCACTTCGCGATCCGGCCCTACCCCGAAGAACTGGTTGAAACCGTCGACTGGCAGGGCCGGCGGCTGACGCTGCGGCCGGTGCGCCCGGAAGACGAAGCGCAGCACCGCAGTTTTCTCGAGCGTCTCGATCCGGTCGACGTGCGGATGCGCGTCTTCTACAGCCGGCGCAGCATGGAACGCAGTGAACTGGCGCGGCTGACGCAGATCGACTACGAACGAGAAATGGCCTTCATCGCCACGGCCCTGACCGAAGGCGATGGCGGAGGGGAAGAAACGCTCGGCGTGGTGCGCTCCACCACCGACCCAGACAACGTCGACGCGGAGTTCGGCATCATCGTGCGCTCCGACCTGAAGGGCGGCGGCCTGGGCGAGTTGCTGATGCACAAGCTGATCGACTTCCACCGCGGCCGCGGCACTCAACGCCTGGTGGCGACGGTGCTCAACGAGAACCGGCGCATGCTGGAACTGGCGCAGGACCTCGGCTTCAGCTTCGACGAAGAACAGCCCGACGTGGAGACGCGGGCGGTTCATCTCGCCCTGAACTGAACGGCGAGCCTGATCGGTCTGACCGCACACCGGCGGTCAAATTCGGGCCCTACTTGGTGCGCATCGAAAGGATGAGCTGGCGGAACTGCTCGGCAGCCATGCGCGGGTCCTTGGTGCCCGACTTGCTGGCCTGCTCGTCCCAGACCTTGCCCATCATGTCGAGGAATTCCTTCTTCGACACCATGCCGTCCTTGTCCATGTCGACCTTGGCCAAGGCGGTCATGCCGTCGAAGGACATGTCATCTTTGGTTTCGGCCAGGGCAGGCGTGATGGCCGCGAAAGACAGGGCTGATGCGAGCGCGAAGAGAGCGATGGAACGTGCATTGAACATGGTGTTTTTCTGGTCAAGCGACGGACGGGCCGCCTTGGGTGGTGGGGGTGAACGGTGCGGTTTCGGTTGGAACCGGCCCGCGCTGCAGTGAAGTCGGCGAAAGGCGGCCGGCCTTGCAGGAATTCCTTCAACGCATGCAACTTTGCGCGGGCCCGGTCCGGCCGTAGCGCCTTTCAGATCCGCCTGACCCTGACCCGCACGCCGCGCTTGAGCGAGGTCAAACCCAAGGTGGATACGCGCTCCGGCGGCGTTCGGCATTGCCACAATGGCGCTTCGCCAGACCGCGACGCGTCGTTCACCCAAACGCCCGCGCGGTCGTGGTTCAGGCTCCGGAGACTTCGATGAACAAGCCGCATCGCCAGACCGCCCATGCATCCCTGACCGCCGCCCTGCTCTGCCTGTGCGCCACGGCCGGCCCCGCACAGGCACAGGCACAGGCACAAGCGCAGGCCCAGGCACAAACCAAGCCGCAGGCCGGCGCCTCGGCACCGCGCGTAGCGCGCGACGGCACGCCGAAGGTGGCGGTGCGCGCGGCCAGCTTGCCCGCGCGCGGATTGTTCGATGGCGACAGACTGAGCGCCGCCACGATGCAAAAGCTGGACGCTCTGCTGGCCGGCACCAGCGACCTCGATGTCGAGGTGGCCTTCGTCGTGCCCTCGGGGCCCTGGCTGACCGAAGGCGGCGGCGCAGGTGAACGCAGCCTGACCCCGGCGCGGCTGCAGGCCGTGCGCGACTTCCTCACACGCCGCGGTGTCGACACCCGGCGCATCTACGTCGAGAACCGTATCGACCCGAAGTCGGCCGATGCGCACCTCGACGTCGAACTGCTGGGCAGGCAGGCACCGCAGTGAACCGGGCGCGGGAAGCGCGCTGACGGTGCGAAATCGATGCACACGCACGATTGCCGTGCCGGTACGAATCACCGCTTTGCCGGCAGGTATGTTCGGCCGCGCACAGAGCCAGAAGCTTTTTTTCGGCAAGCTGCGAAGCGAGCGTGGGTCTCGCCCACACTCCGTCATCAGGCTGCTTCGCCGCCGTGAATTCACTCAACCCACAGGGGGCAGGCATGCAGATACGCGTCGGGTTCAACATGGTCTACCAGTGCCCGCAAGACACGCCGATGATCCTGGCGCTGAACATTCACTATTCGCGCGCTTCGGACCTCGTGCATCCGGATCACCTGGTGACGCATCCTCCGGTGCCGGCCACCGCCTACCGCGACCTCTTCGGAAACTGGTGCACGCGCATCGTGGCGCCGCAGGGGCGCTTCGTGATCCGCAACGACAGCCTGGTCAACGACAGCGGCCAGCCCGACGCGTTGGCTCCCTGGGCGATGCAGGTGCCGGTGGAGAACCTGCCCGAATCGACCCTCGTCTACCTGCTGGGCAGCCGCTACTGCGAGACCGACCAGCTGGTCAACACCGCCTGGCAGCACTTCGGCCACGGTCCCACCGGCTGGGCGCGCGTGCAGGCGATCTGCGATTTTGTGCACCAGCGCATCCAGTTCGGTTACCAACACGCCCGGCGCACACGCACCGCGCTGGAGGCGTACAACGAGGGCGTGGGCGTCTGCCGTGACTACGCCCACCTGGCGATCGCGCTGTGCCGCTGCATGAACATCCCGGCGCGCTACTGCACCGGGTACCTGGGCGACATCCGCATCCCGCCGATTCCCGGCCCGATGGATTTCGCCGGCTGGTTCGAGGCCTACCTCGGTGACCGCTGGTACACCTTCGACGCCCGCAACAACACGCCGCGTATCGGCCGCGTGCTGATGGCGCGTGGGCGCGACGCCTGTGACGTCGCCCTGTGCAGCACCTTCGGCCCGAACACGCTGGAAAGTTTCCAGGTCTGGGCCGACGAAGTTACGACGGCGTGATCGCAGTGGCCGGCGCCGGTGCGTCGGCCATGGCCTCGCCCTCTTGGTCGTCGCGGTCCCCATACTCGGTCTTGAAGCTTCCGGCCTGCAGCCCCTGCTGCTGCAGCCAGCGCACCATCACCGCTTCGTAGCCGTGGGTGACGATGACCCGCCCGGCGCCGGTGGCGGCAATCGCGGCTTGCAGGCCGGGCCAGTCGGCGTGGTCGCTGAGCACGAAGCCGCGGTCCACCCCGCGGCGGCGGCGCGCGCCGCGCAGCTGCATCCAGCCGCTGGCGAAAGCGTCGCTGAAGTCACCCAGCCGGCGTGCCCAGGCGCTGCCGTGCACGGCGGGCGGCGCGATGACCAGTGCGCGTGACAGCATGGCCTTGTCCTTGACCTCGTCGAGCAACAGCGTGGCCGGCAACGCCACGCCGGCTTCGTGGTAAGCGCGGTTCAGCGGTTCCACGGCGCCGTGCACGATGATCGGCCCGATCGCCGCATCGACCCCCGCCAGCAAGCGCTGCGCCTTGCCGAAGCTGTAGGCCATCAGCAGGCTGGCGCGGCCGGCCGCGGCGTTGGCTGCCCACCAGGCGTTGACCTCGGCCATCAACTCAGCCTGCGGTCGCCAGCGGTAGATCGGCAGGCCGAAAGTACTTTCGCTGATGAAGCAGTGGCAGCGCAGCGGCTCGAAGGGCGCGCAGGTGGCGTTGGCGTCGCCGACGCCCGAGACGAAGTAGTCGCCCGAGGCCACCCAGACGCAGCCGCCATGTTCGATGCGCACCTGCGCCGAGCCGAGCACATGGCCCGCCGGATGCAGGCTGACGCGCACACCGTTCAGCACGACCACCTCGCCGTAAGCCAGCGCCTGCAGGCTGATGGCACCGAGCCTGGCGCGCAGCACGCCCTCGCTGGGCGCGCTGGACAGGTAGGCGCCGTGGCCGCGGCGGGCGTGATCGGCATGGGCGTGGGTCACGATGGCGCGCGGCACCGGGCGCCAGGGGTCGACGTGGAAGTCGCCGGCCGGGCAATAGAGGCCCTCGGGGCGCAGCACGACGAGGTCGTTCATGCCGGCCGGGCGATCGGGCACGCCCCAGATGAGAAGGCGACGTGCGAACCGCCGCCTTGCAGGGCCGGGTCGATGACGGCGCGGGCGGCGTCAGCCGGCACCGCGGCACCGGCCGACGCGGGCCAGGCGCTGGCGGGGCGACTTCGGGATGTGGCCATGACGGGCTTTCCGGCGCGGCGGCGCCGCCTGGGGTGGCTGAGGTCGAACGATTGTGCGGCCTGCCCGCACAGGACCACCGCCGGGGGAGGCGGCGGCCTCAACGGGGCCATGCCGCATTGGAACAAAATGCGAGGCCCGCCAGATCGCCCCTGCCCATGGAAACGACACTGCTCCGAACCGACGAAAAGCCATCAGCTTGTGCGCGAACAGAGCGCTGCTGCAAGGCTGGAATGGCTGCTTTTGGCCCTACCGGGCGAGATCCCGGGCGAAGCGGAGTTACGTGCGCATGACGCCTGAGTTGCATCCTCGAGCCGGCGGCGTCGGCCTGCCGCTGCTGCACGAAAGCATGCCGCCCTGGCGCATCTTCCTTGATCCGCACGGCCGGATTTCGCGCGCCACCTACTGGCTGTACGGCGTGGGTGGAGTGCTCGGCCTGGCGGTGCTGATGCACGCCTTGCTGGGCATCGCACGGGTGCCGCTGGGGGTGAGCGAACACATGGTGAACGCGCTGCTGGTGTGGCCGGCCATCGCCACCTCGGCCAAACGCTGGCACGACCGCGACAAGTCGGCCTGGTGGGTGCTGGTGACGCTGGTGCCGGTGGTGGGTTCGCTGTGGGCGCTGGTGGTCACCGGTTTCCTGCGCGGCACGGTCGGGCCCAACCGGTTCGGTGGCGACCCGCTGGCGCCGCCTCTCGCCATTCCCTCTCAGTAGCGCCCCGTGATGCCCGCCACGCGCAGGTAGATGGTGGCCATCCAGGCGACCAGGCCGCGCTGCGCCCAGCCACGCCAGCCACGCTTCACCGGCGCGCCGGTGACCTCGATCGACACGGCCACCGCGGCTTCGAAACGCTGGCGCAGGTCGCGCGCGAAATCGGCGTCCTGCACCACGACGTTGGCTTCCAGGTTGAGCAGCAACGACAGCGGGTCGATGTTCGAGCTGCCCACGGTGGCCCAGTCGTCGTCGACCACCGCCACCTTGGCATGCAGGAAGGCCGGCGTGTATTCGTAGATGCGAACACCGTGGCCGCGCAGTTCGTCGTACAGCGCGCGCGCGGCCAGCAGGGCGATGCGGTAGTCGGCCTTGCCCTGCAGCAGCAGGCGCACCGCCACGCCCCGGCGCGCGGCACGCCGCAATGTGCGGCGAAAGGCGCGGCCGGGGTAAAAGTAGGGCACGGCGATGTCGACCTGCGTGCGCGCGGCGGCAATCGCCTCGATGTAGCTGCGCTCGATGGCGCGGCGCTGGCGCAGGTTGTCGCGCACCACCAGCGCGGCCAGCACCGGCCGCATGTCATCGTCGCCCTCGTCGCCGTCCGGCATCCGGGTCGCACGCAGGCGGCGCAGCAGCCGCAAGGTCTGGTCGACCGGCGCGGCGCTGCGCGCCAGTTGCCGCACTTCGTCACGCCAGGCGTGGCCGAGGCGGGCGCGAGCCCACATCGCCCGCGTCACGGCATGCACCTGCGCGGCCAGGGGGCCGCTCACCTCGACGGCGAAGTCGAGTCGGGGCGCTTCGGTCCAGCCGTGGTTGAGATCATGGCGGTCGTCGATGATGTTCACGCCGCCGACGAAGGCCACCGCCTGATCGACCACGCACAGCTTCTGGTGCAGCCGACGCAGTTGCCCGGGTTGCAGCCAGGCGTACCAGCGGTCGAGCGGGCGGAACACCTCCAGGCGCACGCCATCGCCGGCCAGCCATTCGCGCAGCGTGGCCAGGGTGGCCATCGAGCCGAAGCCGTCCACCACCACATGCACCGCCACGCCGCGCCGCGCTGCGGCACTCAGCGCGTCGGCAAGGTCGCGCGCGGCGTCGTCGGTGTGGAAGATGTAGGTGGCGAACCAGACCTCGTGCGTGGCAGCCTGGATGGCGCTGCGCATGCGCGGAAACAGCTCGTCGCCGCCCTGCAGCAGATGCACCTGGTTGCCGCCGACGAATCGCGGCGGCGCCACGCCGCCGGCCCAGGCCGACGTCTGGTCGGCTGGCATCATCTCAGTCCGCGCCCGGCCAGGAGTTTTGCGTGGCCCGAGACTCGTGCATCAGGTCGGATCCAGTTCAGCCACCAGAGGCAGGTGGTCGGACATGCGTGACCAGGTCAGGCCGCGCGGCACCATCGTGTTGCGGCAGGCCAGGCCGCGCAGGTAGAAGCGGTCGAGCGAGAACACCGGCATCAACGACGGGAAGGTCATGTGCTGCGACGGCGCGCCGGACGGCGCCACGGCGCGCGTGAGGCCGATCTCATGCATCGGGCCGTCTAGCTTTTCGCCCCAGTCGTTGAAGTCGCCGGCCACCACCAGCATGTCGTCGGCTGGCACGTGGCGGGTGATGAACTCCGACAGTTTCTGCACCTGGCGCACCCGGCTCGAATGCACCAGACCGAGGTGCACCACCACGGCATGCACGAGGGCGCCGTTCCAGCGCACCGGCACGTGCAGCAGGCCGCGCTGTTCGAAGCGGTGATCGCTGACGTCGTGGTGGCCGATGTCGCCGATCGGCCAGCGCGACAGCAGCGCATTGCCGTGCTCGCCGTGACGTGTGACGGCATTGCTTCGGTAGGCGGCCTCGTAACCCTCGGGTGCGAGGAACTCGGCCTGCCCGCCGGCCGGCCAGCCGAAAGAAGTGCGGTCGAAGTGGCGCGCTTCGCGGTGGTGGAACAGCCGCACTTCCTGCAGGAAGACGAGGTCGGCGTCCAGCGCCTCGACCGCCAGCCCCAGGTTGTGGATCTCCAGCCGCTTGCGCGGCCCGATGCCGCGCACGCCCTTGTGGATGTTGTAGGTGGCCACACGCAGCGCGCCGATGCCCGTGTAGGGCGGCAGCAGCGTCGATTGCAGTGTGTTGAACTTCGTCATGTCATCGGTCGGCGTCGGGCAAAAAACCCGGCAAGAAGCGCGGCAGTTGCAGGATGGCCTCGGCGTTGCTCGGCGAGAAGCAGCGCGCCGCGGCCTCCCGCCAGGGCAGCCACTGGTGGTTCAGGTGCTCGCGCGGACTCAGTGTGACCGCCGTGCCGACCGGCACGGTGAGGCCGAACACATGTTCGGTGTTCTGCGTGACGCCGGGCGCGTAGCGGTGCTGCCAGTGCGGGTAGATCTCGTAGACGTTGCTGAAACGCCAGTCGCGCAGTTCACCACCGGTGATGCCGGTTTCCTCGGTCACTTCGCGGCGCGCAGTCTCGGCGGCGGGCTCGTCGGGCCAGTCCTTCGAGCCGGTGACGCTTTGCCAGAAACCGAGGTGGTCGGCACGCTCGATCAGCAGCACGTCGCCCCCCGGCGTGTGGATCACCACCAGCACCGACACCGGGATCTTTGGCGGCTTGCTCACCGGGGCCCCTTCATGCTGCGCACCCGGGTGTTCGCCTTCCGGCCGGCCGGCAGGGCGGGCTCACCCCGCCGCCCGCCGCTGACGCACCGCCAGCGCCAGGCCGCGCAGCAGCGGCTCGGTATCGTCCCAGCCGATGCAGGCGTCGGTGATCGAGACACCCGGGCGCAGCGGCTGGCCGGCCACCAGGTCCTGCCGGCCCTCGAACAGGTGGCTCTCGACCATGAGGCCGATGATGCGCCGCTCGCCGCCGGCCAACTGCCGCGCCACGTCGGCGGCCACTTCGACCTGCCGGCGGTGCTGCTTGGCCGAGTTGGCGTGCGAGCAGTCCACCATCACCTGCTCTCGCAGGCCGGCGCGCCTGAGCACCGCGCAGGCTGCCGCCACCGAGGCAGCATCGAAGTTCGGCAGCTTGCCGCCACGCAGGATGATGTGCCCATCGGGGTTGCCACGGGTCTCGAAGATGGCCGCCACGCCCATCTTCGTCATGCCCATGAAGGAGTGCGGCGCGGCAGCGGCAAGCACGGCGTCGGCGGCCATCTGCACTGAGCCGTCGGTGCCGTTCTTGAAGCCGACCGGGCAGCTCAGCCCCGAAGCCAGCTGGCGGTGGCTCTGGCTTTCCGTCGTGCGGGCGCCGATGGCGCCCCAGGCGATGAGGTCGCTGATGTATTGCGGCGACAGCAGGTCGAGGAATTCGGTGCCCGCCGGCAAGCCCATCGCGTTGATCTCCAGCAGCAGTTCGCGGGCGCGCTTCAGCCCTTCGTTGATGCGGAAGCTGCCGTCCAGGCGCGGATCGTTGATGTAGCCCTTCCAGCCGACCGTCGTGCGCGGTTTCTCGAAATAGACGCGCATCACGACGATCAGCTCGACGGCCAGTTCATCGGCCAGCGGCTTCAGCTGCCTGGCGTACTGCAACGCGGCGTCGTGGTCGTGGATGGAGCAGGGGCCGACGACCACCACCAGCCGGTCGTCGCGCCCCTGCAGCACGCGGTCGACCTGCCGGCGCGTGCCGTCGACCAGCGCCTCGACGGCGGCGGTGACCGGCAGCTCTTCCAGCAGCACGGCCGGCGAGACCAGGGCACGCACGGCGGCGATGCGCACGTCGTCGATGCGCGTGGTGTCGTGGGTGACCCGCCCGGCATGGGCACGGGCGGCCGCTTCCAGGTCGTGGGTGTCTGTCGGCGGGGCCATGTCAGATTCCGCTGATGACGGCGTCGAGTGCGTCGCGCAGCACATCGGCCTGGGGGCGCATCGAGGCCACGGGGACGCGCAACACCTGGGCCGGCCAGGCGCCACAAAGGTGCGCCGAAGGGTAAACGGTCTCACCCAGCACCTGAACGGACTGGGACAGACGTTTCGGGCTGTCGGCCGGCGGCCGCGGCAGGCGTGCCAGCGGCATGGCCAGGCGGGTGCTGTGATGGCTGAGCTGATCACTCTGCATCACGACAAGGTAGGGAAACGAAACCCGCTGGGCGACGTTCGGGTTCTCGTAGGTGTCGAATTGGGCCATTCGTTCACCAGGTCCGGTATTCCTCGCCCGGGATGCCACTCGCATCGACCAGGCCGTTCTGCAGATCCACCCAGTCTTTGTACAGCTCGTAAAAGCGGCGGCTCGGCTCGCCATGCTCGACCGCGGCAGGGCTTTGAGCGGCAGCCAGCAGGCTGTCGTAGTGCGCTGCGGACATCACCACGCTGTGCCGTCGCCCGGCCTTTTCGATGTGAACCGGTTGCCGCTGGGCCAGCTCGAGCACCTGGCCGAAGCGGTTCTTGGCTTCCGTGGCGGTCAACGACATGGTGATCTCCAATTGGACGGAATGCCTATTTTAGCCATTCCGTCCAAACTGCGGCACAAACGGCAGTACGAACGGCAGCGCAGGTCAACCCGCCGCGCCCGGGTTGCGCAGCCTGATGTGCAGTTCGCGCAACTGCTCTTCATCGACCGCGCTCGGCGCCCCGGTCAGCAGGCACTGCGCACGCTGCGTCTTCGGGAACGCGATGACGTCGCGGATGCTCTCGGCACCCGTCATCAGCGTCGCGATGCGGTCCAGGCCGAAGGCCAGCCCGCCGTGCGGCGGCGCGCCGTACTGCAGCGCGTCGAGAAGGAAGCCGAACTTGAGCCGTTGCTCCTCGGGCGTGATGTTGAGCGCGGCGAAAACCTTGGCCTGCACCTCGGCGCGGTGGATACGCACCGAACCGCCGCCGATTTCCCAGCCGTTCAGCACCATGTCGTAAGCCTTGGCGATGCAGGCACCGGGGTCGGTGTCCATCAGGTTCTCGTGGCCGTCTTTCGGCGCCGTGAACGGGTGGTGCACGGCATTCCAGCGGACCGCCGATTCGTCCTGCTCGAACATCGGGAAATCGACCACCCAGAGCGGCGCCCACTTGTCCTCGAACAGGCCGTGGTTGCGGCCGAACTCGCTGTGGCCGATCTTCAGGCGCAACGCACCCAGCGCGTCGTTGACGACCTTGGCCTTGTCGGCGCCGAAGAACAGCAAGTCGCCGTTGCGGGCGCCGGTGCGCGCGATGATCTCGGCGATGGCGGCGTCGGACAGGTTCTTCACCACCGGGCTCTGCAGCCCTTCACGGCCCTTGCCGGCGTCGTTCACCTTGATCCAGGCCAGCCCCTTGGCGCCGTAGATCTTCACGAACTCGGTGTAGGCGTCGATCTCGCCGCGGCTGATGCCATCGTGTGCGTCACCGCCGCCCGGCACGCGCAGCGCCACCACGCGCCCGCCCTTGGCGTTCGCCGGCCCGGAGAACACCTTGAACTCGACCGACTTCATGACCTCGGTGAGTTCGGTCAGTTCGAGCTTGACGCGCAGGTCGGGCTTGTCCGAGCCGTAGCGGAACATCGCCTCGGCGTAGGTCATATGCACGTAAACCGGCAGTTCCACGCCCATGGTCTTGCGGAACACCGTACGCACCATGCCTTCGGTGATGGCGCGGATCTCTTCCTCGTCCAGGAACGAGGTCTCGATGTCGATCTGCGTGAACTCCGGCTGACGGTCGGAGCGAAGGTCCTCGTCACGGAAGCACTTGGTGATCTGGTAGTACCTGTCGAACCCGGCCACCATCAGCAGCTGCTTGAAGAGCTGCGGGCTCTGCGGCAGCGCGAAGAAGGTGCCGTCGTTGACGCGGCTGGGCACCAGGTAGTCACGCGCGCCCTCGGGCGTGCTTTTCGTGAGCATCGGTGTCTCGATGTCGATGAAGCCCTGGTCGTCGAGGAACTTGCGCACCTCCATCGCCACGCGGTAGCGCAGCATCAGGTTCTTCTGCATCTGCGGCCGGCGCAGGTCGAGCACGCGGTGCGTCAGCCGCGTGGTCTCACTCAGGTTTTCATCGTCGAGCGGGAACGGCGGCGTCACGCTGGCGTTCAGCACCTCGAGCTCCATGCACAGCACCTCGATCTTGCCGCTGGTGAGGTTGGCGTTTTCGGTGCCCGGCGGGCGGGCGCGCACGCGGCCCACCACCTTGACGCAGAACTCGTTGCGCACGATCTCGGCGATCTTGAACATCTCGGCGCGGTCGGGGTCGCAAACGATCTGCACCAGGCCTTCGCGGTCGCGCAGGTCGATGAAGATGACGCCGCCGTGGTCGCGGCGGCGGTGCGCCCAACCCATCAGGGTGACGGTCTGGTCCATCAGCTTTTCGCTGACCAGGCCACAGTAGGTGGTTCTCATGGCAAAACTCCAGGGTCGGATTCGGGGGTTGTGCCTGACTGGCAGGCAGGTTGTTTGGACGTTCACGGGCTGTCTCGCAAGCCCTGCGGACCGGCCACGCGCCCAGCGCGGCCAGCCCGGTCAATTTCGCGCTGCGACGGGCAGGACTTCGACCGGCGCCGGCCGGCCGGGCGGCGCCACCACGCCCATCGAGATGACGTACTTGAGCGCCTCGTCGACGCTCATCTTCAGCGCCACCACATCGGCGCGCGGCATCATCAGGAAGAAGCCCGATGTCGGGTTGGGCGTGGTGGGCACATAGACGCTGACGAACTCCCCCGGCAGGTGCGCCGCCACCTCACCGCCGGGCTTGCCGGTGACGAAGGCGATCGTCCATGACCCCTGGCGCGGGTACTGCACCAGCACGGCCTCGCGGAAGGCGTTGCCGCTGCTCGAAAACAGCGTGTCGGACACCTGCTTGACCGAGCTGTAGATCGACTTGACGATCGGGATCTTGCCCAGCAGGCGGTCCCACTGGCGCAGCCACCACTGGCCGAAGATGTTGGTCGCGAAGACGCCGGTGGCGAGCAGCGCGAAGGCCATCACCAGCACGCCCAGGCCCGGCACGCTGCGCAGCCATTCGATGGTCTCGCGCGCCGACTCGGGCAGCACCGCCTGGCTGGCGTAGAGCAGACCGGCGAAGACGCCGTCGAGCGCACCCAGCACCCACGACAGCAGCCAGATCGTGATGGCCAGCGGCAGCCAGACCAGCAGGCCGGCGAGGATGTATTTCTTCACGCGGTGTCCGGACGGGCGCTCAGGAGGCCGCAGCGGCGGGCGGTGGCGATGCGGCGGGTTTGTCCGCAGGCTTGTCGGCGGCCTTCTCGGCAGACTTGACGTCGGGCTTGGCGGCGCCGGAATCTGCCGGCTTGTCGCCTGGTTTATCGGCTGGTTTGTCCGTGGGTTTGTCCGCGGGTTTGTCACCCGCATTGGCTGCCGGCGAGTCGTCCGCGCCCTCGTCCTTCTTTGCCTTGGCACCGGTATCGCCGTTGCGGAAGTCGGTCACGTACCAGCCTGAACCCTTGAGCTGGAAACCGGCAGCGGTGAGTTGCTTGACATAAGTTTCCGCGCCACAAGCCGGGCAGGTGGTGAGCAGCGGGTCTGACATCTTCTGCAGCACGTCCTGGGCGTGACCGCAGGATGCGCAGCGGTACGCATAAATCGGCATGGCTAAGCCTTTGATTTCGAAAGCGAAATTATAGGGTGCACCACCGCGGTGGCAGCCCTCAGACCCAGACGTGCAGCAGCAACCGGGTCGCCAGCAGCCCCGTGACGAAACCCACCGTGCCCCACAACAGGGCTTGCAGCAGACGGTTGGTGCGCCGCTGCTCGGCCAGCAGCAATCGCAGCATCGGCACCTCGACCGCCGACTCGCGCCGCTGCAGCGACTGGTGCAGCAGGCGCGGCAGTTCGGGCAGCAGCTGGGCGTAACGCGGCGCCTCGTTCTTCAGCCGCTCGATGAGCCCGCGCCAGCCGATCTGGTCGTTCATCCAGCGTTCCAGGAAGGGCTTGGCCGTCGTCCACAGGTCGAGCTCGGGATCGAGCTGGCGGCCCAGGCCTTCGATGTTGAGCAGGGTCTTCTGCAGCAGCACCAGCTGCGGCTGGATCTCGACGTTGAAGCGGCGCGAGGTCTGGAACAGCCGCATCAGCACCTGGCCGAGCGAGATGTCCTTCAGCGGGCGGTCGAAGTGCGGCTCGCAGACGGCGCGGATGGCGCCTTCCAGGGCGTCGATGCGGGTGTCTGGCGGCACCCAGCCGCTCTCCACGTGCAACTCGGCCACGCGCTTGTAGTCGCGGCGGAAGAACGCGATGAAGTTGTACGCCAGGTATTCCTTGTCGTTGTCGGTCAGCGTGCCGACGATGCCGAAGTCGAGCGCGATGTAGCGGCCGAAGGTCTCGGGCGCCAGGCTCACCATGATGTTGCCGGGGTGCATGTCGGCGTGGAAGAACCCGTCGCGGAAGACCTGGGTGAAGAACAGCGTGACGCCGTCGCGCGCCAGCTTGGGAATGTCGACACCGGCGTCGCGGATGCGGTCGATCTGGCTGATCGGCACGCCGTGCATGCGCTCCATCACCATCACGGTGGGGGTGCAAAAATCCCACACCATCTCGGGCACCAGCACCAGGTTCAGGCCGACCATGTTGCGGCGCAGCTGGGCGGCGTTGCTGGCCTCGCGCACGAGATCGAGCTCGTCATGCAGGTAGCCGTCGAACTCGGCCACCACTTCGCGCGGTTTCAGGCGCTTGCCATCGGCCGAAAGCCGCTCGACCCAGCGTGCCAGCGTGTGCAGCAGGCTGAGGTCGTCGTCGATGACGCCGAGCATGCCCGGCCGCAGCACCTTCACCGCCACTTCGCGGCCGCCCTTCAGGGTGGCGAAGTGCACCTGGGCGATCGACGCGCTCGCCACCGGCTCGGCGTCGAAGGTCTCGAAGACCTGCTCCAGCGGCCGGCCGTAGGCCTTCTCGACGAGCGCTCGCGCCTGCGCGGCGGGAAATGGAGGCACGCGGTCCTGCAGCCTGGCCAGCTCGTCGGCCATGTCCAGCGGCAGCAGGTCGCGGCGTGTCGATAGCACCTGGCCGAACTTGACGAAGATCGGCCCCAGCCTTTCGAGCGCCTGGCGCAGCCGTGCGCCGCGCGGCTCGTCGAGCTTGCGGCCGATGGTGACGAGCCGCACCATCGCGCGCACCCAGCGCTGCCGAAATGCCGACAGCGCCACCTCGTCGAGGCCGAACCGCAGGACGGTGAAGACGATGAAAACCAGGCGCGACAGGTGTCGCATCAGGAACGCCGCATCAGGAACGCCGCATCGGGGCTGGCGGGTCGGGGCGCCGGCTCAGGCGCGCGGCCGAAGCCGCTCACCGAGGTTCCCGGCCTTCTGCATCGCCATCCGCACCCCGCCGGCAAGCGCCGAGCCCAGCCGGTGCATCTGCGGCGCGACCAGCGGGCCGAAGACACGCTCCAGATCGGCGGCGACGTCCCAGCGCAGGTTCTGCATCAGCCAGTTGACGTCGGCGGCGAGCGCGGCGTCGCCGTCGACCTCCACCGGCGGCAACTCGCCGGCCAGCACACGCGTGAAAAGCAACGCCGGGTTCGAGGTGTCGACGCGCACGGCGAGGTCGGGTGCGCCGCCGCGTTCAGGGCCGCACCATTCCAGCAGGCCGGCAGGCGTGACCCTGAAGGCCAGCACCGGCGGCTGCGGCAGCAGCGTCGGCCAGGCGGTGGCCAGCAACTCGACGGTGCGGCCCGAATGGGCCATCAGGCGCGCGGTGGCCACACTCTCGCCGCCGAGCACATGGTTGATGACCAGCGTGAGGCGGCCCATGACCGCCGGAGCCAACAAGGAGTTCAGGGTGTGCAGCATTGCCGGATTGTAGGCAGCGCATCCGCCTCTGGCGACACGCCCCTGCCACGGGAGGCCCCGGGATATAAGGGAGAATCTTGAACCTTGGCCGCGGCGCGACCTGGATCGGCTCTTGCTTTTGTCCTCCGCTTCGCCTTCCCCTTTTTTGTCCCTCTCTTTTTCGGGACCCGGCAGCCAGCCGCGTTCTCTGCCGCCGACCAGCCACCGATGTTCGAAGACCGAAGCTACAAGCGAACCTTCTACAGCGCACCGCAATCGGTGACGTCGCTGTTCGCCGCGTTCATGGAGCCGTCGATCACGGTGGCCGTTTTCCTTGCGGTGTCGGCCTGGTTCAACGAGCCCATCGTGCGCTCGGACCTCACGCTGTGCCTGCTGATCTTCGCCCTCACCTTCCCGGGCCGCAACCGCTTCGCCGACCGTCCGCTGAACGCCGCCGTCGACATCGCCACCTCCTGGATCAGCCTGCTGCTGATCCTCGCGTTGTGCGGATACGCCACGCGCAGCCTGGGTTTCTTCGATTTCGACGTGCTGGTCTGGTGGGCCACGATCACGCCCCTGCTGCAATGGCTGGCCGTGTTCATCGGCCGCAAGTCGCTGCGCTACCTGGCCAGCCTGCCGGAGAACCGCCGCACCGCGGTGGTGGTGGGCGCCGGCGCGCTGGGCGTCAAGGTGTCGCGGGCCTTCGAGGCGCGCGGCGATATCGGCCTGTCCTTCCTGGGTTACTTCGATGACCGCGCCGACGACCGCGTCGACAACGAAGCCGCCGGCCAGCGCCTGGGCAACCTGCGCGAGGTGGCGCCCTACGTGCGCGAACAGGGCGTGCACGAGGTCTACGTCACGCTGCCGCTGGGCTCGCAACCACGCATCGTCGAACTGCTGGAACTGGTGCAGGGCACCACCGCCAGCGTGTTCTTCGTGCCCGACGTGTTCGGCATCAGCATCATCCAGGGCCGCTTGCAGGACATGAACGGCGTGCCGGTGGTGGGCTTGTGCGAAACACCGTTCACCGGCACGAACCGGCTCGTCAAGCGCCTGTCCGACATCGTGCTGGCGTCGCTCATCCTGGTGCTGATCGCCCCCGTGCTGGCCGCCATCTGGGCCGGCGTCAAGCTCAGTTCGCCGGGCCCGGCGATCTTCAGGCAGCGCCGCAACGGCCTCGACGGCGAAGAGATCATCGTCTACAAGTTCCGCTCGATGCGCGCGCAGGACAACGGCGCGGTGGTCATGCAGGCGACCAAGGACGACCCGCGCATCACGCCGTTCGGCGCCTTCATCCGCCGCACCTCGCTGGACGAACTGCCGCAATTCTTGAATGTGCTGCAAGGGCGCATGAGCATCGTCGGACCGCGGCCCCACGCGGTGGCGCACAACGAGCAATACCGGCAGATCATCAAGGCCTACATGGTGCGCCACAAGGTCAAGCCGGGCATCACCGGCTGGGCACAGGTGAACGGCCATCGCGGCGAGACCGACACCATCGAGAAGATGCAGGCACGCGTCGAATACGATCTGGAATACCTGCGCAACTGGTCGCTGGGCCTGGACCTGCAGATCATCGCGCGCACCGTCAAGCTGGTCTTCTTCGACCACAACGCGTACTGAGCGCAGGGCTTGCCCGCGTGACAGTCACCACACCCGCCACCGCCACAGCCATCGACCAAATTCCGGGAGACCGCTTCATGTCCGACTGCCGCCACGCCCGCCACGCACGCCCGTCCTCCCTTCGGCGGCAAACCACGCTGCTGGCCCTGCTGCTGGCCGGCCTGTGCCCGCTGGCCGGCGCCGAGACCAGCCCGTGGTACCTGGGCGCCTCGCAGGCGTTCGCGTACGACTCCAACCTCTACCGCATCGACGAGAACGTGCAGCTGACGGGTGCCTACAGCCGCAGCGACACGATCTCCACCACCTCGTTGGTGGGCGGGATCGACCAGCCCATCGGCCGTCAGCGTGTGTTCGGCAACGCGACCGTGGGCTACAACCGCTACAGCAACAACGACTATCTCAACAACACCAGCTACAGCATGACGGCCGGCCTCGACTGGGCGACGATCGAGCGCTTCTCGGGCAACGTCAATCTCTCGGCCAGCCAGAACCAGCGTCGCTTCAACCTGGACACCACGCCCGGCCAGGCCGAGACGCGCAAGAACAACGAAACCGTCGAGCAGGTCGATGCCGTCTTCCGCACCGGTGTCGTCACGCGCTTGACGCTGGAGGCTGGCCTCGGCTATCGGCAGGTCGGTTATTCGGCCGATGAGTACGCCAACTCGGAATACGACCAGACCAGCGGCTCGCTGGGCGTTCGCTACCGGCCGGGAATTGCAACCTTCGGCGCGTCTTACCGCCATGCGCAAAGCAACTACAAAGAGACGTCGACCCTCCAGGTCAACGACAATACCCGCGACTCGCTCGACCTCACGGTGTCGTGGCCGGCCAGCGCCGTCAGCAACGTGTACCTGCGCTTGAGCCCCACCCAGGTGCGCTACGACGACTTCACCGATCGTGACTTCACCGGCGTGACCGGCGCATTCAACTGGGACTGGCGGCCGACCGGCAAGCTGAAGCTGGGCACCCGTCTGATCTACGACATCGGCCAGGACTCGGCCTTCGAGCGCTTCGGCACGTCGGCCAGCCCCACCGGAATCAACACCACCGCCCGCACGACCACCGATTTTCGGCTGAACGCCGACTACGAGGCCACCGCCAAGATCAACCTGACTGCCGCGCTGGGCGCGTCGCACCGGTCGCTCGACCAGGGCACCGATCCCTTCTGCCTGTCGACCGGCACCTGCACCGGCAGCGACGACACCGCCACTTTCTCGCTCGGCGCGCGCTGGACGCCGCTGCGCAGCACGCAGGTCGGCTGCAACGTGGGTCGCGACCAGCGCTCGGCCAAGGGCGGGCTGACGCAGGACTACAACGCCAACACCGTCAGCTGCTACGGCCAGTTCACGCTGCAGTGACGCGGGCGCGGCGCATGACGACCATCCTGCTCACCGGTGCGGCCGGCTACATCGCGTCGCACACCTGGCTGGCGCTGCAGGCGGCCGGTTTCGATGTCGTCGGCGTGGACGACTTCTCCAACAGTTCGCCGGTGGTGCTGGAACGTCTTGCACAGTTGTCGGGCCGCGCGCCGGTCTTCGAGCGCGCGAACATCTGCGACGCCGCAGCGGTGGGTTCGCTGTTCGAACGTCACGCCATCGACGCCACAGTGCATTTCGCGGCCTTCAAGGCGGTGGGTGAGTCGACAGCGAAACCGATCGACTATTACGCCAACAACCTGGGCGGCCTGCTCACGGTCGCTCGCGCCATGCGCGAGCACGGCGTGCACCGTTTCGTTTTCAGCTCCAGCGCCACCGTCTACGGTGAGCCCGAACGGCTGCCCATCCGCGAGGACGCACCGCTGAGCGCCACCAGCCCCTACGGCCAGACCAAGCTGATGGGCGAGCAGATGCTGCGCGACCTGGGCGCCGCCGAGGCCGCCTGGCAGACCGCCGTGCTGCGCTACTTCAACCCGGTGGGCGCGCACGAGAGCGGCCTGATCGGCGAAGACCCGCGAGGCACGCCGAACAACCTGATGCCTTATGTGGCACAGGTGGCCGTGGGCCGGCGGGCGGCGCTGCAGGTGTTCGGCAGCGATTACGCCACGCCGGATGGCACCGGTGTGCGCGACTACATCCATGTCAGCGACCTCGCCGAAGGCCATGTCGCTGCTCTGCGCCACCTGTTCGATCAACCCGGCTCGATCACCGTCAACCTCGGCACCGGCCAGGGTTGCAGCGTGCTCGAGGTGGTGGGTGCCTACGCCGCCGCCTGCGGCCGCGACATCCCCTATGAACTGGTGCCACGCCGTCCCGGCGACGTGGCAGCCTGTTATGCCGACCCCACGCTGGCCAGGCAATTGCTGGGCTGGCAGGCCCGGCACGGCCTGGCGCGCATGTGCGAGGACAGCTGGCGCTGGCAATCGACGAACCCGAACGGATTTCAAGCATGAACACCCCAGTCGTCCCCGTCATCATGGCCGGCGGCTCCGGCACCCGGCTGTGGCCGCTGTCGCGATCCGGCTACCCCAAGCAGTTCCTCGTGCTGTCAGGCAAAGACAGCCTGTTTCAGCAGGCCGCCGCGCGCTTGCAGCGGCTGGCGGGTGTTGGCATCGAGGTCGGCGCGCCGGTCATCGTGGGCAATGAGGAGCACCGCTTCCTGGTGCTCGACCAGTTGCGCGAATTGAAGCTCACCCCGGCGGCCGCGCTGCTGGAGCCGGTCGGCCGCAACACCGCGCCCGCCCTCACGCTGGCCGCGCTGCAGGCGCTGGAAGGCGGTACGGACCCGGTGCTGGTGGTGCTGTCGTCCGACCAGACCGTCACCGACGAAGCCGCCTTCACCGCCGCGCTGCAGCGCGCCGTGGCGGTGGCCGCGGCGGGTTCGATCGTCATCCTCGGCATCACGCCGGACAAGCCCGAGACCGGCTACGGCTACATCCGCAGCGAGGCCGGCGCGGACGGCGACGCGCTGCGCGTGGCGCAGTTCGTCGAAAAACCCGATCAGACCACTGCCGAGCGTTACCTGGCCGAGGGCGGCTATTTCTGGAACGCCGGCATGTTCGTCCTGCGCGCCTCGGTATGGCTGAAGGCGCTCGACACGTTCCGCCCCGACATCGCCGCCGCCTGCCGCGCCTCATGGGCCGCGCGCAGCGTCGACGCCAGCTTCGTGCGACCGGGCAAGGCCGAATTCGCCGCCGTGCCCTCGGAGTCGGTCGACTACGCGGTGATGGAAAAGTGCCCCGGCAGCCCGTTCGACATCCGCATGGTCGAGCTGGCCGCCGGCTGGAACGACCTCGGCGCCTGGGAGGCCGTCTGGCAGGTGCTGCCGAAGGATGAAGACGGCAACGCCAGCGTGGGCGACGCCATCGTCACCGACAGCCGCAACACGCTGGTGCACGCCACCAGCCGGCTGGTCAGCGTGGTCGGGCTGGACGACGTCATCGTGGTGGAAACAGCCGACGCCGTT
>Ga0209181_10001735_pt1 | contig 37377 bp, 25 predicted proteins | sample MAT05_FD_187208 | JGI IMG/M metagenome (GOLD analysis project Ga0209181, IMG submission 187208) | Freshwater microbial communities from Lake Fryxell liftoff mats and glacier meltwater in Antarctica - MAT-05 (SPAdes) (version 2) | ecosystem: Environmental > Aquatic > Freshwater > Ice > Liftoff... | reverse complement strand
GGCCGGTGGCGTCTTGGCCGCGTTCGTCTTTCGCGCGATCCGCGGTCAATGGGGTTTGTACCATGAGGTCCGCGAGACTCTGGTGCGTAGCGAGGAACGCTACCGATCGCTCTTCGCCGGCAGTCTCGATGCCATCTTCTCGCTCGGCGCCGATGGCCGCTTCGTGACCGCCAATCCTTCCGCGGAGCGGCTGACTGGGCGGACGGTGGAGGAGCTGAAGCAGATCCATTTTCTCGAACTCTGCGCGCCCGATCAGCGCGACGCGGCTGCAAATGCCTTTCGCGCCGCCCTCTGCCGCGAATGCCTGACGCTGGATACCGCGATGGTAGCCGCTGCGGGCGAGCGCCGCGAGTTGTTCATCAGTGGCGCGCCGACGGTGGTGCGGGGTGAGGTCGTGGGCGTCGCGTGTATCGCGCGTGACGTGACGGAGCGGCGGAAGGTCGAGGAGGTGCAAAAGCAGGAGCGGGCGCGACTGCGGCAGATTCTCGATTCACAATTCGGTTTTGTCGTCGTGCTCACGCTTGATGGCGTCATCGTGGAGGTCAATCAAGCGCCGTTGATTGCCCTGCAAAAGACGCGCACCGAAGTGCTCGGCCAGCGGTTCTGGCAGGTCGCGGCGATGGAGCCTGGGGACAGGTTGCAGATCGAGGGAGCGGTCCGCCGGGCCGGCGGCGGCGAGGTGGTTCGCGGAGACATCTCGGCCAGTTTTCCGTCGGTCGGCCACCGCGATTTTGATTTGATCTGCAGCCCGCTCCGTGATCCCGCGGGCGAGGTGGTGAACGTCATCGGATTCGCCGTCGATGTGACCGAGCGCAAGCAGGCGGAGATGGCGCAGCGCGAAAGCGAAACGCGGCTGCGGACGATCTTCGACTCGGAGCCGGAGTGTGTGAAGATCGTGGACGCGAAGGGTGCTCTAATCGACATGAATCCCGCCGGCTTGGGGATGCTCGGGGCACAATCGCTCGATCAGCTTCGCGGGGCCGATACGTCAGAGTTGGTCGTGGCGCGTGATCGCCAGATGTTCCTGGAGGGGATCGCGGCGGTGTTCCGAGGCGAGACCACGAGGCAGCTTTTCGAGATCATCGCGTTGGACGGGACGCGCCACTGGATCGATCAGCACGCCGTGCCGCTGTGGGATCCGTGCCAACCCGGGAAGGTGGCACAAATGCTGGCCGTGGTGCGGGATGTGACGGAGCAGAACCTTGCAGACGAGAAGCTCCGCGAGCGCGATGCCCTGCTGCAGAAGCTCTCCGAGCAAGTCCCCGGCGTCATCTACCAGTTTCAGCTCTTTCCGGATGGACGGAGCTGCTTTCCCTACGCCAGTGAGCGCATTCGGACGATCTACGAGACCGCGCCCGAGGAGGTGAAGCAAACGGCGGAAGCGGTGTTCCGCATCCTGCACCCGGATGATTTCGAGGCCGTCTCGGCCAGCATCCAGCGCTCGGCGGAAACGCTGGAGCCGTGGGCCTGCGAATACCGGGTGCAACTTCCCACCCGCGGCCTCCGCTGGCTGGAGGGACACTCCGCGCCCGAGCGGCTGCCGGATGGGAGCATCCTCTGGCACGGCTACATTCGCGACATCACGGAACGCAAGGCGGCGGAAGCCGAATTCCAGCGGCTCGCTTCGATCATCGCAGCCAGCCGCGATTTCGTCGCCTACGCGGCGCTCGATGGGCGTCTCCTGTATGTGAATCCGGCGGGACGCGCGCTCGTGGGACTGGCCGCCACCGCGCCCGTCGGTGATCTCCACGTTCCTGACTTCATCCCGGAGTCCGACCACGATTTTCTGGCGCGGGAACTGACGACCCACCTGCTCCGGGACGGGAGTTGGAGTGGGGAATTCCGACTGCGGCATTTTGCGGGCCTGGAGCCGATCCCCGTGGATCTGAATTCGTTCATGATTCGCGACGCCGCGGGCGAACCGATCGCCATTGCGAATATCTGCCGCGATATCCGCGAACGCCTCAAAGCCGAACGCCAGGCCAACCGTTCGCAGCGCCTCGAGGCCATCGGGACACTCGCCGGCGGCATCGCCCACGACCTCAATAACGCCATCGCTCCCGTGCTCATGTGTACCGAGATCTTGAGGTTGAAGTATCCCGGCGAAGACGAACTCGTGGTGACTGTGCAGAAGAGTTGTGAGCGCGCCGCGGACATGGTGCGGCAGCTTCTCACCTTTGCCAAAGGTGCCGCGGGTCAGCGCGTCCTCCTCCAGCCGTGGCAGTTGATTCGGGAATTGGAGAAGATCGTGACCGGCACCTTCCCCAAGAACCTCGAACTGCGCATTCACTGTGTTCCGGATGTGGGAATGGTCATGGGCGATCCCACCCAGCTCCATCAAGTGCTGCTCAATCTCTGCGTCAACGCGCGGGACGCCATGGCTGAAGGCGGGATCCTGACCATGACCGTGGAGGCGAAAGACATCGATGCCACCTTCGCCAGGACCAACCCCGAGGCCACGCCGGGCCGCTACATTTGTCTCACCGTGGAGGACACGGGTACCGGCATCCCGCCGGAGGTCTTTGATCGAATCTTCGAGCCTTTCTTTACCACCAAAGAGCCCGAGCAGGGCACCGGCCTCGGGCTCTCGACCGTCCTCGGCATCGTGAAGGGCCACGGCGGTTTCATGCGGGTCGATTCCGAGATGGGGAAAGGTTCGCAGTTCCAGATTTTCCTGCCGGTCGCTCAAGACGGTGCGGACCGGGCCGCGGAGGTCGGGCAACGGCCGCAGACATTCCGGGGAAATGGGGAGATGATCCTCATCGTGGACGACGAACCGGCGATCCTCCGCGTGGCCCGGATCATCCTCGAGCGGATGAACTTCCAGGTGCTCACGGCCGCGGATGGTGCGGAGGGAATCACCCTGGCCGCGGAGCATCAGGATGCACTCCGCGTGGCGATCACGGATTTGCACATGCCGCGCATGGACGGACTGGCCTTTGTCAAAGTTCTGCGGCCGATGTGCCCACACGTGAAGATCGTGGTGTCGAGCGGACGCCTCGAGGAAGGCGCTCACGCCGAGTTTCGGGCACTCGGCGTTGAGGCCATGTTGCACAAGCCGTTCACCGAGGAGCAACTTGCGGAGACGTTGCGGTCCGTTCTTCAGGTGGATTGCGACCTTTGAGCGGACCGGCGCCCGGGCCGTGGGCTACGGAGTGTTTGAAAAGTCCCGTCGAGGTCGCCGGCGGGGCCGGGTGGGAGGTCGCTGCTCTGGGTGGAGCAGGGGCGCGATCAAGCCAGGATGGCCTTCACCACCTTTGCCGGCTCGACGCCGGTGAGGCGCTGGTCGAGGCCTTGGAATTTGTAGGTGAACTTTGCGTGGTCGATGCCCAGGCAGTGCAGGATCGTGGCGTTGAGGTCGTTCAGATGCACGGGGTTCTCGACGGGGTTGTAAGAGTAGTCGTCGGTCTCGCCATAGACCACGCCGGGCTTGATGCCGCCGCCGGCCATCCACATGCAGAAGTTTTTCGGGTGATGATCGCGGCCGTAGGTGTCCTTGGTCAGCTTGCCTTGCGAATAGACGGTGCGGCCAAATTCGCCGCCCCAGACGACGAGCGTATCGTCGAGCATGCCGCGCTGTTTGAGATCTTTGAGGAGTGCCGAGGTGGCCTGATCGACATCGGCGCACTGGAGACGGATGTCCGCGGGCAGATTGCCGTGTTGATCCCAGCCGCGATGAAGGATTTGCACGGCGCGGACGCCGCGCTCGGCGAGGCGACGGGCGAGCAGCGCGCTCGCAGCATAGGTGCCGGGCTTCTTCACATCGGGGCCATACATCTCGATCGTCGCGGCATCCTCGCCGCTGATGTCGGTGAGGTCGGGCACGGAGCGCTGCATGCGGAAGGCCATCTCGTATTGCGCAATGCGCGTCTGGATTTCCGGGTCGGCGAAGCGCTGAAAGTTCAGCTCGTTGAGCTGGCCGAGGGCGTCGAGCATGGTGCGGCGGTCGTCGCGGCTCACGCCATTCGGATTCTGGACGAAGAGCACCGGATCGCCGACGGCGCGCAGGGCCACGCCGGTGTGATTCGTGGAGAGGAAGCCGCTCGACCACATGCGGGTGAAGAGTGCCTGCGCGTTGGCTTTCGATGACCAGTTCGGCGTGAGCACGACAAACGCCGGCAGATCATTGCTCTCGCTGCCGAGGCCGTAGGAAAGCCACGAGCCGAGGCTCGCTTTGCCGGGCACTTCGCTGCCGGTCATGACGAAGGTGCAGGCCGGGTCGTGGTTAATGGCATCGGTGTGGACGGTCTTGATGAGCGCGATGTCATCCACGATCTCGGAGATTTTCGGGAGCAATTCGCTGACCCACATGCCACTCTGGCCGTGCTGCGCGAACTTGAACAACGACGGCGCCACCGGCAGCCGCGCCTGGCCGCTGGTCATGGTGGTGATGCGCTGGCCTTTGCGGATGGAATCGGGAAGGTCGGCATCGAATTTTTCCGCGAGCTCCGGCTTGTAATCGAAGAGGTCGAGCTGCGACGGCCCGCCATTCATGTGCAGGTAGATGAGGCGCTTGGCCTTCGGCGCAAAGTGCGGGAACCCGGCGAGCGCGGGATGAATGCGCGCGGCGGCGGCTTGCGCGGCACTGGCGCTCGTCGCGGCGCTGGCCCGGCCAAGCATTCCCGCGAGCGCGAGCCCGCCGAGGCGGAGTCCGGAGTGACCGAAGAATTGCCGGCGGGTTTGCAGGAGATCGTGGGCGAAGATCGGGTCCATGGCGTTAGTTCTTGGTGACGGTTTCGTCGAGGTTGAGGAGGAGATTGGCGACGAGGGTCCACGCGGCGAGTTCGGGCTCGGGGAGTTTTGGATCGGGCTTGGATTCGCCGTTCGTGATCGCGGCTTTCGCGGCTTCGGGATCCTTTTGGTAACGCGCCAGATGCTTCTCCAGCGCGCTCCACACGACGATCGTCTCGCGGTCGCTCGGCTTGCGGCCGACGACGGTGCGGAAGCCAAACGCCATGCGCTCCGGCGTGCTTGCGCCGCCTTCGCGCAGGATGCGTTCGGCGAGGGCGCGCGCGGCTTCGAAGTGCTGCACGTCGTTCATGAGTTGCAGCGCCTGGAGCGGGGTGTTGCTGCGCTCGCGACCGGTGCAGAATTGCTCGCGCGGCGGCGCGTCGAACGTGGTCATGAAGGGCGCCGGTGCGGTGCGCTTGATGAAGGTGTAGATGCTGCGGCGATAGAGCGCGTCGCCGGTGTCCTGTTTATAGAAGCGGGTGTTACTGCCGCCGAAGCCGACGGGTTCCCAGATGTTTGGCGGTTGATACGGCTTCACGCCTTTGCCGCCGAGTTGCTCCTTGAGCAGGCCGCTGACGAAGAGTGCGTTGTCGCGGAGTTGTTCGGCATCGAGGCGGAACCGTGGGCCGCGCGCGAGCAGGCGATTTGCCGGGTCGCGTTTCCAATGATCGGGTGCGGCCTGTGAGGACTGCTGGTAAGTGGCGGACGTCACGATCAGGCGGATGAACTTCTTCACATCCCAGCCCTGCTCCCGGAAATTCGCGGCGAGCCAGTCGAGCAATTCCGGGTGGCTCGGCGGTTCACCCTGCGAGCCGAAGTCGCCCGAAGTTTTCACCAGCCCGACGCCGAAGAACTGCTGCCAGAGCCGGTTCACAGTCACCCGCGCGGTCAGCGGATTCTCCGGCGCGACGAGCCACCGCGCGAGGTCGAGGCGCGTCGGGTTTTCGGCGTTCTGGAGTGGATTGAAGGCCGCCGGCACCGCGCGCACCACTTTTTCGCCCGGCTTGTCGTAAGCACCGCGCTGCATGATGAACGCCTCCCGCGGCTTCTCCATGTCGGCCATGATGAAGGTCGCCGGGATCGTATCTTCGAGCGCCTTCTTCTTCGACTCGAGGGCGAGCTTCTCGGCGCGCGGGCCTTCGATGATGCTGCGGGCGCCCTGATATTCGTTTTGCAGCCACCAGTCCTGCACCTTCTTCGTCTCCGCTTCAGGCCACTCTTCCGGTTTTTTGCCGCGCACGAGGGTTTGGAGTGCATCCGGCAATCCCTCCACGCGTTTGCCCTGGTTGGCCTTCACCCACGTTTTCCAAGACCACTGCGGATCGCTCTTTGGATCGACGCGTGAGGCGATGGCGAGACGGTCCCACGAGACCGTGCCGCCAAATTGGGTGAAGGCGAAGCCGGTCACTTTCATGCCTGGCTTCAGCCCGAGCTTTTCGGCCGCGACTTCGAGCCGCACCCACTCGCCGGGCTTCGGCAACTCGCCCACGCGCACATTCTGCGGCGTGCGCACCTGGCCGAACGGGATCGCGCCTTCGAGACCCCAGACGCCGCGATGGTTCCAGCCGCCCACGTAAAACTGCAGCATCACCGCCTTTGGCTCGTCGTCGGGGTCGATGAAGCACCGCACGGAAATTTTGCCGTTCGGCGGAATCTCGAAACTCACGCCCGAGGTGAAGAAATCCTGGCCCAGGTCTTTTGCCTTGCGACGCAGGGCGCGCTGGCCGCTGAAGACTGCCCCTTCGTCGCCCGCCACCCACGTCGTTGGCCCGCCGACCGACTCCACCTTCGCCTGACTGGGAAAGGCGTCGTCGAACCAAATTGTGTCGCTCTCCATCACCGCGGGCGGCGGCGTTTGTGTCGCAGGGTCCTGGTAATTCAGTGTGGCGATGGCCGTCCGAATCCGGGTCTCGGCGGCCCCGATCTGCGCGGCGAAATCGGCGAGCTGATTTTTTTGCGCGGGCGTCGAGAGCTGGAGGATCGGCGGCGTGAGCAGCTTGTTGCCGTCCATCGGTGGATCGGCGGCGCTGACAAAAAACGCGTAGAGCTGGTAGAATTCCTTTTGCGAAATCGGGTCGAACTTGTGGTCGTGGCAGACCGCGCACTGGCCGGTGAGCCCGAGCCAGGTGTTCATCGTCGTGGAAGTGCGATCCACGGCGTAGCGAAAGACATACTCGGCATCGATCGAGCCGCCCTCGCTGGTCGTGACGTTGCAGCGGTTGAAGCCGGTGGCGACGCGTTGATCCTGCGTCGGGTTCGGCAGGAGGTCGCCGGCGAGTTGTTCGACGGTGAATTGATCGAACGGCAGGTTGCGGTTGTAGGCGCCGATCACCCAATCGCGGTAAGGCCACATCGAGCGTTCGTTGTCGAGGTGCAAGCCGTGCGTGTCGCCATAGCGCGCCTGGTCGAGCCAGGCGCGGGCCATCTGCTCACCGTAGCGCGGCGAGGCGAGCAGCCGCGCCACGACCTTTTCGTAAGCGTCGGGCGATTTGTCTGCGACGAACGCGTCCACTTCCGCGGGTGTCGGCGGCAGCCCGGTGAGGTCGAAGGTCACCCGGCGGAGCAACGTTTCGCGATCCGCTGCCGGCGAGACCTTCAGCTTCTCCTTGTCCAGTCGCTGCGCGACGAATGGGTCGATCGGATTCTTCGCGCTCAGCCCTGCCACCTGCGGCACCGCGGGCTTCGCGATCGGCTCGAACGCCCAGTGCTTCTGATAAGCCGCGCCCTGTTCGATCCAGCGTTTGATCGTGTCCTTCTGCGCGGCAGTCAGCGTTTTGTGCGCCTTTGGTGGCGGCATGATCTCGTCCTTGTCGTCGCTGAGAATCCGCAGCCACACCTCGCTTTTCGCGAGATTGCCCGGCGTGATCGGGATCGCGCCGCTTTCGCCCTCTACGAGTGCGCCCTCCGCCGTATCGAGCCGTAGCTTGGCCTCGCGATGCTTCGCGTCGATGCCGTGGCAGGCGAAACAGTTGTCCGAAAGAATCGGGCGGATATCGCGGTTGAACTCCAGCTTTTCAGCGCGCGCGGAAAGGCTAAGCGCGCTGACGATGACGGTCGTCAGTAACAAACGGCGCAGCGAAGGGGCGTGGAGAGGGGAGAAACAGGGGCTCATGGTCGGGTTGGCCTAAATGGGATGCTTCAACGGCGACTTCTCTTAGCTTAAAGGGCGTCTGAAAAGTCGGTTTTCGGGGAAAATCATCCTCATCCTCATTCTCTTAATCCTCATCTCCGCGAGGGGAATTGAGGAAGATTATGAGGATGAGGATGAGTGTTCGCGCATTGGCGTTTTAGATGTCGTCTTGGCAGCATCGGCTGCCGCTCGATGCTAGAGTTCGAGAAAGTTTTGGAGCAGCCGCTTGCCCTCCACTGTGAGGATCGACTCCGGGTGAAACTGCACGCCGTGGACCGGCAACGTTTTGTGCCGCAGGCCCATGATTTCTTTTTCCGCAGTCTCTGCGGTGATCTCGAGCGCGGCGGGAAAGGTGTCTCGTTTTACCAGCAGGGAGTGGTAGCGGGTGGCCTCGAAGGGATTGGGCAGCCCGGCGAAGACACCCTCGCCATTGTGCAGGATCGGCGAGGTCTTGCCGTGCATCAGCCGTCCGGCGCGCACCACTTCGCCGCCGAAGACCTGGCCCATGCACTGGTGCCCGAGGCACACGCCGAGGATGGGCGTGTTTTCCCCGAAGGTGCGGATGACGTCGCAGGAGATGCCGGCTTCGTTTGGCGTGCAAGGGCCGGGGGAAATGACGATGCGCTCGGGGTGCAGCGTCTTGATCGCGTCGAGGGTGATTTCGTCGTTCCGTTTGATCACGATGTCCGCGCCGAGTTCGCCGAAATATTGGACGAGGTTGTAGGTGAAGCTGTCGTAGTTATCGATGACGAGGAGCATGGCCGGTCAGAGAATTTGTTGGGCGAGGGCGATGGCGTCCATCATGGCCATGGCTTTGTTGCGGCATTCCTGATCCTCGGAGGCGGGGATGGAGTCGGCGACGACGCCCGCCCCGGCCTGGACGTAGGCTTTTCCATCTTTCAAAACGACGGTGCGGAGGGCGATGCAGGAGTCGCTGTTGCCGTCGAAGCCGAAGTATCCGACGGCGCCGGCGTAGACGCCGCGTTTACTTTTCTCGAATTGGTTGATGATCTGCAGGGCGCGCACTTTGGGGCTGCCGCTAACGGTGCCGGCGGGGAAGGTGGCGCGCATCACGTCGTAGGCGGTGCGGTCGGGGCGCAGGGTGCCGTGGACGTTCGAGACGATGTGCATGACCCGGCTGTACTTCTCGATCGTCATGAAGTCGCTGACTTTGACGGTCCCGTACTCGGCGGCGCGGCCGACGTCGTTGCGGGCCAGGTCCACGAGCATGAGGTGTTCGGCGCGCTCTTTGGGGTCGGCCAGGAGGTCGGCGGCGTTGGCGTCGTCTTCGGCGTCGTCTTTGCCGCGGCGGCGGGTGCCGGCGATGGGTCGGATGTCGATGCGGCCATCGATGGAGCGGACGTGGACTTCGGGCGAGCTGCCGACGAGCGAGAAGCCGGGGAACTTCAGGCAGAACATGTAGGGCGACGGATTCACGTAGCGCAGCGTGCGGTAGAGCGTGAGCGGGTCGCCGGTGTAGTCGGTGGCAAAACGCTGCGAGGGGACGAACTGGAACACGTCCCCGGCGCGGATGAATTCCTGCCCTTCGCTGACCATGCGCTGGTATTCCTCGGAGGTGGTGTTGCCCTGGAAGGCGTGGTGATCGCCGGCGCCGAGTGGGCGTCCGGCGAAGATGGGCGGGAGCTGCGCGGGCTGCGCGAGGCGGGCGATGACGGCTTCGATTTGCGCGACCGCAGCGATGTAGGCGGCATCGACGTCGCCGTCGATCAGGGCATTGGCGATGATGCGCAGGCGGCGGGTGCGGTGGTCGAAGACGATGAGCGTTTCGGCGAGAAAGAAGAGACTTTCAGGGAGGCCGAGGTCGTCCTGCGGCGCGTCGCCGATGCTCGGCTCGAAAAAGCGCACGACGTCGTAGCCGAGGTAACCCACGGCGCCGCCGGCGAACCGGGCATCGGCCAGCGCGGGCGAGGGGACCACGCGGTAGCGCTGCATGAGCGCTTCGAGTTCGTGCAACGGATCGGTCGCCGTCTCGAACTCGCGCACGGCGCCGTTTTCCACGATGCGAATCGTCCGTCCGCGGCTCTCGAAAATGACGCGCGGCGCGGTGCCGACGAATGAATAGCGCCCGGCCTGGTCGCTCTTTTCTACCGACTCGAAGAGGAACGAATAGCGGCCGTCGTCGATTTTTTGGAAGGCCGAGACGGGCATCTCGGCGTCGGCGATCAGCTCGGTGTGCACGGGGATCAGATTCCCGCGCTGCGCCAGCTCGCGGAATTCGGCGAGCGGCGGCTGGATGGGCACGGTCATTTGTTGGAGTAGGTAATCTCCGGATCGAAAAGTTTTTGTTCGGTGACTTCCAGCGGCGTTCCGTCCGGGGTGAACGTCTGGAAAAAGCAGCTCTCGAAGCCGGTGTGGCAGGCGCCGCTGGTCTGTTCGACCTCGAAGAGCAGCGTGTCGGCGTCGCAGTCCACCGCCCAGCGCACGACCCGCTGGGTGTGGCCGCTGGTCTCGCCTTTGACCCAGAATTTCTGCCGCGAACGGCTCCAGTAGTTCATCAGGCCGGTCTGGAGCGTGGCTTCGAGCGAGGCGGCATTCATCCACGCCATCATCAGCACGCGCTTGCTGTGCGTGTCCTGGACGATGGCAGGGATGAGTCCGTCGGCGTTGAATTTGAGCGGTGGCAGGTTCATGGGTGAAAATGGAAAAGCCCGACGATTCAGAGGAATCATCGGGTGGAGAGTTCGGCGCCTGCGGCCCAGTTGTCTTAGAGGCCGCGAGAAACAAGGTGGCGACGACCGCGCCGGCTGATTTAGGAGCCGGCGTCGAGCCCGTCTAGCGGTGCCACCAATGTTGAAGGTTCACGGCGGCTTCGATAGCCGGGGCGATCCTGGGGTGCAAGGGGGAATTTTTCTACCCGCCTGGCGGCTTCAGCCGCGCGCCGGCCACCCTAGCTGCAGAGCGCATCGACGGCCTTGGCCTTGTCGCGGACCAGTTCGCGCTGCCTGGCCAGGTCGATGGTGGTGAGCCCGAGGAGGTGTACGGCGGGGGTGGTGAGCAGGTCGGCGATCACGGCCTCTTCCGCCGCCGCGAGGCTGTGCGCGATGAGGTCGGCGAGTTCGATGCAGGCGGCGATGGGGGTGAACTCGCCGGCGCTGGCGGAATCGTGATGCCAGCGCACGGCGCTGATGAAATCCGGGCCGAAGTCCCAACGCTCGAGCAGCCGCGCGCCGACTTCGGCGTGATTCAGGCCGAAGCTCGCGGATTCGAGTTCGGCAAGGGTGCGGCCGAAGAGCATGGGGTCGGTGACGAGTTCGTCGTAGTCGCCGGAGAGCACTTCGGCGAGCGGGACTTTGCCGATGTCGTGGAGGAGACCGGCGGTGAAGAGGAGGCTGGCGTCGGCGTGGGCGAATTTGGCGAGATTTTGCGCCGCGAAGGCGGAGGTGACGAGGTGGCGCCACATCGCGTCGGCGTCGAGTGCGGAATGCGCCGCCGATTTCAAGATGCTCTCGCCGCTTGCCACGGCCGCGATGGTGTAGATGCCATGGAAGCCGAGGCGGTTGACGGCGTCGCCCACGTTATTGGCGCGGGCGGTGGCGCCGTACCAGGCGCTGTTGCAGACCTGGAGCACGCGGACGGTGAGTGCGGGATCGAAGGTGATCAACTGGACGACGCGGTCGATGTCGGTGTCGACATCGGCGAGCGCGGCGAGAAGTTGCGGGAGCAACTTGGGCGCCGAAGGGAGCGTTTGCACGCGCTGGAGAAGATCGTCAATGGCATCCATGGGTGGCGGCGGATCGGTCGCAGTGTGGGTGCCAGCGTCGATGATGGAAGCGGAATCAGCGCGGATTACTTTCGCGGGATCGGTGGGAAATGAAAAGGCCCCGCCGTGGGCGGAGCCTTTCCAGAACGTCGGGCAAAAGCGGACTTATTCTTTGTGTTCCACGCTGACCAGGCGGGCGATGCCTTTGGTGGCGACGCGCAGGAGCACCTTCTTTTCCTTCTTCAGTTTCTCGCTCAAATCGACGGCTTGTTTGGCGTCGTCGACCGGCGTGCGGTCGATGTCGAGGATCACGTCGCCGACGCGAAGGCCCGCCTCGGCGCTGGCCGAATCGTCTTCGAGGGCGAGGACGACCACGCCTTTTTTAATGCTCTCGGGGATGTCGAACTTCTTGCGCGAATCCCCGTCGATGTCGCCCACGGTCACGCCGTCGAGCACGTCGGGATCTTCGGCCTTTGGCTCGTCGGGTTCGTTGCCGGCGACGCGCTGGTTCGGCCGCTCGGCGAGGGTGATGCTGAAAGTTTTTTCGTTACCGTCGCGCAGCACTTTCACCTCCGCCTTCGAGCCCGGAGCGAGCGAAGCGACGAAGAGGCGCAACTCTTTCGGTCCTTCGAGTTTGCGGCCGTTGATGGCGGTGACCACGTCGTAGTTTTGGATCCCCGCTTTTTCCGAAGGGCTGTTCGGCTCCACCTGGGTCACGACGACGCCTTCCGCAGAAGGCAGCTTGAGCTTCTTCTGGATGTCTTCGGTGACGGGTTCCATGCCGATCCCGAGATACCCCCGGGTGACGCGGCCCGTGGTGAGGATCTGTTTCATCACCCCCTGCGCGAGGTTCGCCGGCACGGCGAAGCCGATGCCTACGCTGCCGCCGCTGCGGCTGAAGATCGCGGTATTGATGCCGATCAGGCGGCCTTCGGTATCGACCAGGGCGCCGCCGGAATTCCCCTGATTGATCGATGCGTCAGTCTGAATGAAATTTTCGTATCCGCCGCCGCCCATGATGCCGGTCTCGCGGCCGAGCGCGCTGACGATGCCCATGGTGACGGATTGGGTCAGGCCGAAAGGATTACCGATGGCGATGGCAAGGTCGCCGACGCGGAGTTTATCGCTATCCGCGAACACGATCGGGCGCACATTCGGAGCTTCGATCTTCAGCACGGCGATATCGGTGCCGGGATCGGTGCCGATCTTCTTCGCCTTGTACTCCCGTTTTTCGTTGCCGATGATGACGACGATTTCGTCGGCGCCTTCGATGACGTGGTTGTTGGTGAGCACGTGGCCTTCCGCGGTGACGATGACGCCGGAGCCGAGGCCGATGTTTTGTTTCTGCGCGCGGCCTTCCTTGCCGCTACCGCTGCCGCCACCTTGGGGGCGGCGACGCTGCTGACCGGGGTTGGGGATTTCCTCGTCATCGGGGATGCCGAAGAAGCGGCGGAAGAGTTGCTCGTTGAGATTGTTGCCGCCGCCGCTGCCGGCTGCGCCAGGTTTCACCATCTTGGAGGTGGAGATCGTGACGACGCTGGGCGCGACTTTTTCCACCACGGGAGCAAAGGTGGTGACCGAGACGGTGGTTTGCGGAATCGGCGATGGGTCGACTTTGACTCCGGGAGCTTTCGGGGTTTCCTCCGCGAATGTCAGCGCGAGCGGCAGGAAAGCGGTGGCCAGGGCGAACTGACCGGCGCGCCGCAGCGGGTGAAGGGAAATAGAGCTAGGGATTTTCATGTAGAGTTTGCTACGGCCACGGGGGCCGAAGTGGATGTTCTAGACAGGTCCGCAGGGTTGCCGTTCAAAAGCGCGCAGGGTCAGCTCGCGTAGAGCTGGTCGATGCGTTCGGCGAGGAAACGCAGGCGCGCGGTGTCGCCGCCGGGCACTTCGGCGATGCCGTAGCCGGTGTAGCCGATCTCATCGATCGCCCGCATGACATCGGGCCAGCCGACGTCGCCTTCGCCGAGTTCCACCTTGAATCCCGCGTGCGGGCCTTTCGCGTCGCGTTCCTTCCGGCTGTATTCCTTGAGGTGCAGATTGAGGATGCGCGGGCCGAGGATGCGCACCCACTGCTCGGGCCAGCCGTAGGTGACCACGTTGCCAATATCGAAGTGCCAGCCGACGGCCGGGCTGCCGATCTCGTCGAGGAAACGCACGGCTTCCAGCGGACTGAGGATGAATTGATTCCAGACGTTCTCGACGGCGATCCTGGTTTTCGCCTGCTCGGCGAACGGCACGGCGCGTCGGATCTGCTCGACGGAGCGCTTCCAGCAGTCGTCGTAAGACACGTCCTTTTTCACCACGCCGGGGACGAGCAGCACATACGGGCAGCCGAGTTCGCCGGCGTCGGAGAGTGCGAGTTTCAAGCCGTTGAAACCCTGCTCGCGCGCGGCGGGCTCGGGGGCGCTGAGCGGCTTGCCCCAGTGCGTGGTGCAGATGATGCCGGCGATCTCGAGGCCGGTGGCGTCGCGCGCCTTGAGCACGTCGTCGAGCGGGATGGCGTCGGGACGATTCAGCTCCACGCCGTCGAAGCCGGCGTCCTTGATGAGGCGAAATTTTTCCGCGACGGACGCGCCGTCTTTGCACATGCCGAGGTTCACGGCTTTTTTCAGGGCGCGTTTCTTTTTCGGTGCATCGGCGGCCAGGGCGTGGGCGGCGAGCGTGGCGGCAGTGGCGTGGAGGAAGGTGCGGCGGGTCATGGGGAGGTGATGGGAGGTGATGGGATTGAAGAGGAAACCGTGGCAGAGGCGAGCGCTTTGAGTCCGCGTTTGGCACATCGCCTAAGTTCCCCCGCCGGTCCGGCGTTGACATCGCACGTCTCCACTCCACACGTTCACCCATCATGAAAGACCCCCTGCATCCAGAACCCTCCCGCCGCCAATTCATCAAGACCGCCGCCGTGGCGTCCGTGCTCGCCGGGGTGAAATTGCCCTACGTCTTCGCGGCGGAAGACAACACGACCAAGGTCGCCCTCGTGGGCTGTGGAGGCCGCGGGGGTGGCGCCGCGCAGAATGCCCTCTCGGTGAGCGGACCGCCGGTGAAACTCGTGGCCGTGGCGGACGTGGTGGAGAGCAAACTCAAGGGCACGCTGAACATTCTCAATACGAAGTTCCCCAACCAGATCGATACGAAGGATCGCGAATTCCTGGGCTTCGACGGCTACAAACATGCGATGGAAGCCGTGGACAAAAACGGCGTCGTCATTCTCACCACGCCGCCGGCTTTTCGCTGGGTGCACTTCAAAAACGCGATCGATCGCGGCATCAATGTCTTCATGGAAAAGCCGGTCTGCACCGACGGCCCGTCCGCGCGGCGGATGTTCGCGTTGAACGAAGAGGCGAAGAAAAAAAACCTCAAGGTGGGCGTGGGCCTGATGTGCCGCCACTGCAAGGCGCGGCAGGCCACGGTGGAAAAGGTGCGCAATGGCGAGGTGGGCGACATCCTGCTCATCCGTGCCTATCGCCAGCAGGGGCCGATCGCGTCGTTCCGCACGAAGCGGATGCCCGCCGATGAAAAGTCGGAGGTCATCTACCAGATCAAAAACTTCCACAGCTTCCTCTGGGCGAGCGGCGGTTGTTTCTCGGACTTCAATATCCACGGCATCGACGAAGGCTGCATGATCAAGGGCGACTTCCCGATCGAGGCCAAGGCGAGCGGCGGCCGGCATTATCGCGAGGATTACGTGGATCAAAACTTCGACAGCTACGCGGTGGAATACACCTTCCCGGACGGCACGAAGATGAACTTCGAGGGCCGCACGATCAACGGCTGCAACTCCGAGTTTGCCTGCTACGCGCACGGCACCAAGGGGCTCGTCGTTTTCTCCCGCGCTTCGCACACGCCGGCGAAGAGCGCGATCTTCAAGGGGCAGAAGTTTGCCAGCGAAGATCTCGTCTGGTCCTTCCCGCAGCCGGAGCCGAACCCTTACCAACTCGAGTGGGACGCACTCGTCGACGCGATCCGCACGAACACGCCCTACAACGAAGTGGACCGCGGCGTGAAGGCGAGCCTCGTGACCGCGATGGGCCGCATGGCCGCGCACACCGGCCAGAAGATCAGCTATGACGACGCGCTCAACTGGCAGCACGAAATGGCGCCCGACGTGGACAAAATGGATTACAACAGCCCGGCGCCGGTGCGCGCCGATGCCGATGGCAAGTATCCCGTGCCGCAGCCCGGCATCTCGACGAAAAGCGAATACCCGATTTCGTGACGGCGATTTTGTAACCGCGCAGATTCCGCAAAGCGGGGAACCGGGTTTCACTCGGTTCCCCGCTTTTTTTGCCGGGCTGCTTCGGCCTTGTCGCGCTGCGAGACGCTGCGCATTCTCCGCGGCCATGCTCAACTGGATCTGGCTCGCCATGCTCATCGTCGCCGTGCTGGTGGGCGGCTTCACCGGGCGGATGCCGGAGCTGACGAAGGGCGCGTTCGAGACGGCGGAGATGGCGGTGATGAAGATCGCGCTGCCGCTCGTGGGCATCATGGCGATCTGGCTGGGCATCATGCGGCTGGCCGAGCGCGCGGGGCTGGTGCAGCTCATCGCGCAGGCGCTGCGGCCGGTGTTGCGGTGGCTCTTTCCCGAGGTGCCGCCGGAGCATCCGGCAATGGGCGCGATGGTGATGAACATGGCGGCGAACATGCTCGGGCTGGGCAATGCGGCGACGCCGCTCGGCCTCCGCGCGATGCAGCATCTGGAGCGGCTGAACCCGCATCCCGGCGTGGCGACGAATGCGATGTGTACCTTCCTCGCGATCAATACGGCGTCGATCCAGCTCGTGCCCACGACGGCGATCGCACTGCTCGCGGTGGCGGGTGCGAAGAACCCGACGGCGATCGTGGTGACGGCGTTTTTGGCGACGTGCTGCTCTGCGGCGTCGGGCGTGACGGCGGCGAAGCTCTTGGAAAAGCTGCCGATCTTTCGGGTGAAGCCGGTTGCTGAGGCGAAGACGGAATCGACGAATCCCATTCCGACAGAACCCGAGGTGGTGGAGGTGCCGCCGCCAGAGTTGACCGGGCGCGGGCGCCTGGTGGTGTGGCTCTTCACGGCGGCGTTTGGGTGGATGTTCGTGATGCTGGCTTTCCCCGATGCGGCCAACGCGCTGCTTCAGCCGATGGGACTGGCCGCGCCGGCGAGCCCGGCGGAGATGCTCGGAAAAGGGCCGGTGCTTCGGTCGCTCTTTGCGGTGTCGGTGCTGGCGGTGCCGTTTCTGTTGTCGTTCTTTCCGCTCTACGCGGCGCTGCGTGGGGTGAAGGTTTACGAGCAGTTCACCGAGGGCGCGAAGGAGGCGTTTGGCGTGGCGCAGCGGATCATTCCATTCCTCGTGGCGATGCTGGTGGCGATCCGGATGCTGCGCGAAGCGGGGGTGATCGAGATGATGACGCGCACGCTCACGCCGGTGCTGAGCGCGATCCATTTCCCCGCGGATCTGCTGCCGATGGTGCTGATGCGGCCGCTGAGCGGGAGCGCGACGCAGGGGATTTTCGTCGAGCTGATCAATCGCCTCGGGCCGGACACGCTGACGAGCCGGATCGCGGCGACGATCTACGGGAGCACGGAGACGACGTTCTACGTGCTGGCGGTTTACTTCGGCAGCGTGGCGGTGCGGAAGACGCGGCATGCCATCGCCGCGGGGTTGATCGCGGACACCGTGGCGGTCATCGCGTCGGTGGCGATTTGCACGCTGGTGCTGGGCTGATCAGGGCGCGGCGGTTTCTTCGCTGGGAATCAGGCCGCGCCGGGTGATGAGGTCGCGCCCCTTGGGTCCCAGGAAAAAATCGCGAAGCCGGCCGCGCGGGCCGGTGGGACGATCGGCGAAAACGATGAGCACGGGGCGCGCGATCGGGTAGGTGCGGTCGAGGATGCGTTCGCGATCCGGGGCGACGGGCGCGCCGGCCTCGGTCTGGAGCGCGAGGGCGAAGACCTCCTTGCCATCGCTCAGCGCCGGCGAAGCGATGGTCATGGCGCCGCCATTGAACTCGACCGAGTTGCGCGCATCCTCCGCGCTCACCACCACGTCGAAGCTGCCGAGCGGCGCGCGGCGAATCTCGCCGTAGAGCCACTGAGCGAAGTGTTCCCACACGCCCTGGCCATGGGTGTAGTTGAAAAACTTGATCGGCCGATCGAGCCCGCCGAGTTGCTTCCAGCCGGTGATCTCGCGCTCGTAGACGCCGCGGATTTGCTCTTTCGTCAGCGCGCGGACGCCGCTCTCCCACACATCGCGCGAGACCAGCAGCGCCGTGGCCTGAGTGGCGATCTTCACCTCGAAAAACGCCTTGTCCGGCGCGAGCGCGCGATCTTCCCCCGAGAGCGGCCGGACGGTGAAGATCGCGTCGGCCTTGTCCTCGGCGAGCAATTGAATCGCCGTGGCGCTGCTCGCTTCTCCGCGGATGCTCGCATCGATGCCCGCTTCGCGAAGGGCGTGCAGGGAAGCCGCCAGCATCTGGCCGAGTGCGGGCGAGGTGTAGAGGCGCAGGGACTGCGCCGGGGCGGCGTTCGGGATGAGACCGAGCGCGGCGAGGAGCAGAAAAATACCGAAGGGTCGGGCGAGGTGGGAGGAGTGCAAAACTTCGGAAGATAGCCGCGGAGCGGAGGGGCGTCGAGAAACGGGGCGGCAAAAAAGCGGGGAGCTGGCATTGGCACTGCTATAAAAATCATAACTACAAGACAATGAAAACACCCTTCCTTTTCCCGCTCATCACTCTCCTCGCGACCTCGCTGCCGCTGGCCGCGGCCGTGGACGACATCCTCGCCAACACGGCGACCTTCAAGCCCAAGATAACCGTCAGCGACGTCTATAGCGACAAGGTTCTCGTGGAGCGTGAAGACGGCTTTGTCTTCCGCAGCCTCGTCACGAATCCCCAACGGATCGCATTTTCCCTCACCGCGAATCTCGACGGAGCGGAAACCGGCGTGATCGATGCGGAGACCACCGTGGGGGTCACGGCCTTGAATTTCTCGCACAGCGACCTGCTCGGAAACGCGGTCGACTACAAGCCCAACGGCAAGGTCGCGACCTTCCCCTACCTGACGGAGGTGGAGACGGCCAACGGCGGTACGCGGGAAGAGCGCGTCGGCAGCATCGTCTACAAATGGACGGCGAAAACCCTGACCGTGACGCTGGTGATCTCCGATGTGGAAGCGGCGGGCGTGAGCGACATCGCGGCGACCGACTACACGGGGGCAGCGGAGCCCGGCGAGAAAGTGGCGATCGTGGATGATCCGATCGATGTCTCGGTGGAATTTGGGACGGCGACGGGCACGCGCACGGTTTTCCTCGACGGCATCGCCAAGGTGACGACGAAGGGCTACGGCGCGGAGACTTCGGACGATTACGAGGAATTCGATCTCACGGAGGTGAACGTGAAGGGCGCCGCCGATGTGGTCGGGCCGACGGTGAAGTCCGTCATTTTCGGCAAACCCGACTTGCAGAAAAATGTTTCCGTCACGGGTTCCGTCCGGGACGTGCAGGCCGTCGAGTTGACCGCGGTGACCGTGAACAACGTCGCTTCGCCCAGCGCGGTGGTCACTTTGTCCGATCCCTCCGACGAGGGTGAGGCTACGTGGAGCGTGACCGGCATTGCCGTGAAAAAGGGTGCGAATCTCGTGGTGGTGACTTTCTCCGACGCCGATGGCAACACGACCAAGGTGACGAAGAACTACCCGGTCAAATAGCCGCCAGCTTTTCCCCTGCGAACCGGGCGCCGGACGATGACGATCGTCCGGCGCCTTGTTTTTTGCCCGGCCGTTCGGGGCGCTTGCCTGGGATTTGAAAGTTGCGTAGGCCGTCCAGCCCCGAACTCCGCGGGATCGACAGCGGCCACATTCCCGAACAGTGGCGGTCGCGCTGCAATGAACGCGTCGACGGTTTAACGAACCACCGCCCGGAGCAGCACGGAGCCGAGCACCAGCCCTCCGCCGGCGAGGCTCCACGGGCCGGGCACTTCGCCTTGTTTGAGCGCGACCCAGACGGGATTGAGAATCGGCTCCAGCATCGTGATGAGCATCGCCTCCAGCGCCGTGACGTGGCGGATGGCGAGGCTGTAAAGGATGTAAGCCGCGCCGAGCTGGACGACGCCGAGCACGGCGAGCGCACCCCATTCCGGGGCGCTCGGCATTTTCCCAAAACAAAACGGCAGGCCGATCGCAAAGGTGAGCAGATTGCCGAGCAGCAGCGCGGAGGCGGGTGACGCATCGCGTTCCTTGCGCAGAAAAATCACCGTGGTGGCGAAGGACAGTCCGCTAACGAGCGCGATGAGATTGCCGAGCATGCCGGTCGCGGAGAGTTCGTCGCGGAAGAAAAGCGCAATGCCGCAGAGCGCGACGGCGATGCACACCCAATCGATCCGTCGCGTGCGTTCGCCGAGCGCCCACGGGCCGAGCAGTGCCACGTAGATTGGGCCGGTGTACTGGAGGAAAATCGCGTTGGCCGCGGTGGTGCGATCGGTGGCGAGGATGAAGAGCGAAACCATTGCCGTATACGCGACCGCGGCGCCGAGTTGATTCCGGGAGAAGGTGAACTGCGGCCGGCGCAACCACGCCCAAAGGACGACTGCGGCCATCCCACTGCGCACGCCTGCCTTGGCCATCGACGGCCAGTCCACGCTTTTGATCAGCACGCCACCGAGACTCCAGAGGAGCGAAGTGACGATGAGCAGCAGGACGGCCGAACGATGCGACATGGCCCCGCGAAACTACGCTACCGCTGCGCCGGCTGGCGAGAAGACTGGAGCGCGCGTGCGGCTCCGCGCTTGGTAGGGAAGCCGCGCCGCGGGTTCCCCGAACGTCCACCGGTCAGCGTCGGAACCCGCGGCGCAGCTTCCCTACCTGGATTTTTTCAGGAGCGCGCTTCAGTTGAAGACGCCGGACATCGGAGCCGACGGTGGCACCTCGCCGCCCTTCAACTTCGAGCCGAGGAGATTCTGAAAATCCTGCAGCGACTGCACCACGTCCGGAGCGCGAGTCAGCACGGCCTTGGCCAGTTTTTCGTAGTGCGCCGGGTTGCGTTGCGCCAGCTCTGACAACGCCATGATGACCGCCAGCGTATTGTTGATGTTGTGTTTCAACTCACGGAACTTCTCGTGCATCGCTTCGAGTTCGGCGCGGGTGATTTCAAATGGGGCTTCAGACATGGAAAGGAGATTTACCTCTTTGTTACGGCTTAGGGAATGTGCTTACCTTGACGGTTTGAACCAGCGGAGAAAATGGCAGCCTCAGTAATCAAGATCACCGGTGCGCGCCAGCACAATCTCCGGAACCTCACCTTGGAGATTCCGCGGGAGAAGCTGGTCGTCGTCACGGGTTTGAGTGGCTCTGGTAAATCATCGCTGGCCTTCGACACGCTCTACGCTGAGGGCCAGCGACGCTATGTCGAGAGTTTGTCCGCGTATGCGAGGCAATTTCTGGACCAGATGCAGAAGCCAGACGTGGATTTCATCGAAGGACTCTCCCCAGCCATCGCCATCGAGCAGCGCACTTCGGGCGGAAATCCCCGCTCCACGATCGCCACCACCACGGAGATTTACGACTACCTGCGGCTGCTCTTTTCCTCTGTAGGGAAGCCCCACGACCCCGTGACCGGCGCCCCGATCACCAAGCTCTCGCCGCAGCAGATCGTGGATCAAATCGTGGCCTATCCCGCGGAGAGCAAAATCATCGTGCTCGCGCCCATCGTTCAGGATGAACACGGCGAATTTCGCGACGTCGTTGAGAAATTGAAGCGCGAAGGCTTCGTCCGCGCGCGGATCGATGGCGAGATCCTGGAACTCGGCCGGCCCGAGCCGATCCGGCTCTCGAAGGATGAAAAACATGTCATCGAAGTGGTGGTCGACCGGCTCGTCGTCCGCGAGGGGGTCCGCACGCGGCTCGCGGATTCCGTGGATACTGCGCTGAAGTTGGGCCACGGCAAAGTGGTGCTGCTGCGCACTTCGCCCGGTGCGCCGGACGCGGGCGAACCGGCGTGGGAAACGCACCGCTATTCCACCGATTTCAGCAATCCCGAGACCGGCTTCACCCTGCCGCCGCTCACGCCGAAACATTTTTCCTTCAACAGCCACCTCGGCGCCTGCCCCGCCTGTCACGGCCTCGGCACCGAAGCCGTGTGCGATCCGGACCTGATGATCCCCGACCGCGAAAAGTCGCTCGCCGGCGGCGCCATCGCGCCGTGGGCCAAGGCCGCCAAACGCATGCAGAGCTACTACACCGGCGTGCTGACTTCGCTCGCCAAGGAATACAAAATTTCGCTCGAGACGCCTTATAAAGAGCTGCCGGAAAAATTTCAGACCGCCCTCGCCTACGGCACCGGCGACCGGAAGATCCACTTTTCGTGGGGCGAAAATGGGAACCGTGAAAAGGTGGAGAAGCCTTATGAAGGTTTGGTCGCCGCGCTCCAGCGGCTCTACGAAACCACGGACAGCGAATTCACCCGCCAGCGCATCCGCCAATACATGAACCGCCGCACCTGCTCCGTGTGCAACGGCGCGCGACTCCGGCCCGCGATCCTCGCCGTCACCGTCCGCAGCGATGGGCTCGGTGAAGGCGGCGTCTTGGGTGAAAAGAACGTCTACCAGTTTTGCCGCCTTACCATCGCCGATGCGAAGAGCTTCATCGAAAATCTCGCGCTGGATGAGCAGGGAATGTTCATCACCAGCGAGGTCCGCCGCGAAGTCTCCGCGCGGCTCAGCTTCCTCGTCGAAGTCGGCCTCGGTTACCTCTCGCTCGACCGCGAAAGCGGCACGCTCAGCGGCGGTGAAGCGCAGCGCATCCGCCTCGCCACGCAGATCGGTTCCGGCCTCGCCGGTTGTCTCTACGTCCTCGACGAGCCGAGCATCGGCTTGCATCAGCGCGACAACGATCGGCTCATCGGCACGCTCCAGCGCCTGCGCGATCTCGGCAATTCCGTGATTGTCGTCGAGCATGACGAAGACACCATTCGCGCCGCCGATCACATCCTCGACCTCGGCCCCGGCGCCGGGAAGCGCGGCGGCGCACTCGTCGCCCAAGGCACGCTGGAGGAAATCCTCGCCGTCGAAAATTCCCTCACCGCGCAGTACCTCAGCGGGCGCGCAAAAATCCCGGTGCCGAAAGTGCGCCATCGCCCGCAATTCGTCGCCCCGCAAAACCGCAGCGACGAGCACAACCCCGGCTGGCTCACCGTCACCGGCGCAAACGAAAACAACCTCCGCCACGTCACCGCATCCTTTCCGCTCGGCTGCCTCACCTGCGTCACCGGCGTCTCCGGCAGCGGCAAGTCCACGCTCGTCGACGACATCCTCCGCCGCGCGCTCTTCCGCCATTTTTACCGCAGCAAAGATCGACCGGGAAAGTTCACAAAAATCCACGGCCTCGAGCAGATCGACAAAGCCATCGTCATCGATCAGACACCGATCGGCCGCACGCCGCGCTCGAATCCCGTCACCTACACCAGCGCCTTCGGCCCCATCCGCGACCTCTTCTGCGGCCTGCCCGCCTCGCGCATCCGCGGCTACGACGCGGGCCGCTTCAGCTTCAATGTGAAAGGCGGCCGCTGCGAGACGTGCGAGGGCGATGGCGTGAAGAAAATCGAGATGCACTTCCTCGCCGACGTCTACGTGGAATGCGAAGTCTGCCGCGGCCGGCGCTACAACCGCGAGACGCTCGAAGTGACCTACAAAGGCAAGAACATCGCCGACATCCTCGACCTCACCGTGGACGAAGCTGCGCGTTTCTTTCGCAACATCCCGCAGATCGCCGACAAGCTCCTCGCGCTCGAAGACGTGGGCCTCGGTTACGTCCATCTCGGCCAGAGCGGCACCACCCTCAGCGGCGGCGAAGCACAGCGCATCAAGCTCGCCGCGGAGCTGGCCAAAAAAGCCACCGGCCGCACCGTCTACATCCTCGACGAACCGACCACCGGCCTGCATTTCGCCGACATCCACAAGCTCCTCGAAGTGTTGATGAAACTCCGCGACTCCGGCAACACGCTGATCATCATCGAGCACAATCTCGAAGTCATTAAGTGCGCCGACTGGGTGCTCGACCTCGGCCCCGAAGGCGGCGCCGGCGGCGGGCGGATCGTCGCGCAAGGCCCGCCTGAGCGCATCGCCGAGGTGGAGGAAAGCTACACGGGGCGGTATCTCCGGCGCATGTTATGAAGCGCTGGATTTCCCTCCTTCTGGTGCTCGCCGCCGCGGCCCTGGCCGAAGAGCCGCCGCTGCTCGCCTCCGCCCGCCGCGCGCTCGCCGAGTCTGCGCCGCAGATCGCGATCGAGAAGCTCCGCGTCTACCTCGCGAGCACCGCACTTCCCGCCGGTGAGCGCCTGTCCACCTTGCGGCTCCTCGGCGAGGCGCACCTTGCCGCGGGAAATTTCGACGAAGCCATCGCCACCCTCGGTCCGCTCGCCGCCCGCGGCGATGCCGCCGCGCGACTGCTCACGGCCAGCGCCCACGCCTCCGCCGGCCGCTGGCAGGACGCGCTGGCCGGCTACCGTGAATCGGCCGCGGGAGCCGACGCCCCGCTTTCCGCCCGCCTTGGCGAGGCCGAAAGTCTGCAAGTGCTCGGGCGCACGCCGGAGGCTGTGGAAGTGCTCGAAGTCGTTGCCCGCGAAGTCCCGCAGAACGTCACCGTCCAGCTCCGGCTCGCCAGTCTTTATGTGGAATTGCAAAAGCTCAAACGCGCCCGCGCGATTCTCGAAAACGTCCAGCCGGTCACCGCGCTCGACGTGAAATGGAAGCGTTACGTCGACGCGCGGCAGCACCTCGCCGACGGGCACGCCGCGACCGCGCTGCCGGTCTTCGAGGAACTCGTCCAGGATCCGCGCGATGTCTCGGAGAGCCTGCTCGCGGCTGCGACCATCGGTGCGGGCGAAGCGCGCGCCCGGCTCCGCGGCTACGACGCCGCCGACAAGCCGCTGGAGACTTTCATCTGGCGGCATCCGGAGAGCCCGTGGCTCGAACTGATCTTTCGCCGCCTCGACCAGATCTACGCGCAGCAGGAAAATCCCGGTGAAAGCGAACTGCAAAAGTGGGCGATCAAGCAGCCCCCACGCTGCGCGGCGCTGGCCAGATTCTACGTCGCCCGAATGCAAATCCGCGCGAAGAAGACCGACAAGGCGGTCTGGTCGATCAGCGTCTTCGTCGACAACTACCCGAATCATCCGCTGCTCCCCGCCGCGCATCTCATGCACGCCGACGTGCTCCTGGAAAAGCGCGACCTCGACGGCGCGATGCGCGAATTGGACGCCGCCGAACGCGCCGTGCGCACCATGCCGCAGCGCGGCGAGATCGAGCTGCGCCGCGGGCTCGTCCTGTTCCAGCAGCGCCAGTTTTTGCTCGCCGCCAATGAATTCCAGCGCGCCGCCGAGCACTCGCCGAAGCTGCGCGACGACGCCACCTTCGACGCCGCGCTCGCCGCCTTGCATCAGCAAAACTACGACCGCTTTCTCACCGAGTACCGCACCCTCACCGCGCGCTCGCCGGAGAGTCCGCTCCGCTCCGATCTCATCCTCGAGCAGGGCTTCATCCAGGCGCTAAACCGCGACGCTCGCGCCGAGGAAACCCTGCAGCTTTTCCTCAATCACTTCCCGCTTTCCCCGCGCGGCGCCGAGGCCCGCCTCGCGCTCGGCGAACTCGCGCACGGCGCCGGCCAGACCGCCGAAGCCGCGCAGTATCTGCGCGTGGCGAATCTCACCGCGGACCCCGCGACCACCGAACACGCCGAGTATCTCGCCATCTTTCTCGCCGAAAAAGAGTCGCCGCCCGAGCCCGACAAAGTCGTGCAGCTCGCGACCGCCTTCATCCAGCAGCGGCCGAAATCGCCGCTCCTCCCCGAGGTGCGGATGAAGCTCGGGCAGGTCTACTACCACAGCAGCAATTTCGCGGGCGCCGAGACGCAGTTCGCCACCCTCGCGCAGGAATCGCCCGCGAGCCCCTACGCCGAAACCGCGCTCTTTCTCGCCGGGCAATCCGCGATGCAATCGATCAATCCCGGCGCCGTCGACCGCGCGCTGAAGCTCTTCGACGAAGTGGTGAAACGCGATGGCCCGCTCGAGCTCCACGCCCGCCAGCAGCAGGCGATCGTGCAGTCCAAGCTCGGCAAGGAGAGCGAAGCCGTGATCCTCTACGACGCCATCCTCGCCGCGCAGCCGCCACCCGAGCCCGAGCTCCGCTACGCCGCGCTCGCGGGCAAAGGCGAAAACCTGCTCGTCCTCGGCCGCAAAGAAAAGACGCAGCTCGCCGCCGCGCTCGGCGTCTTCGATCAGCTCGCCACCGGACCCGACGTGCCGCCCGCGTGGCGCAACCAGGCGCTCTACAAAAAGGCGGCCGCCTTCGAGCTCCTCGACCGCCAGCCCGAAGCCCTCACCGCGCTCTACGACGTGCTCGATCAAGACCGCACCGCGCCGCGCGAATACTTCTGGTACTACAAAGCCGGCTTCGATCTCGCCGCCGCCTTCGAGCAGCAGTCGAACTGGAAATCCGCCATCGGCATCTACGAAAAGATGGCCCGCCTCGAAGGCCCGCGCGCCGCCGACGCCACCGCCCGCGCCAAGGATCTGCGGCTCAAACACTTCATCTGGGAGTGATACAATCTACGGGCTTGTCTCGGGTAGGGTGGGCGTCCCGCCCGCCGTTCGACGCATCCTGCGGCGAAGAACTTTCGCGATGGCGAGCGGTCACCCGCCGCTCGGAAGATCGTTTCGGCGGGACGCCGAAACCGGCGGGCGGGACGCCCACCCTACCCGGGATCTGCCTCCCCCGCTTTGGCCGGTTATTTTGCCGAGTTGGTACGAGGCGCGCGCGTGCTCGGTGAATGGGGATCGGTGGACGGTGGAAGATGTTGCCGCCCCTCGCGGTATGCTGTCTCTTTCGCGCTCCCGCCCCTTCCACTCACCCATAACCGATCACTCTTCACGATGAAGCTCTTCATCCCCGGCCCCGTCCAAGTCTCCGACAAAACCTTCCGCGCCATGACCACGCCGATGATCGGCCACCGCGGCGGCGAGTTCAAAAAACTCTACGGCGGCATCCAGGCGCAGCTTCAGCAGCTCTTCGGCACGACGCAGCCCGTCTTTCTCTCCACCTCCTCCGCTTGGGGCGTGATGGAGGGAGCGATCCGCAACCTCGTCGGCAGCGGCAAAGTGCTGAACTGCATGTGCGGCGCGTTCTCCGATAAGTGGTTCGACGTCTCGAAAAAGTGCGGCAAGGAATCCGTCGCCTTGCAGGTCGAATGGGGCCAGCCCATCCGCGGTGAGCAGATCCGCGCCCAGCTCAGCGCAGGCGGCTTCGACGCCGTGACGCTGATCCACAATGAAACCTCCACCGGCGTGATGTCCGACCTCGCCGAGATCGCCGCCGTCATGCGCGACTTCCCCGACGTGCTCCTCATCGTCGATTCCGTCTCCTCCTTCAGCGTCGTGCCCATTCCCATGGACGATCTCGGCATCGACGTGCTGCTCACCGGTTCGCAAAAGGCGCTCGCCCTCCCGCCCGGCCTCGCCCTCTTCAGCGCCAGCGCCAAAGCCTTCGCGAAAGCGGAGACGGTCAAGGGACGCGGCTACTACTTCGACTTCCTCGAATTCAAAAAAAACCAGGAGCAGGACATGACGCCCTCCACGCCGTCCATCTCTCACATCTACGCGCTGCGGTCGAAGCTCGAAGACATCTTCGCCGAAGGCATCGCCGCCCGGCACGCCCGCCACGCCGAACTCAACGCCATCATCCACGACTGGGTGCTGCGGAATGGGTTCACCTTCTTCGCCCCCGAAGGCTACCGCTCGAAGTCCCTCACCTGCGTCGCCAACACCCGCGGCATCGACGTGGACGCGCTCGTCAAGACCATGCGCGCCAGCCACGACATGGTCATCGATGGCGGCTACGGCAAGCTCAAGGGCCAGACCTTCCGCCTCTCCAACATGGGCGACGAGACGAAAGAAACCATCGCCGAGCTGCTCACCGCCCTCGACGCCTCGCTGCCGAAATAGGCGCGGCGCCTGGCGGGCGTCAGAGTTTGGCTTCGAGCCGCGACAGGGCCTGGACGAAGTCTGGGCCGCTCGTCGCGGTGCGGAGCCGTTCTTCGGACGCGGGATCTTTCACGAGCCGCGCGAGCAGGCCGACGATGCGGAGGTAATCCGCGGCGAGCGCGAGCTGCACGCCGATGCAGAAGATGTAGCGCACGGGGAGGGCCGAGCTGGGGAAGACGATGCCCGTGGTGGACCGGCCGACGCTCATTGCGAGCGAGGTCAGTTCATCGGTGCGCACGTGCGGGATGCAGATGGCAAAATTCGGCGAAGCCGGCAGGCACGGCGCGACCTTGAAGAAACCGGCGAGCACGGTGTCCCAGTCCAGCACCCGTTCATCCTGGCGCAGCGGCGCGGCGACTTCGGCGATGGCGGCCTCGGGCGTGGTGGCGGCGATCTGGAGGGCGACGTGCTCGGGGCGCAGGATGTCGGCGATGGTGATCATACTGCGCTGCCGCTCCACTTGAGCTTGTGGCGCAGCACTTCAAAGAACGACTGGCCGGGGAGGAGCGCGAGCGAGAGCGTCTGCGAGGCTTTGGTGATGCGCACACGATCCTCCATGCTCACGCGCAGGTGGTCCTGGCCGTCGAGGGTGAGGAAGATGTCGTCCACGGCCTTGGGCACGACCTCGATCAGCGCCTTATCACTGACCATCACCGGCCGCATGGTGAGGACGTGGGGACAGATCGGCGTGATGACGAAGGCGCCGCTATCCGGCGTGAGTACGGGGCCGCCAGCGCTGAGCGAGTAGGCGGTGGAGCCGGTGGGCGTGGCGACGATGAGGCCATCGGCGTTGTATTCGCTGAGCACGGTGCGATCGACGAGGACGTTCAGGCGGATGAGGCGCGAGAGTTCGCCGCGGGTGATCACGGCGTCGTTGAGCGCGAGCCGGCGATGCAGGGTCTGCGAACCGCGGCGGATTTCCACGTCGAGCAGCGAACGTTTGCTGAGCTGCAGGGTGCCGGTGGTGATCGCCTCGATCGCCTTCGGCCAGTCGCCGGAGGTGACGCAGGTGAGAAAGCCGAGGGTGCCGAGATTGATGCCGAGGATCGGCGGCAGCTCGTGGTTCAACTCGTGGATCGCCTTGAGCAGCGTGCCGTCGCCGCCGAGCACGACGAGGAGATCGCACTCCCGCGCGAGGTCGGCGATGGTCGCCGCGGATTCACTCTCGATGAGCTGCGCGGTGCGCGCCTCGAGGGTGCAGCGGAGGTGTGCTTTGGCGAACGCCGCGACGATGTCGGCGACGAGTTCGGCGGCCCCGGCCTTGCCGCTATTGGCGATCAGGCCGACGTGGCGCGGAGACATGCGAGGAATTCTTTGTTGCCCTCGCCGCCGAGGATGGGGGACTCGATCAAGCCGCTCCACGTCAGGCCGGGCAGCGTGCCGACGAAGGCGCGGATTTTCTCCACGGCCTGCTCGTGCAAACCGGGATCGCGGACGACGCCGCCTTTTCCGACCTGCTCTTTGCGGAGTTCGAACTGCGGCTTGATCAGGGGTACGACCACGGCGCCATCACTCAGCACCGCGAGTGCCGGAGGCAAGATCAAAGTCAGCGAGATGAAGGACACGTCGATGACGCAGATCGAGATGGGATCGGGAACGTCGTCGCGCGTGAGATGGCGGGCGTTGAGTTTCTCGCGGACGACGACGCGCGGGTCGCTGCGGATTTTCCAATCGAGCTGCGAGTGGCCCACGTCGATCGCCCACACTTTGGCCGCGCCGTGCTGGAGCAGGCAATCGGTGAAGCCGCCGGTCGAGGCGCCGATGTCGAGGCAGGTCGCGGCGGTGGGATCGATGGCGAAGTGCGCGAGTGCCGCCTCCATCTTTAAGCCGCCGCGGCCCACGTAGCGCTCGGCGGTTTTGAGGGAAATCGTCACGTCGTCCGCGACGCGCGTGCCCGCCTTGTCCAGCACGCGTTCACCGACAGTGACCTCGCCGGCCATGATCGCGCGCTGCGCTTTCTCCCGACTCTCGAAAAGCCCGCGCGCGACGAGGAGCTGATCGAGGCGCGGCTTTTCAGGCATGCGGGCGAAACCTCGCGGCCGCTATTTCGCCTCGGGCGCGAAGAGTTCGTTGAGCAACGCGGCGAGGCGGTAGCCGGCGACGGCGACGCGGAGCTGCGTGATCTGCCCCGTGCGGCGGACGAATTCCGGCGCGAGTGTGACCACCGCGTGGTCGCCCGGATGCGGCCCGAGCGGGTAGCCCGCGAGGCAGCCGATGACGTGCGACTCGCGCGCCCAGAGCGCCGCGGATTGCGGGCCGTTGAGTTCGGGCAGGCCGGCGGTCGGAAACGCGGCCATGATCTTCGCCGCCTCCGTGGCGATCACGCCTTCGCCTGGCGCTTTCGGCCGACCGGCGATGTCCGGGCTGGGCCAGAGTTCCACGTTCGCGCCGTCGCGCCCATCGAAGCGAAATCCTTTGTCCCACAGCGTGTGGAGATTCGGCGCGCTGCGGCTCATCAGATCGGTGAATTTGATCCCCGCGATCAGGAAGCCGTTGCCGCCGCGGTCGTTCCAATCGGTGGCGTGCAGCGGCTGGTGGATGTCGCCGACGAAGTGCATGAGCATCGCCATCGCGAGCGTCTGCTCCGCCGCCGGGGACGCCGGGTTGCGGAGCGTGGCGAGGTTTTGGTCGATCGCCCAGACGATGTGCGGCCCCTCGGCCGGGATGGTGAACGGCGCGCCGCTCGGCGTGTAGGGCGCGTCCACGTAATGCCACTTGCTCCACTCGTAGCCTTTCTTCGCGCGCATGTCGTCCATCCAGCAGGAGGCGGTGATGAAGTTGTAGGCCTGGCCCTCGTTGTAAGTCTGCTCCAGCGGGGCGACGAGTGCGCTTACCCTGGCCCGCGCGGCGGGTTTGCTCTTCTCCCACGCGATCTGCCCCACGAGCATGTGACCGGCGGCATCCCAAGCCAGCGCGGATGCGGAGAGAGACGCAGCGGCGAGAGTGGCCGCGCAGACAGGATGAAGCTTCATGCGGCGCGCATGCTAGCCGCGTCGGCGCCGAGCGCGACTGCGATTTCGCCGGATCAGAGTTTCCGCAGCTTCAGCTCGCGATACGCCGCCTCGGTACGGAACGTCGCCAGCCCGAACGGCTCCGACAGTTCGATCTCGCCCAGCCGCATGCTGATCTTCTTTCCCTCGGTGGTTACGTTCAGCACCTGATCGCCATCGATCCAGCCTTCGATCTTCTGCGGGGTCGCCCGCACGAGGATCTTATACCAGCGGCCGTTATCGAACTTCATTGCCTGCATCGTTTCATTCTCCGACGCATCGTCCCCATTGATGCTCGAGAGCCCCACGATGCCGCCGCCCCAGCCGCCGACGACAAAGGTGCAATGCGCGTCGCCGTACGGAATCGTGAGGGCGCAGAAAAAATCGCTGCCCACCACCCGCATCGCTTCCAGCGTCACCTCGAAATTCATCCGCGGGATTTCCCCCGCGTAGTTCACGCCCGTGATGTCATTGCCCTGCCCGAGCACCAGCTTGCCGCCCGCCGCTTTCACCTCGCCCTGGCCGCTGAATTTCGTCTCCTTCCACCCCGCGAGCGTCTTGCCGTCGAAGAGCGGCGTCCAGCCCGCGTCGGCCGTTTTTGCCGGAGCGGCGGCGAGCAGCGCGCCGAGTTCCGCGAGGTAAGGCGGCACCGCGGCGAACGGATCTTCCTTCGTCTCGAACTCCAGCGTCACCCAGCCCTGGTAGTTCGCCTGCCGCAGGATGCCGACCAGCTTGGGCAGATCGGACTTCTCCATTTTCGTCGCCCCCGCACGCTTGATCTCCGCCTTCACCTGCACGTTCACCGCATACGGCGCGATCTGCGCCAGCTCGGCGTAGGGATCCTCCGAGTGAAAATTCCCGCTGTCCAGATTCACGCCGAACCAGGGGCTCTTCACCGCCTTCACGATCTCCAGCATGCCGTCCACTTTCGCCACGATCCCGCCGTGATTTTCCAGCCCGAGGAAAATCCCCTTCGCGCCTGCATACGCGCAGCATTCCTCGATCGCCGAGATGCAGAGCGCCCGAGCGTCCGCATCCGTAAGGCCCTTCGCCGCGCCGGCGAAGATGCGAATGTGCGGCGCGCCGAGGATCGCCGCGTAGTCGATCCACTTTTTGACGTCCGCGATCTCCTTGTCCCGCGCCGGCCCCGCGGGCAGCGCGAAGTTATTCCCCACCGACGTCCCGCTGATCGCCACGCCGCGCAGGAACGCGTGGCGGCGGACCTTGAGCAGATATTCCGCGTCCACGTTTGCGGGAAAGAAGTAGCTCGTCAGCTCCGCGCCCGGCACGCCGTGGTCGGCGCAGTAGTCGATGAAGCTGAGGATATCCAGCGTGCCCTTCGGATTTGGCTTGCCGCGCATCTCCTTGAAGAAATCGCGGAAGGAGTAAGCCGCGAGACTGAGGTTCAGCCGCGGCTGGCCGGCGCGGGCGAAAGGCTCGATGGCGCGGGCGAGCGGGGCGAACGGAACGGCGAGGAGCGTGGCAGCACCAAAACGGAGAAACGTGCGGCGGGGGAGCGGAGACATGCGGCGGAGTGTCTCCGCGTCCTCCGTCCGCGCAATCCCCAAACTCCGCCGCCGCTTGCCTCCGCGCGCGATTTCTGAGGCACTGGCCGCCGCTGTGTTTTCCCCCATTCCGCTCGCCGCCGCCCTCACGTCCTCGCCGCTCTGGCCCTTCGCCGTCCTCGCGATCTGCCTCGCGGCGATCATCGTCCTCGTCAGCGTCGTCCGCGTTCACGCCTTCTTCGCGTTGATCATCGCCGCCATCCTGGCCGGGGTGCTCACCCACCAGCTCCCCGGCGAAACTGGCACGCTGCCCGGCACGCCAAAAAAAGAACGCAGCCACTGGGTGCAAGCCGCGGAGCTGACCACCGAAGGCTTCGGCAACGTCGCCGCGAAAATCGGCGTGGTCATCGCGCTCGCTTCCGTCATCGGCACCTGCCTCGTCGAGAGCGGCGCGGCGGATAAAGTGGTGCGCCGTTTCCTCGCCGTCTGCGGCGAAAAGCGCGCCGGCACCGCGCTCCTCGGGAGCAGCTACGTGCTTTCGATCCCCATTTTTTTCGAGACGTTCTTTATGCTGCTCCTGCCCATCGCTCGCGCGCTGCGCGTCCGCACGGGCAAGGATTACATGCTCTTCGTTCTCGCCATCTGCTGCGGGGGAACGGTTACGCATTCCCTCGTCGCTCCGCATCCGGGGCCGCTCGCCATGGCCGAGAATCTCCACCTCGACCTCGGCCACACCATCGTCATCGGCATCCTCGCCGGCATCATCCCCGCGTGGGTCGGCTGGCTCGTCGCCCGCTGGGCCGCGCGCCGCCTCGACGTGCCGATGCGCGATACCGGTGGCGTCTCCCTCGCCGACCTCGAAGAAATGGTCGCCCGCCGCGAAGATCAGCTCCCCAGCCTCGCCGCCTCGCTCACGCCCGTGCTGCTGCCCATCGGGCTCATCGGCGGCGCTTCCTTCCTCGGCGTCCTCGGCTTCAAGGAGCACTCGCCCGGCATCTACGGCGTCCTCGAATTCCTCGGCAATCGCAACGTCGCCCTGATCATCGGCGCCGCGCTCGCCGTGCTTTTGCTCATGCGGCAGCGCCGCTGGGACATGGCGAAGGTCAGCGAAATCATCGGCCCGCCCTTTGCCACCGCGGGCGTCATCATCCTCATCTCCAGCGCGGGCGGTGCGTTCGGTTTCATGCTGAGAAACGCGGGCGTCGGCGACGCCATCAGGTTCGTCTCCGAGGGCCGCCACATCAGCCTTATCCTCCTCGCCTGGACCGTCTCCGCCGTGATCCGCATCGCGCAGGGCAGCGCCACCGTGGCCATGATCACCACCTCCGGCATCGTCTTCCCGATGATCAACGCGCCCGGCGCCATCCACTACCACCCGATGTACATCTTCCTCGCGATCGGCTTCGGCTCGAAGATGCTTTCGTGGATGAACGACAGCGGCTTCTGGACCGTGAGCAAACTCAGCGGCTTCACGGAAAAGGAGACGCTGCAAAGTTGGACGATCATCGTTTCGGCGATCAGCTTCAGCGGCTTGCTGCTCACGCTCTTCGCCGCGGCGGTGATGCCCTTCCGTTAGGCTGCCGGGCCGCGAGCGTTTTTTTCCCTGTCCACAAACTCCCCGTGCGGGAGTTGATTGGTGAACCCGCATGCGCCCCCCGCCTTCCCCACCGGAAAACGCCGCCGCTTACGAAGGCTTCGTGCTGCTTCTCGTGAAGCACGAGCCTGCGCTGCGTTCGTTCGTCCGCTCGCTGGTCCCCCGCTGGGAGGATGTGGATGAGGTCATGCAGGAGACGGCGCTCATCGCGTGGCGGAAGTTCGCGCTCTTTCAGCCCGGCACGAGTTTCCTCGCCTGGGCCGGCTCCATCGCGCGCTTCGAGGCGCTGAAACAAGTGCGCAAGCAGAGCCGCGATCGGCTGGTCTTTTCCGACGAGGTGCTCGAGCTGCTCGCGCATGAGGGCCTCGAGGAAAGCGACCGGCTCGAACGCGAGCGCGCGGTGCTGGAGGAGTGCTTGGCGCGGCTCGACGGTCCCGAGCGCGAGTTGCTCCAGATTTCCTACGAACCCGGCGTGCGCCTCCACGAGGTGGCGGCGCGAGCGGGGAAGAGCGTGCAGGCCTTCTACAAAACGATCCAGCGCCTGCGGCTGGCGCTGCTCGTGTGCATCGAGCGGCGGCTCGGCGAGGAGGCGATATGACCACGGAGGAGCTACAGCGCGCGGCGGATGCGTGGCGCGAGGGGACGATCGCGCCGGAGGATTTTGCCCGCTTGGAGTCGCTTTTGCGCTCCGATGCCCGGGCGCGGCGGGTCTGGCGCCGGGCGGCGAATCTCGAGAGCGCGCTGCAAGACTGGGCCGGCCGCGATGCGGGATTGAGTGCGTGGTTGCCGGCGCGCCCGACGGCCCGGCGGCACCCGCTGTGGTGGGCGGTCGCAGCGGCGCTTGCGCTGCTCGCCAGTCTCGCGGCCTACTTCGTGGGCGGGCACCGGGCCACCGAAAGAACGGTCGCCCGCCTGACCGTGCCGGAGGGCACCGACCGCGGCTGCGCGGTCCTGACCCAGGCCGTCGATGCGGAGTGGTCCGGTCCACAGAACCCGCCGCGCGCGGGCGAGACCTTGAACATTGGCTCGCTCGCGCTCCGGGCCGGCCTGGTGCAGATCGATTTTTTCAGCGGTGCCTCGCTCGTGGTTGAAGGGCCGGCGGTATTGGATCTCGTGTCGTCGTGGGAAGCCGCGTGCCGCCAGGGCAAGGTGCGGGTGCGCGTGCCGCCCTCGGCGCACGGTTTCCGCTTCAACGCGCCGGGGATGAAGCTCGTGGATCTGGGCACCGAGTTTGCGATGAACGTCGATCCCGCGCAGCCCGATGCGGACGTGCATGTCTTTACTGGCGAAGTGATCGCGCATCCCGCAGGTGGCGCCGAGCTGCGCCTGCTCGGTGGCCAGAGCCTGCGCGGCCCCGTCCTTGCGTCGCTCGATCCGAAGTCCTTTCTGCCTCACGGGCAGCTCGATGAACTCGCCGCCGCGCAGGACTCGCGGCGGTTGGCCGCGTGGGGGCAGTGGTCGCAGCGCGTGCGGCAGGATGAAAGGCTGCTCGTTTATTACCCGATGCGCCATTTCCCCGAATGGGAGCGCCTCGTCAACAATGTGGCGAACGGTAACGACAAATCGCGCAACGGCGGCGCGGTCGGCGCGGTGTGGACGCAGGGTCGCTGGGCGGGCAAGGACGCGCTCGAATTCAAGCGGCCCGGCTCGCGCGTCCGGCTGAATCTCGCCGGCTCCTACGACGCGATCACCTTCGCGTGCTGGGCTCGGCTGGACGGCATCGACCGCAAATACAGCGCGCTGCTCCTGACGGATGGTTACGATCCCGGCGAGCCGCACTGGCAGATTTTTGAAAACGGCAGCCTGATGTTTTCCATCGCGTATCCGAACCCCGCCAAACCGGAGACCAAGCGCAACCAGATCTATTACTCACCGCCGATCTTCGCGCCGGCAAACAGCGGTCGTTGGCAGCAGATCGCGGTGACTTACGAAAACCTGACCGGCACCGTGATCCAGTATGTGAATGGCCGCGAAGTCAGCCGCGAGGTGAACCCGTTTCACCAACCCGGCCGGCCGATCGTCTTCGGCGCCTGTGAACTCGGCAATTGGGGCCTGCCGACTGCGAGTCACAATTTTCCCATCCGCAATCTCAACGGTGCCATCGACGAATTCCTGCTCTACCAGGCCGCACTTTCCGGCGCCGAGATCGCCCAACTATACGAAGCCGGAAAATCTGAACGATGAAACTCCTCGCCCAACTCGCCTGCTTTCTCGCCCTCTCGACCACTGCGGTTTCGACCCTTGCCGCGGAGGACGCTGCCGAGCTGCTTTTTGTGCGCCGCATCGCGCCGCTCTTCCACGAGAAGTGTCTCGCGTGTCACGGCAAGGACGAGGCGAAGATCAAGGGCGACTACGATATGCGGAGCGCGGCTTCGGCATTCAAAGGCGGCGAGAGTGGCGAGGCCGCGATCGTGCTGGGGAAGCCGGAGGCGAGTCCGCTCTATCTCGCGGTGACGCGAGCGCATGCGGACGATTGGGAGCCAATGCCACCGAAGGAAGCGGACAAACTTTACGCCGAGCAGATCACGTGGATCAAAGACTGGATCGCCGGTGGCGCGCCGTGGCCGGCCGAGGGCCGTGTGCAGGAGCTCGCGAAGGCGAATGCCGACAAATGGTCGGCGGAAGACGGCCGGCCCGTGAAGACGAGCGGCGGGCTCGCGCCCGAGTGGACGAATCGGAAATACAAGCCGGAGGGGCTGTGGGCGTATCAGCCGGTGCGGACTGCGGATCGCGGATTGCGGATTGGGGAGAATCCGATCGACGCACTGATCGCCGCGAAGATGCCCGCGGGGCTGACGGCCGCACCGGCGGCGGACGCTCGCACTTTCATCCGCCGGGCGACGTTCGATCTCACCGGATTGCCACCGACACCCGAAGAGGTCGCGGCTTTTGCGGATGAGGCCGTTAAGACCAATGACTCCAATGCGACTTATGCGGCGCTCATCGACCGCCTGCTCGCCTCGCCGCATTACGGCGAGCGCATGGCGCAGCATTGGCTGGATGTGACGCGCTACGCGGATTCGAGCGGTTTCGCCAATGACTACGAGCGCGGCAACGCGTGGCGCTATCGCGACTACGTGGTGCGCGCGTTCAATGCCGACAAACCTTACGATCAGTTCATCCGCGAGCAGATCGCGGGCGACGAGATCGAGCCCGGCGACCCGGAGATGCTGGTCGCTACAGGCTTCCTGCGGATGGGGCCGTGGGAACTCACGGGTATGGAAGTCGCCAAAGTCGCGCGGCAGCGCTTCCTCGACGACGTGACTAATGGCGTCGGCGAGACCTTCCTCGCCCACTCGCTGCAATGCGCGCGCTGCCACGATCACAAGTTCGATCCGGTGCCCACGCGCGACTTCTATTCCATCCAGGCGGTCTTCGCGACGACCCAGCTCACCGAGCGGCCGGCCCCATTTTTGAAGGAGGAAAACACCGCGGGGTTCGAGGAGGGGAAGTATCTGGAAATGCGGCTCGGGGAGCACATTTCCAAGCTCCGAGAACTCGATGAGAAGGAACTGGTGAACGCGGAGCAATGGTTTGCGGAAAAGAAACTCGACCGCACCGCGTGGAATGAGGCCGTGGCGTCGGCGCGGGAGTTTGTGCAGGCGGGTGGAAAGAAGGGGAAGCGCAACCGGGACTTCACGGGAGTCTTCGAGACCGCGCGTTCGGCGATGCAGAAGAAGGGCGTGCCGGAGGAGCAGTATCCGCCGAAGC